>OIWU01002848.1_pt1 | contig 14084 bp, 10 predicted proteins | sample 1587711 | NCBI WGS metagenome assembly OIWU01 (sample SAMEA3888909, study PRJEB22519) | human gut metagenome | biome: human gut; feature: human-associated habitat; material: faeces | place: Denmark | collected 2010 | reverse complement strand
ATAGTAAGGCTAAAAAGAAAGGTGCTCATTTTGAGCACCTTAACTATCATTTGTTATCGATATTAATCGTTGTTTATCACGACTTACTTTCCGATGCAAAAGTGCTTGAAGATATTGTTTAGCGTTTCCTGGCTACTGATCTGTCCGCCAGTGATTTCACCCAATTCTTCCAATACCATTTTCAGGTCTTCGGCGATGATGTCGCCGCTCATTCCCATTTCCATTGACTCCAATACACGGGAGAGGGAAGCTTGGGCACGGAGAAGAGCCTCGTAGTGGCGGGCACTCGTAATGATGACGTCGTTCTCGGTAATCTCCGGAATATCAGCGGCTTTTACTAATGCCTGCTCCAGGGATGAAACGTTCTCGCCTGTGCGGGCACTGATGAAGAGTGGGGCTTCTGATTCACTGGAATCTGAGCCACAGGAATGGGTGAATTTATCGAACGCAAGTTTATCATTCTCAAGTTTATCCATCTTATTAAATACTACCAGCAGCTTCTTGCCCTGGTTCTTCAGCTTCATCTCCTTGATTTCTGAAGTTGACGGCTGCTCATCCAATAGCCAGATTACTATCTTCGCCTCTTCCATCTTCTGGAAAGTGCGCTCTATTCCGATGTTTTCTACCACATCATCCGTCTTGCGGATTCCGGCTGTGTCAATAAAGCGGAAGGTGATTCCGTCGATGAGGGTGGTGTCTTCGATTACGTCTCGGGTGGTTCCGTGAATGTCGCTCACGATTGCCTTCTCCTCGTGGAGCAGACGGTTGAGCAGGGTGCTCTTGCCCACATTCGTCTTGCCTACGATGGCTACGGCTACTCCCTGCTTTAGGGCATTGCCGGTTTCGAAGGAGTGGGCGAGGGTGGTAATCTTGTGATTGATTTCTTCGGCTAGTGCCTGGAGTTCGCTGCGGTCGGCAAACTCCAGTTCTTCGTGGTCGCTGAAGTCGAGCTCCAACTCCAGGAGCGAAGTCATCTTTAATAATTTTTCGCGAAGGAGGGAGAGTTCGTTGCTGAAATGACCCTTAAGTTGGCTGAGCGCCATCTTGTGGGTTGCCTTGTTGGTAGAGGCGATGAGATCGGCTACGGCTTCTGCCTGAGAGAGGTCCATCTTGCCGTTGAGATAGGCACGACGGGTGTATTCGCCCGGTTCTGCCTGGCGACATCCTACCTCCGTAAAGCGATGGAGAACCTGCTGAAGAATGTATCGGCTGCCATGACAGGAAATCTCGGTGGAGTTCTCGCCTGTATAACTGTGGGGCGCACGGAACACGCTCACCAGTACATCATCGATGGTGTTGCCATCCTTATCCTTTATTTCGCCATAATGCAGCGTGTAGGGCTTGGCTTCTTCCAGGGATTTGCCGTTGGCAGACTGGAAGATTTTGTCGGTGAGGGTAATGGCGTCGGAGCCGCTGAGTCGGATAATTCCGATAGCACCGCCGGCTGGGGTTGCCAGGGCGCAGATACATTCTTCTTGATTCTTCATTTATTTGTTTCTTTCTTTTAAAGCTTTTGCCCTTACAGGGCGACAGGGGGTGTTTGCTGTTTTAACCCAGGGTGTTGCCCTGGGCTAGGAGCTTCTGCCCTTTCAGGGCGTATTGCTGCAATGGAGCTAGATTCTATCTAATACAACCTTGATGAGATTGTCGATGGTGCTCTTGTAGCCGGTGTTGGCGCTGAGGGCACGGCGGTTGGCGATGACCATGCAGCAGGTTAATGCCTTATGACCGAGGAGAAGGGAAAGACCGGCGAGGGCTGAACTCTCCATCTCGAAGTTGTTGACGCGCAGACCGTTATACTCGAATGCTTCAATCTTCTGATTAAGTTCCGGGTCGGCAAGTGGGGCACGGAGTTCGCGGCCCTGAGGTCCGTAGAAACCGCCACAGGCTATGGTAATTCCGCGTACCATATCATTGCCGGCTATCTGGTTGAGCAGTTCCGGATTGTTGTCTACACAGTATGGGTTGCCAATCTGGTCGTTCCATTTTACCTGGCGCTTGAATTCTGCCTCTGTTTCGAGGTCGCAGATTTCGTTGCGACGGGCATAGAAGTTGATGAGTCCGTCGAAACCGATGCTCTTCTGCGAGGCTACGAAGGTTCCGGCAGGGCAGTTGAGCTGCAGGCCGCCGCAGGTTCCGATGCGCACGAGGGTGAGCGTGGTGTGCTCGGGTTTCTCGGTGCGGGTTTTGAAATCGATGTTCTTCAGCGCATCGAGCTCGTTGACTACGATGTCGATATTATCGCATCCTATTCCGGTGCTCTGCACGGTGATTCGCTTGCCTTTATATGTGCCGGTGATGGCGTGGAATTCCCGACTTGAGACTTCGCATTCCTTCTCATCGAAATGGGAGGCTACGAGGGCTACGCGACCTGGGTCGCCAACGAGGATTACTTTATCAGCCACTTGTTCCGGGCGTAGATGAAGGTGGAAGCAGCTTCCGTCTTCATTGATAATCAATTCTGATTCTGCAAAATATTTGCTCATGGTTCTTTTGATTTTAAGTTATACATTTTATATTAGGGCTTTGCGCCCCTCTGTGTTTAAGATAAGCAAAGATACGAATAAAAAATGAAATGCGATATTTTTTTAATGATTTTAAACAGTAAAAAAACACGAAGGGCAAATCCCGAAAATGGAATTTGCCCTTCTCTTTCAAATCTCTCTTCTTTTATATACTAGTTTTTGCTCCACACGCCCTGAAAGGGCAGAAGCTCCTAGCCCGTACTTAAACCACTTGCTAAACTTGGGTTATGAATTCATAGAGAGCAGGAACTCGTCGTTGTTGCGAGTATGCTGCATATTCTTGTGGATGGTGCTCATCGCCTCGATAGCGTTCATATCTGACAGATACTTGCGCAGAATCCACATGCGGTCGAGCGTTGTCTTGTCCTGCAGCAGATCGTCGCGACGGGTAGATGAAGAAATGAGGTTGACAGCAGGGAAGATGCGCTTGTTGCTGAGTGAGCGGTCGAGCTGCAACTCCATGTTACCGGTTCCCTTGAACTCCTCGAAGATGACTTCATCCATCTTACTACCTGTATCGATGAGGGCAGTAGCGATGATGGTGAGCGAACCGCCGCCTTCGATGTTACGCGCAGCACCGAAGAAACGCTTAGGCTTCTGGAGGGCGTTTGCATCTACACCACCGGTGAGCACCTTACCAGATGCAGGAGCTGTGGTGTTGTAGGCACGGGCGAGACGGGTGATGGAATCGAGGAAGATGACAACATCGTGTCCGCATTCTACCATTCTCTTAGCCTTCTCGAGCACGATTCCGGCAATCTTGACATGGCGCTCTGCTGGCTCGTCGAAGGTAGAGGCGATAACCTCTGCATTCACGGTGCGTGCCATGTCGGTAACCTCCTCAGGACGCTCGTCGATGAGCAGCATCATGAGGTAAGCCTCAGGATGGTTGGCTGCGATGGCGTTGGCAATATCCTTCATGAGGATGGTCTTACCGGTCTTAGGCTGAGCCACGATGAGCGCACGCTGACCCTTACCGATTGGCGAGAAGAGGTCTACGATGCGGGTGCTGAGATTGGTGGTGCGGCGGTCGCCACAGAGATTGAACTTCTCATCAGGGAAGAGTGGGGTGAGGTGCTCGAAAGGAACACGGTCACGAACCTCTGACGGGTCACGGCCATTGATCTTGATGATGCTGGTGAGCGGGAAGTATTTCTCGCCCTCGTGAGGCGGACGCACCTTGCACTCGATGACATCGCCAGTCTTCAGACCGAACTTCTTGACGAAGCTGGATGCTACATAAACATCGTCCGGTGAAGAAAGGTAATTGTAATCGCTGCTGCGCAGGAATCCGTAGCCCTCTGAAATCACTTCGAGCACACCGTTGGATTTCACGAGATTGCTGAAATCGTAGGCTGGTGCTTCCTGCTTGTTCTTGGCTGCAGGGGCAGCAGCAGGTGTGTGCTGGTGAGAAGTCTGTGGAGTGGTAGGACGGTCGAAGATGTCGACAGTAGGAATGGCAGCCTGGTCTTCAATAGGAATGTCGACTACCGGGATGAAATCGGTTCCATCGCCCGGATCACCCTTCCAGGTTCCGTCTGCATCGAGTTCTACCTTCATACCTTCAGTATAGTGGATAGGAGCTGACTCCTGTTTCTTATCGGTTGCAGTTTTTTCAGTAGCTTCTTCCTTTGCCTCCTCAGCTGGAGCCGGAGCGGCTGCCGGAGCTGGAGCTGCTGCGTTCTGTGCATTCATCTTAGCCTGGAGCATCGCCTGCAAATCGCCGCTGATGTTAGCGCTCTCAGCGTTTCCGGCAGAGAACTGCTCTTCAGGAACGGCAGCTTGCTCAGGTGCTGCCTGCTCAGGAGCAGTCTGCTGGTTATCGGCTGTTGCCTCTTCCGGCTGTTCTGCCTCAGTAGCAGCCTGCTGGTTAGCCGTCTCCTGTGCGTCTTTCGCCATCTGCGCTTCTAGCTCGGCTTTTACCGCCTGATGCTTTCTGATGGCAGCTGCTCTGGCTTCTGCAATAGCTTCGAGTTCAGCCTTGCTTCTTCTGCCGCGGTGTTTCGGGAAGTTGGCAAGTACCTGAGCCTCGATGTCTTCGCCTGATTGGTTTAGAGTCTGCTTCTGGGCAGCTGATTGTAAACTCTGCTCTGCCGGGCTGAACTGGATTTCTTCCTCAACCGCTGGGGCTGGGGCTGTTTCGCTCATAGCCTGAGGAGCAGTCTCGCCGCCGTTAGGACCCAATACCTGGTTCTTCTGCACGTCGAAATTCTCTCCTTCATTACCGTGTACGGAATAAACACGGTCTTCTTTCTTGGTTGCAATGCGGGTGCGCTTACGCTTAGGGGCTGCTTCAGGAGCTGGCTGTTCTGCCTGGGCGTCGAGAATGGCGTAGACGATAGTTCCCTTGTTATCGCTCTTCTTTACCTTGGCTCCAAGTTCCTTGGCAATGTCCTTCAACTGAACGACACTCTTTGCTTGTAATTCTTCTTTGCTATACATATATTATATATTGTATATTAATGATTTTCTTTCTGAAATGTCGCGTTTCTGAATGGAAACACGGTATTGATTGATAAATTCGTGTGCAAAGATAATTAAAAAATTTGTTTCTGCCAAATATTTTGCCTATCTTTGCACAAAAAAAATAAAAATGGCTAGTCAAATACCCTATTTAGACGTTCAAAACCTCACCAAACGCTTTGGTGCACAGGTTCTTTTTGATAATATTTCCTTCTCTATCGCTGAAGGACAGAAAGTGGGACTCGTGGCGAGAAACGGCACGGGAAAGTCTACGCTCATGTCGGTGCTGATGGATAAAGAGGGCCACGAGAGCGGAGACATCATCTACCGACGCGACTTGAAGGTGGGCTATCTGGAGCAGTCGCCGCAGTTTGATCCGGAGGAAAGTGTGCTGCAGGCATGCTTCAATCATGAGGATGATCCGGAGAAGGTGCTGAAGGCGAAACAGATTCTCACCCAGCTGCACATTACCAACCTGGAACAGCCGATGGGACAGCTCAGCGGCGGACAGCAGAAGCGAGTGGCGCTGGCAAATGTGCTGATTACGGAACCCGACTTCCTGATGCTGGACGAGCCGACCAACCACCTGGACCTGGAGATGATAGAGTGGCTGGAGGGTTATCTGAACCGCGGCAACAAGACCATCTTCATGGTTACGCACGACCGATTCTTCCTGGACAAGGTGTGCAATACGATTCTGGAACTCGACGACCGCACCATCTACACCTACCGCGGCAATTATGCCTATTATCTGGAGAAGAGGCAGGAGAGAATGGACAATCTGAGAGCCGAAATTCAGCACTCGAAGAATCTCTACCGCAGGGAACTCGACTGGATGCGCCGCCAGCCTCAGGCGCGCGGACACAAGGCGAAATACCGCGAGGATGCTTTCTACGAGCTGGAGAAGGTGGCAAAACAGCGCATAGAAGACCGACAGGTAAGGCTGAAGGCTTCTACCGTTTATATAGGTTCGAAGATTTTTGAATGCCAGTATGTGAGCAAGGCTTTCGACGACAGGGGACAGAAGAAGGTGATTCTCGACAACTTCTACTACAACTTTGCCCGCTTCGAGAAGATGGGTATTGTGGGTAATAACGGAACGGGAAAATCGACCTTCATCAAGATGCTGCTGGGCGAGGTTCAGCCCGACAGTGGCAAGTTTGACATCGGCGAGACGGTTCGCTTCGGCTATTTCTCGCAGGAGGGACTGAAATTCCGTGAAGACCAGAAGGTGATTGACGTGATTACGGAGATTGCCGATTACATAGATCTGGGCGGCAAGCACATGACGGCTTCGCAGTTTCTGCAGTTCTTCCTCTTTACGCCCGAGGAGCAGCACAACTACGTTTACAAGCTGAGCGGCGGCGAGAAGCGCAAGCTTTACCTCTGTACGGTGCTGATGAGGAATCCGAACTTCCTGGTGCTGGACGAGCCGACCAACGACCTCGACATCCAGACGCTGCAGGTACTGGAAGAATATCTTCAGGATTTTGCGGGTTGCGTCATCGTGGTGAGCCACGACCGCTATTTTATGGACAAGGTAGTAGACCATCTGCTTGTTTTCAAGGGCGAAGGCGAAATACAGGATTTCCCAGGCAACTATACGCAGTACAGGGAATGGAACCGGATGCAGGCGAAGGACGAGGCAGAACAGGCGAAACCGGCAAAGAGCGGAAATGCAACGGCAGAAAGCGACGGAGCAGGTACGGCCAAGCGCGACGCCAATTTTGAGAACAAGCGCAAGATGAGCTACAAGGAGAAGCGCGAATATGAGCAGCTGACCCAGGAAATAGATGCGCTGACCGAGGAACAGAAGAAGCTGGAAGAGGAACTCTGCAGCGGAAATCTATCGGTTGAGGAACTGACGGAGAAAAGCAAACGCCTGCCTGAAATCAAGGATGAACTTGATGAGAAGGAAATGAGATGGCTGGAACTGGCTGAAATGCTCTAGACTTTGAACTTTGAGCGTTGAACATTGAACTTTATGATTAGTTGATGTGCGGCCGTTAATAATAAACATTTATAAAAGAAAATAGAAAGAATGGAAATTAAGAAATCAGAATTTACAATATCGGCTCCACGAGTGAGCATGTGTCCGAAAGATACGAAGGCTGAATATGCTTTCATCGGCAGAAGTAATGTGGGAAAATCGAGTCTCATCAATATGCTCTGCAACCACAAGGGTTTGGCTAAGACGTCAGCCACACCGGGTAAGACGCTGCTTATCAACCACTTCATTATCAACAACGAATGGTATCTGGTTGACCTTCCTGGCTATGGTTTCGCCAAGCGTTCGAAGACCGTACAGAAGCAGCTGGAACAAATGATAAGCAGTTATATTCTGCAGCGCCAGCAGTTGGCTAATGTCTTTGTGCTCATCGACGTGCGCCACGACCAGCAGAAGATAGACCGCGAGTTTGTAGACTGGCTGGGCGAGAGCGGCGTTCCTTTCTGCATCGTCTTTACCAAGGCCGACAAGTTGGGTCCGGTCAAGGCTCGCATGAATGCGGAGAAATGGATGCATGCGCTGGAAGACCGCTGGGAAGCACTTCCACCTTATTTCATTACCAGTAGTGAAAAGAAGATGGGACGCGACGAGGTGCTCGACTATATTGACGAAATCAACAAATCGCTCGCCGGAGAATAATCTTTCGGGAGAGAATAAACCAATAGAGAATGAAACAGATAAACTGGGGATTTATCGGCTGCGGAGAAGTAACCGAAAAGAAAAGCGGACCGGCTTTCAACGAAGTGGAGGGTTCGCAGGTGGTGGCTGTTATGAGCCGAAGCGAGAACAAGGCACGCAGCTATGCTGAGCGCCATCATGTGCGCAAATGGTACACGGATGCATCGGAATTAATAGAAGATCCCGATGTGAATGCTGTTTACATCGCCACGCCACCTTCTTCTCACGCCACCTTCGCCATCATGGCGATGCATGCGGGCAAACCCTGCTATATAGAGAAACCGCTGGCAGCGAGCTACAACGACTGCATCCGCATCAACCGCATCAGCGAGCAGACGGGTGTTCCCTGCTTCGTAGCTTACTATCGCCGTTATCTTCCTTACTTCCAGAAGGTAAAGGAGATTATAGAGAGCGGAACCATCGGTAACGTGGTGAATGTTCAGGTGCGCTTCTCGGTTCCTCCGCGCGATCTCGACTTTCAGAGCGGCAAGGAAATGCCTTGGCGACTGCAGCCGGATATTGCGGGCGGCGGCTATTTCTACGACCTGGCTCCTCATCAGATAGATTTGCTCCAGAATCTGTTTGGTGTGATTACCCGTGCGCACGGCTATCCTGCCAACAGAGCGCATCTTTATCAGGCTGAAGATACGCTCTCGGCGTGCTTCTTCTTTGAGAGCGGAATTCCGGGCAGCGGAAGCTGGTGCTTCGTGGGACATGAGAGTGCGAAGGAAGACTGCATCGAGGTGATTGGCGAGAAAGGTTCGCTCTCATTCTCGGTGTTCACTTACCAGCCGATAGAAGTGATTACGAGCGAAGGAAAGAACTTGATTACGGTTCCGAATCCGCCTTATGTGCAGCTGCCGCTCATCAAGAGTGTGATTCAGCATCTGCAGGGAATAGGAAAATGCGACTGCACCAGCGTTTCGGCTACGGCTGTCAACTGGGTGCTGGACCGAGTATTGTGGAAGAACTGATTTTTTACAAAATCATCATCAGGATTAGAGCGTAAGTTATGAAGAGATGTTTCTGTATAGTAGGATTTATCTGTTCCCTTGTCTGCACTTCGGCAAGGGCAGGGGAGCCCGTGGATTCTACCATGCTGGGAACGCTCTTCAACAAGACGATGTTCATGTCCAATTCCCAGGACAGCCTCGTGAAAGAGCGCCATCGCAAAACCTTCTTCCATCAGGTGGGAGATGTGTTCACCCGGTTCTTCAGAGAATTCAACAGTACGGATTCGGCTTATATAGAAGACCAGCATTACAATTATACGGTGATGCTGCAGAACACCAATACCTACGAGGAATATACGCTCAGAAACAGCGAAGGACAGAGCATTTCCTTCTCGCCTGATCCTTCTTACCGCCTGGGGCCTTATCTGGGCTGGAGATGGGTGTTTCTGGGTTATACGTTCGACCTGAAACACATTAATTTCAGGAATAACCACACTAATAAAAAGGAGTTTGACCTGAGCCTCTACAGCAGTCTGCTGGGAATAGACCTGTTCTGGCGACAGACGGGAAATGACTATCATGTTCTGCGGATGAATCTGGGTGAGCACATCGATTGTGACCCTATCCGCAAGGCTCCTTTCGACGGTTTCAAATCGAGCATCAAGGGATTCAATCTTTATTACATCTTCAACCATCGCCGCTTCTCTTATCCTGCCGCCTATTCGCAGAGTACGGTGCAGCGGAGAAGTGCCGGTTCCATGCTTCTGGGAATCGGTTACACGGAGCATGAACTGGAGGTGAACTGGGATAAACTGACCAATCTTGTAGATGAAAAGCTGAATAAAAATCTGACAAACGGGGGAACTCCGGAAGCTAAGATAGACAGTTCGCTGATGTTCAGTAAGGTGAAATACAGCGATGTGAACGTAACCTGCGGCTATGCTTACAACTGGGTTTTCGCCAAGAACTGGCTCTTCAACGCTTCGCTCTCGGTAGGTGTGGCTTACAACAGCTCGAAATCGGATAATGAAAGGGAACATCTGGACATTACCAACTTCAGTTTCAAGAATGTGAACCTGGATGGAATAGGCCGCTTCGGTATTGTGTGGAACAACACGCATTGGTACGCGGGCGCCAGCACCATCATCCATTCCTACAACTATAAGAAAAAACAGTTTTCTACCAACAATTCGTTTGGCTCACTCAATATTTATGTGGGTGTGAACTTCGGCAGGAAACGTCATCATTAACATATTAAAAGAGAAGAGATGAAAATATTTACGAAAATGGCAGCTGTCGTGCTGGCTTGCGTGCTGGCTGTTCCGGGAGAAGCCAGGGTGAATGTGGTTTATCAGCGGCAGGACAGTCTGCGGATTGTAGGACTGCTGCAGCAGGCAAGGGCGATGAAGAAGAAACCTGCCAGTTGGATGCTCTGGTTTGGCAAGCAGATGGCGGGCGTTCCTTATGTGGGCGGCACGCTGGACCGGACGAAGGAAGAGGTGCTCATCGTGAACACCCGTGAGCTGGACTGCACCACATACGTAGAGATGGTTACGGCGCTCACCCTGTGCGCCAAGAAGAACGAGACTTCTTTCTCGGCTTTCTGTGAACATCTCCGAAATGTGCGTTATGTGGGCGGAGAGATTTCCTATGTGAAGCGTCAGCATTATTTCACGATTTGGATGGATGCAAACGAGCGCGAGGGAATCGTGAAGAATATTGCGCCCAATCCTCCTTTCTCGGCCGTTCAGACCGTGAACATCAACTGGATGAGTACGCATGTTTCGAGTTATAAGATGCTTAAGGCTCATCCGGAATGGAAATCGGGAATCAGAAAACTGGAACAGAGTGTGAACGGCAAGCGTTACCGTTATGTTCCGAAGGGTAAGATTGCCAACACGGCAGTTTTCCGCAACGCTATTCACGATGGTGACATTATCGCCATCATTACCAACAAGAAGGGTCTCGACACGACCCACATCGGTATTGCTTCCTGGCACAAAGACGGATTGCATCTGCTCAACGCCAGCAGCATTCACAAGAAGGTGATTGATGAACCGATGACGCTTTATACTTACATGCACAAACATCCGGTGCAGATAGGAATCAGGGTTTGCAGAGTTCAGTAAAAAAATATTAGAAAAAGAAAAGATAAATGGAAGAGAAAAAGAATTTTGAAGCGATTTTCAAGGAAGATCTTTATCAATATCTGCTGGGTATTGATAAGGTAGATGCTCATTTGCCGGAAGCTCCGGATTTGGAAGAGCTGTGGCAGAAAGTAGGCGAGAGTTATCTGCCTGATGCGATTCGCGAGTTTGCCAAATATCCTACGGTTTCATTGGGTTGGATCATGTATGTAGGAATGGCGCTTGCCAAGTATTGGGATGAGGATTGGGAACTCTACAGCAAGGTAGAGAATCATTATGAATATCTTCGTGACAGAATAGATTTCGACCACATGGATGATTACATCTGCGAAAAGGTTCTGCTGCTGAATGAGGAAGCGCATAAGGCTGTTACGAATGTAGTGGCAGAATGTGCTTCGCGCTCTTACAGTAAGCTGATTCATCTGAATCTGCAGCCTGGAAGCGAGGAAGCCTTCCGTGGTTTCGTTGCCGCCCTTCACCAGATGTTCCTCATGGGAATAGCCGTAGAGCTAAAAATGCTGGGTTACCACATGATTAAAATGTAAAAGAAAGTCCGTAGGCGTTCTGTTAAAATGCCTACGGACTTTCTTACTTATTACTAAAATAATTACTTCATTTTCTTGAGATATTCTCCAGCGCGGGAATCGCCGAGTTCCTGGGCTTTCTTCAGGTTCTTGATGGCCTCTTCCTTATTTCCTTTCTCCTTCTGGAGCAGACCTAAGAGAAGGTAGCCGTCAGCATATTCAGGAGCCAACTCTATGCAATGGGTGGCTGCGCTGATTCCTTCATCATAACGCTTTACACGCAAGTCGAGACTTGCCCATTCTGCAAAATATGTAGGCTCTTTAGGAGCCAGGTAACAGGTGCGGGCAATATCAAGCAGGGCTGGCTGCCACATGCGTAACTTGGTTTCGCATTGGTAACGGGTGTAGAAAAAGGCTGGCGAAACAGGACGGGCAATGGAATCGTACATATTATAATCCTGAATAGCGCGGCGGAATTCACCCTGCTCCTTCAGAAATTCTCCACGTGCCAGATAATAATTCGCAACCATTCCGGTCTTGTTTCCAACGCTTACCGCACTATCGAGCAAAATCTCAATCTCCTTGGCTGGAGCCTTGAGATTCTTCTTAGCCTGGGCAGCCTCAAAATAGAGTTCGCCGCTGAGAAGTGAAGTATTGGTCAAATCCATGAAAGTATCGTAAGCTTTCTGATACTCACCCTTTACAAAATTAATCTGCGCTTCCTGATGGCGGTAAATAGGCAGAGCCTTGATTTCGTATGCCTTCTGAGCCTCAGCTATGGCCTTATCAAGCGTCCAGTCCTTATAAACAGAATCGCCCTTGTAAATAATCTTCTGATAAATCAGGTCGGCATAGTTGGAATGAGCCTCATCCTTGGCAGCCGATTTCTTAATGCCTTCTTCCATCAGTTTGGCAGCTGCATCATATTCTGCCTTATCCGTCAGATAAGCGGCTTTCTCCTTGTAACCGAAGGCTGAAGTAGGGAATTTGCTGATAAACTCATCGCTATATTTCGCATACACATCAGCTGTAGTCTGGCCTTTCTTCAGAGTCATCATCGTCATCGCTTCGTTCTCTGTATCAGGAAGAGCTGTACGGATGGTGGTTTCGCGAAGAGCTGCGTCAAGACTCGAAAGACCGGTTACCTTCAGCTGCTTGGCGTAGTTGGCGTCGATGGCCGTAACCTGACCATTGCTGTGCATCAGACCGATGACCTGTCCGTTCTTGTTGGCAAACGGACAACCTACTGCATTTTCGGGAGCACTATTCGAGAAGATGTAATAGTTGTACGTAGTCTTGAACTTCTCCACGCTGCTGATGTCCTCCTGCTGGTAAGCCGGCTTCTTGATAGAATATGGAACCAGCCAGACCTTGTCGCCAGCAGCCGATTCCTTGGTTGCAATAGGGGCTGCAACTGTAGAGGCGTTGATGCGGAATTTAGCCACATCATAGAGTTCGTCGGCTCCCATGATGGCCTCAACAGGAATCGATTTGCCGGAAGCGTCAACAACGCTAGCCTTTACAGCTCCGACAAATGGCTTAAAGGTGCTGATAGCCGTTCCCTTGTTGTCGATAAAAACACCTTGGGTAGAGGCGATAATGTCGCCTTTCTGATTAAAAGTAGTCAAGGTGAAAACGCTCTTAGCCAGTTTCTGGACCGAACCCGGCTGGGCATAGAGGGACGATGCTCCGAGCATCAGTCCCATCATGATCATATTTATTTTTTTCATAATCTTATTTGTGTTGCTTGTGTTTATTGAGCAACTCCTTAGCATTTGCCAGGGCAGCAGGCGTAATGTCGCTTCCGCTGAGCATCTGGGCGATTTCTTCTATACGCTGCTGCTCGTTGAGTTCCTTCATGTGAGAAAGAGTTCCCTCTTCGGTTTCTTCTTTCAGAACCTTGTAATGATGGGTTCCCATGGAAGCAATCTGAGGCAGGTGGGTGATGGAAATAACCTGACGGTTCAGGTTGCCCATCTCTGTCATGATTTCCGCCATCTTTTCAGCAATCTTACCGCTTACTCCCGTGTCGATTTCATCAAAGATGATGGTTGGCAGTTTTACGGCGCCGCTGATCATGGCCTTCAGAGAAAGCATGACGCGGGCGATTTCTCCACCGGAAGCAACCTGACTCACCGGCTGGAGAAGCGTGCTCTTGTTGGCGCTGAACAGGAAATTTACCTTGTCAACACCATCAGAACTGAGCGGCTTGGCGGAGAATGAAATTTCGAAGCGGACGTTTGGAATTCCCAGAGGAATGAGACGTTTCTTCATTTCTTCTTCTATCTTTCTGGCCGATTTCGTTCGGATGGCAGTCAGATCACCAGCAAGCTTTTCAGCCTTGGCAAGCAGAAGGGTAACTTGCTTTTCCTGTTCTTCTATGTCTTCATCTCCATTATCGATGTGCTGCAACTGTTCGTTGATTCGCTCGCGAGTGGCGATGAGTTCCTCTACATTTTCCACATGGAATTTCTGCTGGAGCGAGTAGAGCTGGTCAAGCCGGGAATTGATGGTTTCAAGCCGGTTCGGGTCGAACTCTATATTGTCAACGCTTCCGCTTATTTCCTGGGCAATATCCTTGAGTTCTATATAGCTGCTCTGCATTCGCTCAGCCACCTCTTTCACATCCGGATAAACCTCCTTGATGTTGTCAATCTGCTGGGCTGCATTTTTCAGTTTGTCGAGAATACTGCCGTCTTCGCCAGAGAGTGCATTATCTGCTTCATAGAGAGCAGTCTTGATGTCTTCAGAATGGCTCAGGGTTTCTGCTTCCTGTTCCAGTTGCT
>OIWU01002842.1_pt1 | contig 14112 bp, 20 predicted proteins | sample 1587711 | NCBI WGS metagenome assembly OIWU01 (sample SAMEA3888909, study PRJEB22519) | human gut metagenome | biome: human gut; feature: human-associated habitat; material: faeces | place: Denmark | collected 2010 | reverse complement strand
CCATAGGCTGAGCAGCGGGCTGCTGGACGGGAGGCATGGCCTGCGGCTGAGTGACGGGCAGCTGGATGGGCGGAACAACGGTCTGCTGGGGCATGGGTTCTTCCATCGCGTTCGGCACAAGCTCAACCTCCTGCTTTGCCTTGCCGCCGCGCTTCGAGGTCTTCTTCGGCTCTGCCGGGGCTTCGCTTTCTGCCGCTGCGGGGCGGAGCGCCTTGACGAGCATTTCAGCCGCTGCAACGAGATCGGGGCAGCTGATGGTAACTTTGATTTCAAACATTGACTTTTTCCTCCTTGTGGTGTAAATTAGTGGTGGAGATAACTTTTTTCATTGCCGTCCTCAGAGGTTGCGTCTCTGGGGGCGGCAGTTTCTTTTTCTTCCGTCTGGCAGTCGCAGATCTCGCACGGGTCGAGATACGCGCCGCAGAACGGACACTGCCGGGCGTATGCCATCATTCTTCCTCCATCAGCCACGCGCCGCCGAAGCTGACCGCCGCGAGACCGAGATACGCGGCGATGAAATCGGGGTTTGTGCCGGGCAGAACCAGACCGGCGAAGCCGATTGCCAGCAAACCGCCCGTGATAACGTACAGAACCAGCGAAATACCGGAGCGGTGGCGGGGTCTTCTCGGCGGGCGCTGCTGCATACGGCGGAACGCTTCTTCCATCCGCGCCCGGTCGTGATTCCGGGCTGTGATTCTTTCAACATCAGACATTTTTTCGTTCTCCTTTCTCTCTACCACGGATACTGAATCATGCCGCGGACGTCCTCAATGGGGATGGACAGATTTCGCATCAGCTCCAGCGTCTCCGGGAAATATCGCATCGGCTCCTTCAAGAGCCGGTAGAAGGTTCGCACGCTGACCCCGGCATACTCGCACGCCTTTGAGATCGGAACGCCCTGCGCGTCGATCTCGCCCCGGATACGCACCCGCAGCTTGTAGTCGGGCGTCCGGTTCACTTTTTCCTTCGGCATGGTTTCGCCTCCTATCAGCGCGGCGGCTCGATCATCGCGCCCGATGTGGCAAGCAAGGCTTTAGAGATGTTCGCGCGCATGGCGAAGGGCAACCTTACCATCGGCGTAGACGAAAAGCAGACCGAGGAGCTGCAGGACAACGAATGGCGCATCATCCGCGAGGTCGGCGCAGGCCTGTCGAATAAGGAGATCGCGGCGGCGCTCTGTCTGTCCGAAGGCACGGTGCGCAACTATCTGAGCAGCATTCTCAGCAAGCTCGACCTGCGCGACCGCACGCAGCTCGCCATCTGGGCGGTGCAGACCGGCGTAGCCGGGCGGCCGTTCGGAGGTCCGCTGTGAAGGGGCTTGCAAAGCGCCTGACGGCGGCCGCGCTGCTGACGGCGGTGAGCCTGACGGCGACGATGTACAGCCGCGCGCGTCCGGTCGAGCTGCGGCTCGGCTTTATGGCGGGCAGCTACTGGGACGCGCCGAACGGGAACTGTTATGCCGTCATTGACGCGGCTGTCGAGCGGTTCGAGCGGGAGCACCCGAACGTGCATGTCACCTACACGAGCGGTATCCTCAAACGGGATTACTCGGAATGGCTCATCGACCGGTATCTGCTCGGCAGTGAACCGGATGTATTTCTCGTGCTGCCGGAGGATTTCGGAACGCTGTGCGAGCTCGGTGCACTGGCACCGCTGGACGGCTGTCTCGCACAGGATAAAGAGGTCTCCGACACGGATTTCTATCCCGCCGCGCTGCAAAGCGGTGCGGAGAACGGCGTGCAGTATGCGCTGCCATATGAGTGCGTGCCGACACTGATGTGCATCAACAAGAGCCTGCTCGAGAGCGAGGGCATTACCGTGCCGTCCGGCGACTGGACGTGGGAGGATTTTTACAACATCTGCGCCAGGGTTACGCGCGACACGGACGGTGACGGCGAAATCGATCAGTTTGGCTGCTGCGGCTACACGTGGCAGGATGCGCTGACAGCAAACGGTGCATCGCTGTTCACCGAGGACGGCGGCAGCTGCCTGATCTCCGAGCCGAAGGCGGTGCAGGCGGTTGCATTTGCGCAGCGGCTTGGCAAGCTCACGGCGGAGACCGCGCCCTCGGCACGAGACTTTGATGAGGGAAAAGTAGCGTTTCGGCCGTTCCTGTTCTCGGATTACCGGACCTATCAGCCGTATCCGTGGCGCATCAAGCGCTATTCGGATTTCTCGTGGGACTGCATTCCCATGCCGCACGGCCCGGCAGGCGGCAACAGTTCGGAGCTGAGCACCGTGCTCGCAGGCATCAGCAGCCGTTCGGCGAACATGACGCTCGCATGGCAGTTTTTGCGCGAGCTGACCGCCAATGCGGACAATCAGTCCATGCTGTTCGCGGACTCGCACAGCGTGTCCGCGCTGCGGAGCGTGACCGACTCGGACGAAACCCGCCGGATCCTGCGGCAGGACACGCCCGGCGAGAGCCGGAACGGCGTGGAAATGCTGTCGGACGTGATGGAGCAGGCGGTAGCGGCACCGCGCTTCCGCAATTATGATCAGGCGCTGCTGCTGACCGAAGGACTGGTGCAGAACGCGATGGAGGACGAGCATAATCTGTCTTTGCAGCTCCAGCGCGTCCAGCACGAAGTGCAGGAATATTTACAGGAATAATACGCGAATTTACAGGCGCCTGGCGCTCTGTTTGTGCGATATGCACAGACGGGGCGCTTTTTCTTTGCGTATTTTGATAGCCGGCATGACATTTGTCATATAAAAACAGGACGATTATCACAAGTGAGTCATGACAAAATGCAGATTTCATACGGGATAAAATCCGGTATACTATGCTCAACAAACAGGAAAGAGGGAACGGAAAATGAGATACCTGATTTTAGTCAGCCACGGAACCTTTGCTCCGGGCCTGCACAACGCGCTCGGCATGATGGCAGGCAGCGACCGCGAGGACATCCGCTCGACCAGCCTGCTCGACGGCATGGATGTGGACACGTTCCGCGCAAACTTTGCAGAGCTGGTGGGGGACATCACCCCCGAGGACGAGATCATCCTCACGGCGGACATCATCGGCGGCTCGCCGCTGACCACCGCACTCGATGTGCTCACCGAAAAGGGTCTGCTGGGCAAAACGCTTGCCATCGGCGGCATGAACCTGCCGCTCGTGCTGACCGCCGCATTCGCGGATGCGGATACGCCGCTCGATGAACTCGAGGCTGAGCTTACCGGCGAGGCAAAGGATCAGATCAAGCGTTTTGCCCTCGGCGGTGACGAGGACGACGATATTTGAGTATAAGGAGGAAAAAATTATGTCTATCTCTTTCATTCGCGTTGACGACCGCATGATCCATGGTCAGACCTGCACGCGCTGGGCGCTCGAGTATCCCTGCGACGGCCTCATCGCCGTAAACGACAAGGCGGCAACTACGCCGGTGCTCAAGGCGGCGTACAAGAACGCAAGCGACAAGAAAACCTTCGTGTGGACGCTCGATGAGTGGCGTGCCAAGTGCGGCAAGGTGCTTGCCAGCAAGGACCGCTACTTCCTCATCACCAAGGACCCGATCACGATGAAGAGCATCCTCGTGGATGATGGCTTTGACCCCGGTGAGGTCAAGACGGTCATCATCGGACCCTGCAACGACCGTCCGGGCGCGACCAAGCTGGGCAACAATCAGGCGATCACTCAGCCGGAGGCAGACGCACTCGAGGCCATCATGCAGAAGGGCTACGAGGTCGAGTTCGCGCTCATCAAGGAGGCCGCTATCGGCAACTGGAAGAAGTTCCGCGGTCAGTTCGGCTACTAAGCTCCGTTTCACAGAATAAAAAGAAAAGAGGGAGAACTTATGCAAGTTCAAGTCTGGCAGGCAGCATTGTTCGGATTACTCGCATGTCTCGCATCCATGCCCGGCCTCGGCGGTACGGTGCTCGGCAACTACACACTGGGACGTCCGCTGGTAGCGGGTCTGATCGTCGGTCTCATCATGGGCGACGTACAGACGGGTATTTATCTCGGCGCGGCTATTCAGGTCGTTTACATCGCGCTCGTAACGCCGGGCGGCACGGTTTCCGCTGACGTTCGCGCTATTTCTTATATCGGCATTCCGCTTTCCATGGTTGCCGTGCATTCCATGGGTCTGAACCCGGCGTCGCCGGAAGGTCAGGCGATGGCGGTAACGCTCGGCTCGGCCGTTGGCACCATCGGCACCGTGCTGTTCTACGGCACGGCAACGGTAAACCTCGTTTGGCAGCACATGGGCTGGCGCGCACTGGAAAAGGGTGACCTGCGCAAGCTGTATGTGGTCGATATGGGCCTGCCGTGGATTTCTCACATCCTGTGCTCTTTTATCCCGACCTTCATCATCACCAAGGTCGGCACCAGCATGGTGGACCTGATGAAGGCTTATCTGCCGATGGACGGCGTGGCGATGAAAACACTGTTCACCGTCGGCTCGCTGCTCCCGGCAGTCGGTATCGCCATCCTGCTCAAGCAGGTTGCGACCAAGCCGGTCGACATTCTGGTATTCGTATTCGGCTTCACGCTGGCCGCGTGCATGGGCCTCAACCTGATCGCGGCGTCGATCGTCGGCGGTTTCTTCGCGGTCATCAACTACCGCATCAAGATCCTTGCTTTGCAGAAGGCCGCTCCCGCAGCTGCATCTGCTGCCGCAGCGGAATTTGATGACGATGAGGAGGAGATCTGACATGGCAGAAAAGAAACTTTCCAAGAAAGCGCTGAACAAATCGTTCCGCAACTGGTTTTACGGCCACCTGACCTGCTTCTCGCAGGAGCATATGCAGACGTTCGGCTACCTGTGCGCCATGCTGCCGCTGGTAGAGGAGCTGTACGACACTCGTGAGGAGCAGACCGAAGCCCTCAAGACCTACTCTGCCTTTTTCAATACCGAGCCGCAGCTCGGCACCGTCATCGTCGGCATGACCGCCGGCCTGGAAGAGGCCAAGGCAAACGGCGAGGACATCGACGGCGAGATGATCAACGGCATCCGCGCCGGTCTGATGGGCCCGGTCGCCGGTATCGGTGACAGCCTGCTCGTCGGCACGCTCATCCCGATTTTGCTGGGCGTTGCGCTCGGCATGTCCTCGGGCGGCTCGCCGCTCGGCGCGATCTTCTACATCATTGCGTACAACGTTATCCTGACCCTCGGCATGCGCCTGCTGTACTTCAAGGGCTATGAGCTCGGCGGCAAGGCGGTTGAGATGATCGTCGGTGAAAAGGCGAACGCCATCCGCGAGAGCATCATCATGCTCGGCACGGTCGTGATCGGTGCGGTTGCCGCAAGCTGGATCTCGATTACGACACCGCTCGTCCTGCCCGGTGATATTTCGCTTCAGAAGGATGTACTGGATACCATATTCCCCAAGATCCTGCCGCTGGGAACCGTTATGCTCTGCTACTGGCTGATGAGCAAGAAGAAAATGGCGCCGACGACCGTCATGCTCGTGCTGGTCGGCATTGCGCTGGTCGGCGTGCTGATTGGATTCTTTGATCCGCAGCTCGCATACTAATTCAGATTCACTCAGACTATATCACACTTTCACTTCTCTGGCCGTCGAGCATTTGCTCGGCGGCCGCCGTACAGGAAAGGAGTTTTCCCTATGATGAACAAAACCGCACTGCTGCACGAGGCCAAACAGCAGCAGCAGGCCCTGCGGCAGCTTTCCCACTGGAAGCGAATCGCCATGCTGCTCTCCTCCTGCGCGGCGGTGCTGGCCTGGTGGGGCATCGCGGGCAGCGGACTGCGCTTCGCGGGCGGCGTATGCGGCGTGGTTATCGCGCTGGTGTGCGCGGTCTGCGCGGCTGTGATCGGACGGGGCATCCGCAACGGAAACCGCAATGTCGCCAACATTCTGTCGGCGGCAGAGCAGGCGTAAAAGGAAGAAATGCGATGAATCAACAACAATATCGGCTGCTGTGCATGGATATTGACGGCACGCTGCTGAATTCCGCGCACGAGCTGCCGCCCGGCAGCCGCGAGGCTGTGCGGTCTGCGGCGAAGAACGGCGTGACCATCTGTCTGATGAGCGCACGGCCGCCGCAGGCGGTGTTCCCGATTCGTGATGCGCTCGGCGTGGACGGACCGCTGGCGTGCTGCGGCGGAGGGCTTATCCTGCAAGGAGAAAACCGCCTGGCAGACAGCCGCCTGACCTGTGCGTGCACTCAGACCGTTCTGCGGGAAACACAGGCGCGAGGCATCCACCTGAGCGTTTACCGCGACCTCGACTGGCTTATCGCCGCCGAGGACGAGTGGAGCCGCGCAGAGGCGCAGATAACCGGCGTACAGCCGATGGTCGCGCCGCTGGAGACGCTGTTTACCGACTGGGGCGACGCAGGCGCGCACAAACTGCTCTGCATGGGCGAAAAGAACAAAATCGATGAACTCATTCCGGTACTGGAGGCAAAGCACCTGCCGATGACGCTTGTGCGCTCCAAGGACGAATATCTGGAGGTCATACCGGCAGGCGCGGGCAAGGACACCGCCATGCACGTGCTGTGCGAAGCGCTGGGCCTCACACCGAACGAGGTGATGGCGCTCGGCGATCACGACATTGACGCGCCGCTGCTCCGCGCTGCCGGACTGGGCATTGCGATGGGAAACGCGTCACCGATCGCGCGGGCGGCGGCTGACGAGCTGACCGACTCGTGCGACGCGGACGGCGCGGCACACGCCATTTACCGCCACATCAGGGAGGTGCAGTCATGAAATACCGTTTACTCGCGCTCGACCTTGACGGCACGCTGCTGAATTCGCAGAAGGAGATCACGCCGGAGGTCAGAAAAGCGCTCGCGTGGGCAAAGGAGCGCGGTGTGTATGTCGTTCTCTCGACCGGACGCATTGTCGGCGAAGCGGCGGAGTTTGCCCGTGAGCTGCCCTGCGAGGATTTGATGGTTACGGCGGGCGGCACGGCGATCGCCACTGCATCGGATGAGCGCATTCTGCAAAGCTGGGACATGCCGTGCGAAATCGGCGCAAAGGCGGTCGAGGCGGTGCAGAGCCGGCCGGTGCGCGTGATGATCTACGTCGGCAGTAAAATTTACATCAACGAATATTCCAACCGCGATTTTGTCGCAAACTACCGCGTGGAGGGCTTTCACGCGAACAAAATCGTCGTGGAGGATATTGCCGGTGAGATTCGGAGAAACCATCTGAACGTCACAAAGGTGTACGCCATCGGCGAACGAGCGGTGCTCGAGCAGGCGCTCGCGGAGATTCGGCCGCTGCCGGGTATCACGATCACAAGCTCCGGCTCGGACAATTTTGAGCTTCTGCCCGTCGGTGCGGACAAGGGCCGCGCGCTGACTCGGCTGGGCGAGATGCTCGGCGTGACGCCCGCTGAAATGGCCGCCATCGGCGACAGCGACAACGACGCGGAAATGCTCCGCGCGGTCGGCATGCCGGTCGCGATGGGCAACGCAGACGCGGCGCTCAAGAATCTGGCAAAATACATCACCGCAGACTGTGACCACGACGGCGTGGCACAGGCAATCTATCACATATTCGAATAAAAACAGAGAAGGAGGAGGGCGCATGCCGTTTATGACGATTCCGGAAGCCGCGATCCTGTGGCATATTTCGGTCAGTGAGCTGCGCGAGCTCTGTGAGAACCATATGATTTTGGGCGCTGTGCGCGTGCATCAGCGCTGGTTTATCCCGGAAACGGCGGCCTGCCCCTCGGCGCAGCATCCGCTTTCCTGAACCCTGACGCACCGCCTGAACAGGAGGTCTTTCCATGGCACAAACCGATCTGCACATCCACAGCAGCCTGACCGCAGGCGGCGAGCTTTCGCCGCGCGCACTGGCCGAACGCTGCTGTGAAGCGCGGCTGACACTGGCCGCACTGACCGACCGGCGTGCCGTCAGCGGTGTGCCGGAATGTATCTGGCGCGGCGCACAGCTCGGTGTGCGCATCGTGCCCGGTGTGGAGCTGGACTGCCGCTGGAGGGAACAGGATTTTCTCGTGCTCGGCTATTGTCTCGACATCACCCATCCGGCGCTGCTGGAGATGGAACGGAATGCCCGGGAAAATCCGGTGCAGCCCCCGTTTACGGCCGAGCAGGCACTCGGCCTGATCCGCATGGCAGGCGGGCTGGCCGTGCTCGTGCCGCCGAATGAGATGGACGACACCTTCCCGGTGGCGGCATTCGACGGCATAGCAGCCTATGGCAGTCACGCCCGAGCGGACACTGCGCGGTATCTCTCACTGGCACGCAGATACGGACTGCTCGTCACCGGCGGCAGCGGCTTTCTCAGCGAAAACAGGCCGCCGCACCGGCCGGGCGCCGTGGACTTTTACGGACAGGAACAGCGGATTTCGGCGGATTTTCTTGCCGCAGCAACCCATTTGAACAAAGAGAAAAGGAGTTTTCATCATGACAGCATTTGAGTACACCATTACGGATTCCATCGGCATTCACGCACGTCCGGCAGGCATGCTGGCGAAGGAAGCCGCGAAGTTTAAGAGCAAGGTTTTTCTGCACTTTGGCGACAAAAAAGCGGATGCACGCCGCCTGATCGCCATCATGGGCATGGGCATCAAGCACGGCAATACCGTCCGCGTGGAAGTGGAAGGCGAGGATGAAGCGGAGGCTGCGGCGCAGATCGAGGCATTTTTCAAGGCAAACCTGTAAGGAGTGAGCGAGATGGAGCAGATTTTCGGCAAAGGCGTATCAAAGGGCGTAGCGGCGGGGCCGATCAGCTTTTACCGCCGCCCGAGCGGCGAAATCCCGCGCCGTTCGGTGACGGATCCCGCGGCGGAGCTCGCGCGTTTTCATGATGCCTGCGAGACCGCGAAGGAGCAGCTCGCCGTACTGCATGACAAGGCGCTCGCTGAGGCAGGCGAGGACGCAGCCATGCTGTTCGAGGCCCACCAGATGATGCTGGACGATCTGGATTTCGTCGAGAGCATTGAGGGGCTCATCGAGAACGACTGTCTGAATGCGGAGGCCGCCGTCAGCGACACCGGCGCGCAGTTCGCGGAGATGTTCGCCGCGATGGACGACAGCTACATGCAGGCGCGTGCGGCGGATATTCGGGATATTTCGACGCGCGTGGTCGGTATTCTGACCGGCGAGGGCGAGAGCGGCATCGTGTCCGACGTGCCGTGCATCGTGGCAGCGGACGACCTTGCGCCGAGCGAGACCGTGCAGCTGGACAAGTCGCTTATCCTCGGCTTTATCACGGCGGGCGGCTCGGCGAACTCGCATACCGCGATTCTGGCACGCACGATGGGCATTCCGGCGATCATCGGCGCGGGCGACGCATTGCAGGCCGAAATGGAGGGCAAATACGCTATCATCGACGGACAGACCGGCGAGACGGTCATCGAGCCGGACGATGCCGAGCGCGAGCGCCTGCTCAAAAAGCAGGCTAAGGAGAAGGCGCTGAAAGAACTGCTCGATCAGCTCAAGGGCAAGCCCAACGTGACCAAAGACGGCCGAAATGTGATGGTTTACTGCAATATCGGCTCTCCGGCGGATATTGACGCGGTCCTGCAGAACGACGGCGGCGGCATCGGCCTGTTCCGCTCGGAATTTCTCTATTTACAGGGCAGCGACTACCCGACCGAGGACGAGCAGTTCGAGGCATACAAGACGGTCGCGGAGCGCATGGGCGGCAGGCGCGTTATCATCCGAACGCTGGACATCGGCGCGGACAAGCAGGCCGACTATTTCCATCTCGACAAAGAGGAAAATCCTGCGATGGGTCTGCGTGCCATCCGCATCTGTCTGACCCGGCCCGAGGTGTTCCGCACGCAGCTGCGCGCGCTGTACCGCGCGTCGGCTTACGGCAAAATCGCGATCATGTTCCCGATGATCACCTCGGTCTGGGAGGTACAGGAGATCAAGCGTATCTGCCGCAACATCCGTGCGGAACTCGCGGAGGAAGGTGTACCGATGGCGGACAAGGTCGAGCTCGGCATTATGATCGAGACACCGGCCGCCGTCATGATGAGCGCAGAGCTGGCGCGTGAGGTGGACTTTTTCTCGGTCGGCACGAACGATCTGACGCAGTATACGCTGGCCGTCGACCGGCAGGGCGTGGGTCTCGACCGGTTTTTCGACGCGCACCATCCGGCGGTGCTGCGCATGCTCCGCATGACGGCGGAGAACGCGCACAGGGCGGGGATCTGGATCGGCATCTGCGGCGAGCTGGGCGCGGATGCGGAGCTGACCGAGACTTTCCTGTCGATGGGCATTGACGAGCTTTCGGTTTCGCCGTCGGCGGTACTGCCGCTGCGGTCGGCCATCCGGTCGATCGACACGACAACGCTTGCTCCGCTGGAGCTGTAAAAAAGAATAAAAGCAGTGGTACTCTTCACGTGTGAAAAGGGTATCACTGCTTTCTTTTGTTTTCACCCGAGGTGCCGCCGCACGAGGTAAAAGACTGTTTGACACAGATTTCCTTTGCATCCGTAATGCGCTAAAATGGAAATACAGGCAAGAGAGAAAAGGGGGAAAAGGCATGGCATACACGATTAAATACTATCTGCACTACGGAATTTCCGGAAGACAGCTGTTCGATACTATAGTTTCATGGGGGACGGCCGGAAAAGTGGCGCTTGCTATCTGGATTGCTGTCACTCTCGCGGAGCTGTTTGTTCTGTGGCGTATCCACAAGAAGGGCGGCTGCACAGACGAAAAAATCTCCCGGCCGGCGAGAGAAAGCGGTCGGGAGTGATATGGAGACGAGAATCAGATTACTTTGGAAACTATTGATTTGAGTGAGAGCTTATTCGAGGGTCAGCTTTTTGTCGGTGAGGAAGGACTCCTTGCAGCGAAATGCGATCTTGGTGATGTAGACATCGTGCCAGCGCGGGATGAAGTCCTGATAGCACTCGCGGCATGCGCCATGCTTGCTCATGACCTCAACCAGAGGGGCGGTCGGAACTGCGGCGGCCTGCACCGGGTGAAGGGCGATCCGCACAATACGGTTCTGAGATTTCACAGCAGACCGACGAACAAAAAATGTATCATGGCGCTCGCACAGATGATGCAGAAACGGATGATCTGACAGAACCGAAAATCCCTCCGGAACCACTCGAACAGGGTGGAACCGGAGGGATTTCTGTATTTATGCCAGCCCGTCGCGGATGTGCGCGAGCGCGCCCTTTTCCAGACGGGATACCTGCGCCTGTGAGATGTGTATCTCACGAGCGACCTCCATCTGGGTGCGGCCCTCGAAAAAGCGCAGGCGGATGATGCGCTTTTCGCGGTCATCCAGACCGTCGATGGCCTCGCGCAGGGCGATGGCGGCGAGCCAGTGGTCGTCCGTATTGCGCGTGTCGCCGACCTGATCCATGACGCAGACCGTGTCGGTGCCGTCATGAAAAACCGGCTCGAACAGCGAGACCGGGTCGAGAATGGCGTCGAGCGCGAAAACGACCTCCTCCTTGGGCACGTTCATCGCCCGGGCAAGCTCGACAATATCCGGCTCGCGCTGATGCTCGCGCACGAAGGTCTCCTTGGCCTGAAGAGCACGGTATGCCGTGTCGCGCAGGCTTCGCGAGACGCGCAGCGTGCTGTTGTCGCGCAGGTAGCGGCGGATTTCCCCAATGATCATCGGCATGAACGTTCAAAGGGGAAAAACAGCTATCCGGCGCGGACCTCCGAGCGTTCCGCGCCCTCGATGGCGTAAAATATTTCGATGCGGTCATTTCGGAGCACGATCCTGTCCACGCAGGCGCGGACAAGCGACTGCTTCTCTCTCGCGTCCAGACTGTCCCACTGCGCGCCGACCGTGCGCAGTGCGCCGAGCGCGTCCTCTTTCTCTGCGTCCTGTCCGGCACGCTGCTGCGCCGCGAGAAGCGCCTCCGAGGCGCGGTCTCTGTCCTGCTTCGCGCGCGCGATGGCGTCACGGAGCGTGTCGTCCTCGTCCTCGGCGTACAGCTCGTACAGCCGCCGCAGCCTTCGCTCCGCACGGGCGAGCGCCTTCCGGCAGCTCTGCTCGTCCTCGGCCGGGGCGGACGGCGGATCTGGCTGCGCGGCAAGCCGGGCAAGGTCTGCGGTCACGATGCGCTCGACCTCCTGCGCCATGATGCCGCAGTTCGGGCAGTTTTCGTCGTGGACGAGATGCGGCTTGGACTTGTCGCGCGAGTAGCAGACCAGCCGGTCTCCGGCGCGGCCCCATTTCTGATAGCGCATTTTTGCGCCGCAGTGGCCGCACACGAGCAGTCCGGTCAGCAGCTTTCCGCCGTCGGCGGCGCGCGGCCGGTTGGGGCGGTGCAGGCGGCGCTGCGCGCGCAGCCATGTCTCGCGGTCGATGAGCGGCTCATGGCGGCCGGGATAGCGCTCGCCCTTGTACAGGATAACGCCGGTGTTGCTCTCGCGGTCGAGGATCTGCCGCACGAGATGCTCGTAGCGCAGACCGAGCGCCCGGGCGATGCTCCCGGCGGACTCGCCGGCGAGATAGCGCGCGTAGATCTCGCGCACGGTGTCCGCATCACGATTGGGCACGAGGATGCCCTTCGCGGCGTCGTAATCGTAGCCGAAGGGGATCTTGCCGCCGCCCGGCCAGTAGCCCTGCCGGACGCGCTCGACCATGCCCATGCGCGTGCGCAGAAAGATGTTCTCGCGCTCGAGCTGCGCAAAGGCGGACAGAATGCCGATCATGGCGCGGCCGTAGGGCGTGCCGGTGTCGATGTTTTCGTTGATCGAGACGAAATCCACGCCGTGCGGCGCGAAAACGTCCTCGATCAAGTAAAGCGTGTCCTTCTGGCTGCGACTCAGGCGGTCGAGCTTGTAGACGACCACGCGCTCGACTTCGCCGCGGCGGATGCAGTCGATGAGCTGCGTCACGGCCGGGCGCGACAGGTTTGAGCCGGAAAAGCCGCCGTCCACGTACTGCGTGAAGCGGTCGATGCCCTTCATGCGGCAGTAGGCTTCGAGCTTTTCGGCCTGTGCGGCGAGCGAATAGCCCTCGTCGGCCTGCGCTTCGGTCGAAACGCGCAGGTATAAAGCGGTGTGTTTCATGGTTTTCCCTTTCCGGGACTGCGTTCCTCCGCCTTCAGTATAGCAGAGCGCGCACGCGGCGGCAATGGAACATGCTGGCGCGGCAGGGAGAAGGGCAGGACGAGCGGCGGCATCGCGCCGGAGAGCGGGACGCCGTTCAGATATCGGATGATCTGCATGGAAAAGCTCCTTTCCGCAGGGGAACATTGCCCTGCATCGGAAGTTTTCCCCGAAACTGCCCACTGCAACCCTGTGAGAGCCAGGGATTCAGCTTTTCCGACTGGTAAAGCTAAATTTTGTCTTGTGAGCACGCCTGCACGGGTGTATAATGTATATAGAAAACGTTTGTCTGCGGGCGAGGTATGCCTGCACGGACGAGATAACGAAGGAGAATGAAATATGTTTGAGAACCTGATTTCGGCTCTGAAGGCTGAAAAGCGTACCATCGTATTTACCGAGGGCGAGGATGCCCGTATTCTTGAGGCTGCTTCCCGCCTGAAGAAGGACGGCCTGATGGACTCTATCCTGGTCGGCAACGTAGAGGCTGTTAAGGCTGCTGCTGCAAAGGGCGGCTTTGATATCGAGGGCATGGAGATCATCGATCCGGCAACCTATCCGGAGATGGATGCCATGGTAGCCAAGATGGTAGAGCTCCGCAAGGGCAAGATGAGCGAGGAGGACTGCCGCGCTGCACTGTCCAAGGGCAACTACTTCGGCACCATGCTCGTCAAGATGGGCAAGGCTGACGCTCTGCTCGGCGGCGCTACCTACTCCACCGCTGATACCGTTCGTCCGGCGCTCCAGCTCATCAAGACCAAGCCGGGCGCACACCTCGTAAGCTCCTGCTTTATTCTCGTTCGCGAGAAGGACGGCGTCGAGGAGAAGCTGGCTATGGGCGACTGCGCGATCAACATCGACTACCCGGACAGCAAGGACAAGGAAGGCAACGTAACCCTGAAGGGCAGCCAGAAGCTGGCTGAGGTTGCCATCGAGACCGCAAACACCGCAAAGGCTTTCGGCATCGCCCCGAAGGTTGCTGTTCTGTCCTTCTCCACCAAGGGCTCCGGCAAGGGCGGCACGGTCGCTCTGTCCCGCGAGGCTACCGAGTACGCAAAGGAAATGAATCCGGAGCTGGCAATCGACGGCGAGCTGCAGTTTGACGCTGCTGTATCTCCGGTCGTTGCTGCTACCAA
>OIWU01002835.1_pt1 | contig 14134 bp, 10 predicted proteins | sample 1587711 | NCBI WGS metagenome assembly OIWU01 (sample SAMEA3888909, study PRJEB22519) | human gut metagenome | biome: human gut; feature: human-associated habitat; material: faeces | place: Denmark | collected 2010 | reverse complement strand
TCTCGCCGTGGGCGTTCAGGTAGTCGATGACCTCCTCGGCCACGTCGCAGATGGAACCCATGGCGACGATGACGCGGTCGGCGTCGGGCGCACCGTAGTAGTTGAACAGCTTATAATCGGTGCCCAGCTTGGCGTTGATCTTGTCCATGTACTTCTCCACCACGGCGGGCAGAGCGGTGTAGTACTGGTTGCAGGCCTCGCGGTGCTGGAAGAAGATGTCGCCGTTCTCGTGGCTGCCGCGCATGTGGGGATGCTCGGGGTTCAGGGCGTGGCGGCGGAACTCGGCCACGGCGTCCATGTCGCACATGTCCTTGAGATCCTCATAATCCCACACGGCGATCTTCTGGATCTCGTGGGAGGTGCGGAAGCCGTCGAAGAAGTTGATAAAGGGAACCTTGCCCTCCAGCGCGGCCAGATGCGCCACGGGGGACAGATCCATGACCTCCTGCACGTTGCCCTCGCACAGCATGGCGAAGCCGGTCTGACGGCAGGCCATCACGTCGGAGTGGTCGCCGAAGATGTTCAGCGCCTGGGTGGACACGGTACGGGCGGAGACGTGGAACACGCAGGGCAGCTGCTCCGCTGCGATCTTGTACATGTTGGGGATCATCAGCAGCAGACCCTGGGACGCGGTGTAGGTGGTGGTCAGCGCACCTGCGCCCAGAGAGCCGTGGACAGCGCCGGCAGCGCCCGCCTCGGACTGCATCTCCACCACCTTGACCTTGGTGCCGAAGATGTTCTTCAGGCCGTTGGCACTCCACTGATCCACGAAGTCCGCCATGGGGCTGGACGGGGTGATGGGGTAGATGGCTGCTACCTCGGAAAACGCATAGCTGACATGCGCCGCGGCGTTATTGCCATCCATGGACTTCATTTTTCTTACCATAATGAGCCTCCTTACATTATATAGTTCCGCTGCCAGACGGGCGCAAACTACCCACCTGTACGGAATGTTAGGCATCGTCATAGTAGCACAAAAAAATGCCGGTGTAAACCTCATTTTCGTGATTTACGTCATTTTAATACTTTTTTAGCACCATGCACAAAATTTCTCACACTGCAAGGGGACAGCGTGGGCGGGGTGACAGTGCAGAGGGACTGCCGCAGCAAAAAACCGCCGCACTTTTTTGGAAAAACGGCTGGTAACGGCGCGAATGTTGTGCTACAATGTAGGGTGCTATAAAATTAGTGTAAAGGGGGCGGTGCCATGGTGGTCACGGTACGGTCGCTGGGTCTGACGGGCATCACGGGCTACGAGGTGTCGGTGGAGTGCGTTATCTCCGGCGGACTGCCGGCCTTCGACGTGGTGGGTCTGCCGGACGCGGCGGTGAAGGAAGCCCGCGAGCGCGTCCGGGCGGCGGTGAAGAACTGTGGGGAGAAGTTCCCCGTCAGCCGCATCACCGTGAATCTGGCTCCGGCGCGTGTGCGCAAGGAGGGCACGGTGTACGACCTGCCCATCCTGCTGGGCATTCTGGCGGCGGCGGAGGAGATACGTCCCCTGCCGGAGGACGCGGCCTTTCTGGGCGAGCTGAGTCTCAGCGGCGCCCTGCGCCCGGTGACGGGCGTGCTGCCCATGGCGCTGACCGCCGCCCGGCTGGGCATCCGCCAGCTGTTCGTGCCCGCCCACAACGCGGCGGAGGCGACCCTGGCCGACGGCGTGGAGGTCTACGCCGTGGAAAACGTGGCGCAGCTGCTGGCGCATCTCAGCGGACAGGCGCCCATGACCCCGCAGCCCCGCTGGGAGCCGGGACGGGAGAGCCGTCCCCTGCCGGACTTTGCCGACGTCATGGGGCAGGAGAACGTGAAGCGGGCGCTGGAGATCGCCGCCGCCGGCGGCCACAACATCCTGCTGGTGGGCTCCCCCGGCGCGGGCAAGTCCATGCTGGCGCGGCGGCTGCCCTCCATCCTGCCGGACATGACCCGCGCTGAGTCTTTGCAAACCACGGAGATCTACTCCGTGGCGGGCATGACCGACCCCGCCCACCCGCTGGTGGACACCCGCCCCTTCCGCAGCCCCCACCACACGGCCTCCACCGTCTCCCTGTCCGGCGGCGGCGGTATCCCCCGCCCCGGCGAGATATCCCTGGCGCACAACGGCGTGCTGTTTCTGGACGAACTGCCGGAGTTCAGCAAGGCGGCGCTGGAGACGCTGCGCCAGCCGCTGGAGGACGGCTTTGTGACCATCACCCGCGCCTCCGGTTCCCTGACGCTGCCCAGCCGCTTCATGCTGGTCTGCGCCATGAACCCCTGCCGCTGCGGGTGGTACGGTCATCCCTCCGGCCGCTGTACCTGCTCGCCTCAGCAGGTGGAGCAGTACATGCGCCGCATTTCGGGCCCCCTGCTGGACCGCATCGACATGCACATCGACGTGCCCTCCGTGGAGTACGAGGCCATGCGCCGCAAGGAGCAGCCGGAGTCCTCTGCGGATGTCCGGGCGCGGGTCAACGCCGCCCGTGAGGTGCAGAAAAAGCGCTACGCCGGCACCGATGTCTCCTGCAACGCCTACATGACCCCTGCCATGATCGGCCAGTACTGCGCGCTGGACGCCGCCGGGGAGAAGCTCATGCAGGGCGCCTTCGACCGTCTGGGGCTGACGGGACGCAGCCACGACCGCATCCTGCGCATGGCGCGTACCATCGCCGATCTGGAGGGCGCGGAGAGTATCGAAGCCGCGCATCTGGCGGAGGCTATACAGTACCGCAGCAGCAACACCCTGAAATGACGGCGGCATCTTTTCCGCCCCGCCTGCGTCAGACCTCCTCGACGTATACCCGGTACGCCGCCGATAAACGTCTGTAGGGGACGGCGTCCTCGGCGTCCCGCAGGGAACGCCGTCGATAAACGTCTGTAGGGGACGGCGTCCTCGACGTCCCGCAGGGTACGACGTCCCGTCAGCGCAGCAGCGCTGCTATCCTGTAGGGCGGGGCCTGCGTGCCCCGCCGGAAAACATGCATATCGTGCGGCGGGACACATGGGTCCCGCCCTACAGAGCGGGTGCGGTAAGGCACCCGTAGGGGCGGACGACCCTGTCCGCCCGCCGTCCCCATATCTGTACACCAACAACAAGGAGAGAACCACATGCACGAGATCATCCTGTGCAAGCTGGGCGAGGTCGTCCTGAAGGGACTGAACCGCCGCAGCTTTGAAATGAAGCTCATGAGCAATATCCGCCGCCGCACCCAGCGGTTCGGCAAGTGGAAGATATACTCCCGCCAGTCCACCATCTACGTGGAGCCGGCGGAGGACGGCTGTGACATGGCCGGGGCGTATGCCGCCTGCAAGCAGGTGTTCGGCATCATCGCCATCACCCGCGCCCTGCCCTGCGAAAAGAGCAAGGAGGCCATTTTTGATACCGCCAAGACCTATCTGGGCGGCGCGCTGAACGCCGTCAAGTCCTTCAAGGTGGAGAGCAAGCGGGCGGACAAGTCCTTCCCCATGGGCAGCATCCAGCTGAGCCAGTGGGTGGGCGGCGCGCTGCACGACGCCTTTCCCCATTTGACGGTGGATGTCCACCACCCGGAGCTGACGGTGTACATCGAGGTGCGGGAGGATGCCGCCTACGTCCACGGCCCCGCCGAGGCCGCCGCCGGCGGTCTGCCCCTGGGCATGGGCGGCCACGCGGTAAGCCTGCTGTCCGGCGGTATCGACAGTCCCGTGGCCAGCTACATGATCGCCAAGCGCGGCGTGCAGCTGGAGATGATCCACTTCGCCTCCCCCCCCTACACCAGCGAGCTGGCGCGGGAGAAGGTGCTGCGCCTGGCGCAGGAGCTGACGCCCTGGTGCGGCCGGCTGGCGGTGTTCATCATCCCCTTTACGGAAATTCAGGAGGAGATCCGCCGCAAGTGCCCGGAGGATCACTTCACCCTTATCATGCGGCGGTTCATGATGCGCCTTGCCAATGAGCTGGCGCTGGAGCTGCGCTGCCGCGCCCTTGTCACCGGCGAGAATCTGGGACAGGTGGCCAGCCAGACCATGCAGGCGCTGGCCGTCAGCGAGGACGTGACCACCATGCCGGTGCTGCGTCCCCTCATCGGCATGGACAAGGAGGAGATCGTGAAGATCGCCCGGCATATCGGAACCTTCGACACGTCCATCCTCCCCTACGAGGACTGCTGCACCGTGTTCACGCCCCGGCATCCCAAGACGAAGCCCAGCGTGGAGGAGACGCGGGAGTACGAGGCCGCGCTGGACGTGGAGGGTCTGTGCCGCCGCGCCATGGAGAACCGGGAGATGATCCGGGTGAAGCCGGAGGTGTGATATGCACGACAGCATAGCGGCGCAGGTGCTGGCGCTGTGCCGGGAGAGAGGGCTGACCCTCTCCGCCGCGGAGAGCATCACCGGCGGGCTGATCGCCAAGTGCATCACCGACGTGCCCGGTGCGTCGCAGGTGTTTCTGGGCGGCGTGGTCAGCTATACCAACGAGGTGAAGAACCATGTGCTGGGCGTGCCCTCCTCCCTGCTGGAGGCCTGCGGCGCCGTGTCCGAGCCGGTGGCGCGGGCGATGGCCATGGGTGTCCGGGTGCTGACCGGCTCCGACCTGGCCGTGGCCGTCACGGGACTGGCCGGGCCCGACGGGGACGACCGGGGCAACCCGGTGGGCACCGTGTTCGCGGCGCTGTCCGCGCCGGAGGGCGTGTTCGTCCGGCGGCTGGCGCTGAGCGGCGACCGGGAGCATATCCGCGCCCTCACCGCCCACCACGCATTTGACCTGCTGATAAATCAACTGACCGAAGGAGAATGACCATGGCCAAGAACAACTATAAGATGAACGTGAACCAGTACAGCAACCAGGCCGAGCAGATACGCAAGGCCAAGGGCAACCCCAACAAGAACATTCACGCCAAGAAAAAAAACAGCAACTACGGCGGCTATTCTGCCGGCAGCTACATGGCGCAGAAGATCGTGGACAAGGCCAACCAGCAGGAGCGCGTCAAGCTCCCCACCTGGCTGAACGTCACGCTGGGCGTGGAGTTCGCGGCGGTGCTGATCGTGCTGATCCTGCGGCTGACCGCCTTCAAGGACAGCGCCATGCTGGGGCACCTGTCCTCGGTGCTGCTGGGCGTCACCTGCGGCACGCTGTTCTATATCCGCAAGTACAAGCACACCAAGAAGAACAGCGGCCTGTACACCGTCATCACCATCGTGCTGGTGATCATGTGCCTGCTGTACACCACCTTCGGCGTGCTGGGACTGCTGGGCTTTCTGGGATAAACGCCCCGCCGTTCCCTATCCCCAAGTGAGAAAGGAGCCGCTGCCATGGCAGAGCTGACACCCATGATGCGCCAGTATATGGACGTAAAGGAGCAGAACCCGGATTCCCTGCTGTTCTTCCGGCTGGGGGATTTTTACGAGATGTTCGGCGCCGACGCCCGCACCGCCTCTCAGGAGCTGGATCTGGCGCTGACCACCCGCGACAAGGACAAGACCAAGGCGCCGGAGGACAAGATCCCCATGTGCGGCATCCCCTACCACTCCGCCGATGCCTACATCGCCCGGCTCATCGCCAAGGGCTACAAGGTGTCCATCTGCGAGCAGACGGAGGATCCCGCCCTGGCCAAGGGGCTGGTGCAGCGGGAGGTCATCCGCACCGTCACGCCGGGCACCGTGCTGGACGACGCCTGCCTGGACGCGGGGCGCAGCAACTACCTGTGCGGCGTGTATCTCAGCGACACGGCGGCGGGTCTGTGCGCCTGCGACGTGTCCACGGGACAGGCGCATGTGACGGTGTTCACCGGCGAGCAGCGCATCACGGGGCTTATCAACGAGCTGGGGCGCTTCGCCCCGGCGGAGGCGGTGATGAACGCCGCCGCCTATGACAACGCGGAGCTGGCCGCCGCGCTGGAAAATCGCTTCGCCTGCCGCCGGGAGCGGCTGGGCGACGGGCGGTATGACCTGCGGGACGCGGAGAAGAAGGTGCGCACCCAGTTCGGCGAGGAGGCGCTCAGCCGCCTGCCCCGCAATGACGCGGCGCCGCTGCTGGCGCTGGGCGGGCTTCTGACGTATCTCTACGAGACGCAGAAAACCGACCTGAAGCAGCTGGACAAGCTGGAATGGTACCGCACGGGGCAGTTCATGGAGCTGGATCTGGCGGCGCGGCGGAATCTGGAGCTGACGGAGACGCTGCGCAGCAAGGAGAAGAAGGGCAGCCTGCTGTGGGTGCTGGACAAGACAAAAACCCCCATGGGCGCGCGGAACCTGCGCACATGGTTACAGCAGCCCCTGATGAATGTGGCCGCCATCGACCGGCGGCTGAACGCCGTGGCCGCGCTGGTGGACAACACCATGGGGCGGCAGGAGCTGCGGCTGGCCATGACCGGCATGGGCGACATGGAGCGGCTCATGAGCCGCATCGTCTACGGCACCGCCGGGGCGCGGGATCTGGTGAGCCTGCGCGCGGCGCTGGAGCACCTGCCGGAGGTGAAGCGGTGCCTGGAGCCCTTTTCTACCGGCGCGCTGGCCAAGCTGGGAGAGCAGCTGGAGACGCTGGAGGACATCAGCGGGCGCATCGCCGCCACGCTGGTGGACGAGCCGCCGTTCTCCGTCCGGGAGGGCGGCATGATCCGGGAGGGCTTCGACCCGGAGGTGGATCACCTGCGGACGATCCTCACCGGCGGCAAGGGCTTCATCGCCGAGCTGGAAGCCCGGGAAAAGGAGAAAACCGGCATCCGTACCCTGAAGGTGGGGTACAACAAGGTATTCGGCTATTACATCGAGGTGTCCAACTCCTTCAAGGAGCAGGTGCCTGAGGATTACATACGCAAGCAGACGCTGGTCAACGGCGAGCGGTACATCACCCAGGAGCTGAAGGATCTGGAGCACGAGGTGCTCACCGCCCACGACCGGGACGCGGCGCTGGAATACGACCTGCTGACCGCCCTGCGCAGCGATGTGGCGGCGCAGGTGACGCGGGTGCAGCTGGCGGCATCGCTGATTGCCCAGCTGGACACCCTGTGCGCCTTCGCGGAGGTGGCGGCGCAGAACCACTACTGCCGCCCGGACGTGGACGAGTCCGGCGTGATTGAGATCGCGGCGGGACGCCATCCCGTTGTGGAGAAAATGCGGGGCGACGCCTTTTTCGTGCCCAACGACACCCACATGGGTGCCAAAGAGGAGCGGGTGTCCATCATCACCGGCCCCAACATGGCCGGTAAGTCCACCTACATGCGCCAGGTGGCGCTCATCACCCTCATGGCGCAGGTGGGCAGCTTCGTCCCGGCGCAGCGGGCGCACATCGGCGTGGTGGATCGCATCTTCACCCGCATCGGCGCCAGCGACGATCTGGCCGCTGGACAGTCCACCTTCATGGTGGAGATGACGGAGGTGTCGGAGCTTCTCCGCTGTGCCACGAAGAACAGCCTGCTGATCCTGGACGAGATCGGCCGGGGCACCTCCACCTTCGACGGCATGTCCATCGCCCGGGCGGTGCTGGAGTACTGCGCCGGAAAGCTGAAGGCCAAGACGCTGTTCGCCACCCACTACCACGAGCTGACGGCGCTGGAGCAGGAGCTGCCCAACGTCCGGAACTATAACGTGGCTGTCCACGCCCGGGGCGAGGACATCGTGTTCCTGCGGAAGATCGTTCCCGGCGGCGCGGACAGGAGCTACGGTATCGAGGTGGCGAAGCTGGCGGGTCTGCCGGAGGCGGTGCTCAAGCGGGCGCGGGAGATATTGCGGGAGCTGGAGAGCCAGTCCGCCCATCCCCACGCCGCGCCGGTGCAGGACGACCAGCTGTCGCTGGGCGCCATGGCGGAGTCCGCCGTGGCGGATATCATCCGCCGCACGCAGGTGGATGCCCTCAGCCCGCTGGAGGCGCTGAACCTGCTGTATGAGCTGAAGAGCAAATTGCAGTAGGGTGCGGCGTTCTTGATGTCCCTTCGTAGGGGCGGACAACTCTGTCCGCCCTGTATGACCGCCGAACCCTGTTGTAGGGCGGGGCCCGCGTGCCCCGCCGGAAAACATGCATATCGTGCGGCGGGACACATGGGTCCCGCCCTACGGGACGGGCGCGATAAACCGCCCGTAGGGGACGGCGTATTCGACGTCCCGTCAGCGCGGCAGCGCCGCGCTGCGAGGCGGTAGAACAGGAAAGCCGCTTCGCGGTACAGGCAGCACCGCGAAGCCTGCGGAAAGAGAAGCAGGACAATGCGGCTTAGCGTCCGAGTACGCAAATACCGATTGCGCGAGGTGCGCAGCAACGAACACATCACGACCATATCGCGCCGAGGAAATCCAAAAACGTAGTTTTTGGCGGCGTTTTTGGGTACTTTTGTCGCTGATGACAAAAGTACCCCGTCGGAGACAGAAAACAGACAAGAAAAGGAGTTGATACTATGCCGCAGATCCAACAGCTGCCCGCCCATATCGCCGACCTCATCGCCGCCGGCGAGGTGGTGGAGCGCCCTGCCAGCGTGTGCAAGGAGCTGCTGGAAAACGCGCTGGACGCCGGTGCGTCCGCCGTGTCCGTGGAGCTGGAAAAGGGCGGCATGACGTACCTGCGGGTCACGGACAACGGCTGCGGCATCGCGCCGGAGCAGCTGCCCACCGCCTTCCTGCGCCACGCCACCAGCAAGCTGCACCGGGCGGAGGATCTGGCGGCCATCGGCACGCTGGGCTTCCGGGGCGAGGCGCTGGCCGCCATCTCCGCCGTGTCACGGGTGGATATCTTCTCACGCCAGCGGGAGACGGACAGCGGCGCGTCCCTGCATCTGGAGGGCGGCGTGCCCGGCGATGTTAAGGCCGCCGGGTGCCCGGAGGGCACCACCATCTGCGTGCGGGAGCTGTTCTACAACACCCCCGCCCGGATGAAATTCATGAAAAAGGACAGCGCCGAGGGCGCGGCGGCCACCTCCGTGGTGACGCAGCTGGCGCTGAGCCATCCGGACGTGTCCTTCAAGCTGCTGCGGGACGGGCAGGAGGTGCTCCACACCCCCGGCGACGGTCAGCTGCTCAGCGCCGTATACGCCGCGCTGGGGCGCGACTTCGCCAGAAGTTTGCTGCCCGTGGACGGCGCCGGCGGCGATGTCCGCGTCTCCGGCTTCGTCACCAGCCCCGCCGCCGGTCACGGCACACGGGGACGGCAGCTGTTCTTCGTCAACGGGCGGCTGGTCAAGAGCCAGCTGCTCACCGCCGCCGTGGAGGAGGCCTACCGCAACCGGCTGCTGAAGGGCAAATTCCCCGGCTGCGTGCTGCATATCACCCTGCCGGTGGACACGGTGGACGTGAACGTCCACCCGGCCAAGACCGTGGTGAAGTTCGCCGGGGAGAAGGCCATGTTCGACGCGGTGTACTACACCGTCCGGGACGTGCTGGATAACGAGGGCAAGCCCAAACCGGCGGAAAAGCCCTTCTACCAGACCATGACGGCGCAGGAGTTCCTCAAGCGCCCGGACGCGCCCCGCCCCGACCGGGCGGTGACGCTGCCCGTGGGCAGAGCCGTCGGCTCCGCGCCAGCAAGACCGGCGGTCACGGAGCCGGTCAGACCCGCCCCCGCTCCGGTCACACCGGTGATGGCGGTGCACGACGTGGTGCGCCAGCCGGACAAGCCCTTCACCGCCCCAGCTCCCGCCGAGCGGGTCTACCACATCACACCGCCGGTGCGGGAGGAGACTGTCCCCGCCCCTGTGGAAAAAGAGCCGGAGCCAACACCGGAGCCGGAGCAGCAGGAGCTGCCCATGCCCGAGGGCGCTTCTACGGCGGAAAAGCCCTGGCGCATGGTGGGCGAGGTGCTGCGCACCTATATCATCTGCGAGGACGGCGCGGGCAGCCTCTGGCTCATCGACAAGCACGCCGCCCACGAGCGCCTGCGCTTCGACGCCCTCAAGGAGAGCGCCGCGCCGCCCATGGCGCAGCCGCTCCTCACCCCGGCGGCGGTGCGCCTCACCGCTGAGGAATACACCGCCGTGCTGGACGACCTGCCCCTTCTGGAGCAGTGCGGCTTCCTCTGCGAGGACTTCGGTGACGGCACCGTGCTGGTGAGGGAGATACCCGCTGACCTGCGCCCGGAGGACGCGTCCGCCACTCTGGAGGAGCTGGCGCACAAGCTGCTGCTCCACACCGCCGACCAGTCCACCCTCCGCGATGAGCTGCTGCACACCGTGGCCTGCAAAAGCGCCATCAAAGCCGGTATGCACACCGACCCTGCGGAGCTGCAAGCGCTGGTGGACAAGGTGCAGTCCGGCGCTGTGCGCTACTGCCCTCACGGGCGGCCTGTGGCGGTGGAGATGACGAGGTATCAGATAGAAAAAATGTTCAAGCGGGCCTGACGGCGGGATCTTTTCCGCCCTGCCATCGTCAACCCTCCTCGACGTATACCCGATACGCCGTCGTCGGCTTGCCATCGGCAGGACGAAAAATCTCTCCGCCGTGGCGGGATGCGTTTCCACCCTGCCATCGTCAACCCTTCTCGACGTATACCCGATACGCCGTCGAGAACCGTCCGTAGGGTACGACGTCCCGCAGTGGAGCGCAGCGGAACAAATGCCCTTGGGGTACGACGTCCCGTCAGCGCGGCGGTGCTGTTATCCCGTAGGGCGGGGCCCGTGTGCCCCGCCGTAAAACATGCATACCGTGCGGCGGGACACATGGGTCCCGCCCTACAGAGCAGGTGCGGTGATCCGCCCGCATCTATCCCGACCCAAACGAGGTGATCTTATGGACAACACGGTGCTGTGCGTGGTGGGACCCACCGCCTGCGGCAAAACAAAAATGGGCGTGGCGCTTGCCAGGCGCTTCCGCGGCGAGGTGGTGTCCGTGGACTCCATGCAGCTCTACCGGGGCATGGCCATCGGCACCGCCGCGCCCACGGCGGAGGAGATGGAGGGCATCCCCCACCACATGGTGGCCGTGGCCGACCCGCGGGAGAGCTGGTCGGCGGCGCGGTACGCGGCGGAGGCCGACAAATGCGTGCAGGACATCCTGCGCCGGGGCAAGCGCCCGGTGCTGGTGGGCGGTACGGGGCTGTATCTGGACGCGCTGGTGCGGGGCACGGACTTCGCCGCCGGCAGTCAGGGCGGCGTGATACGGCAGCGCTTGCAGCAGCGCATGGAGCGCCAGGGCGCAGCCGCGCTGCTGGCGGAATTACAGACCATCGACCCGGCGGCAGCCGCCCGGCTGCACCTGCGGGACGAGAAGCGCATCGTCCGGGCGCTGGAGGTCTATTACGAGACGGGTGAGACTATCACGGAGCACGACCGGAAAAGCCGGGAGACGCCGCCCCGCTACCGCGCCCTGCGGATCGGCCTTGCCTTCCGGGACAGGGCGGACATGTGGGCGCGTATCGACCGCCGGGTGGACGACATGGTGGCGCAGGGGCTTTTGCAGGAGGTGGAGACGCTGCTGCAAAGCGGCCTGCCACGGGATGCCACGGCGCTGCAGGCCATCGGCTACAAGCAGTTTCTGGCCGTGGCGGAGGGTCGCGCCACCGTGGACGAGGCCATCGCGGAGGTGAAGCTCCGCTCCCGCCAGTACGCCAAGCGGCAGCTGACGTGGCTGCGGCGGGATGAGGACATCCACTGGATATTATGGGAAAAAACGCCGGATTTTCCGGCGGGACTACAAAATGCGACAGAATTCCTCCTGTCCGCCGGGGTATGCTGATAGCGGCGGACGGGCATGACCATACACGTCCGCACACAGACATAAAAGGAGCGGACAAGCTATGCAGAAGGTCAACAATCTACAGGACATTTTTCTCACCAAAGCCCGGAAGGAGAGCGTGCCGGTGACACTGTTTCTGGTGAACGGCTTCCAGCTGCGGGGCATTATCACGGGGTTCGACTGCTTCGTGGTGGTGCTGGACAGCGAGGGGCGCCAGCAGGTCATCTACAAGCACGCCATCTCCACCATCGCCCCGGCGCGGGTCATCGGGCTGCGGGAGGAGGCAGAGTAAAAAAGAGGGATACCCATGAACGACACACCCGACAACAAGAACCTCCCCGCCGGGAGCGCCAAGCGCTCCTCGCCGCTGCTGAGGATACTGCCGCTGGCGGTGCTGGCGGCGGTGCTGGTGTATTTTGCCGCGCAGATACACAGCTACTTCTCCGACCCCATGACCGTCACCGTCACCTACGAAAGTCAGGCGGAGGACACCGTGTCCATGGAGGGCTGGCTGGTGCGGACGGAGGAGCCGCTGCCCGCCCAGAGCGGCACCGTGTCCCGGCAGGTGCAGGAGGGGCAGCGGGTGGCTGCCGGTCAGACCGTGGCCACCGTGTACAGCGACGACAGCGCCCTCCAGACCGTCAGCCAGATCGAGACGCTGGAGCTGCAATTGCAGCAGCTGCAATTCGCCCTGACGTCCTATCTGGATCCCGACGCGGCGCTGAAGCTGGATACCTCCATCACCGGCGACATTCTGGCGCTGCGGCAGACCCTGTCCGGCGGCGACTACTCCGCGGCGGAGAGCGATCTGGCGCAGCTGAAGGCGGCGGTGCTCAAGCGCGACCACTCCTACACCTCGCAGGAGGACATTCAGGCGGAGATCAAGTCGGTGGAGTCGGACATCCAGAGCCAGAAGGCCAAGCTGTCGGGCGCCAGGTCCGTCACCGCCAAGGCCTCCGGCACCTATTCCGCCGTGTGCGACGGCTACGAGTCGGTGCTGACGGAGGAATTTTTGGAGGAGCTGACCCCCTCGAAGCTGGACGGCGTCCGCGCCGCAGAGGAGCAGAGCAACGTGGGCAAGCTGATCTACGGCGACACATGGTACTACGCCGTGGTGCTGCCGGAGGAGCAGGCGGCGGAGCTGAAGACCATGGGCAGCATCAATGTGCGGCTGGCCAAGGGCTTTGACCAGACCATCCGCATGAGCGTGGAGTCCGTGTCCCGCCCGGACAAGGGGCGCTGCGCCGTGGTGCTGTCCAGCACCCGCTATCTGGCGCAGACCACCCTGCTGCGCCATCAGGCCGCCGACGCGGTGCTGCACACCTACGAGGGGCTGCGCGTCCCGGCTGACGCCCTGCGTGTCAGCGAGGACGGCGTGACCGGCGTGTACTGCGTGGACGGCGAGAACGCCGCCTTCCGCCCGGTGACGCTGGTGTATCAGGGCGAGGGCTACGCACTGGTGAAGCCGGCAGAGGGCGCGGGCGACACACGGACGCTCCGCGCCGGAGATCAGGTCATCGCCACCTCCGGCCAGCTTCACGACGGCAAGGTCATTCGGTAAACAACAGACAGAGACAAGGAGGCACATACCATGTCCAACAGTACGTCTATTCGGGAGAATATCGCCGCCATTCGCGCCCAGATCGACGCGGCGGCGCGGGAGACGGGGCGCACCGGCGCGGACATCACGCTGGTGGGCGCCAGCAAGATGAACGACGCCGCCGCCTGTCAGGAGGCCATCGCCGCGGGCATCGACGCGCTGGGCGAGAACCGGGTGCAGGAGATGACCGCGAAGCTGGCGGAGGACGCCTACCGCGGCGCGCCGCTGCACTTCATCGGCCACCTGCAGCGCAACAAGGTGAAGCAGGTGGTGGGCAAGGCGGCGCTGATCCAGTCCATCGGCTCGCCGGAGCTGCTGGCGGAGGTGGACAGGCAGGCGGAGAAGCTGGGCATCGTGCAGGACATCCTGCTGGAGGTCAACATCGGCGGCGAGGAGGCCAAGAGCGGCTTCGCCCCCGACGCGGTGGAGCAGGCGGCGGCGCAGGCCAAGGCTCTTGCCCACGTCCGGGTGCGGGGACTGATGACCATCCCCCCTGCCGACGCCACGCGGGAGGAAAATATGGCGTATTTTGAAAAAGTCCGGGCACTGTATGTTGACATAAGCCGGAAAATGTACGATAATGGATTAGAATATCTCTCCATGGGCATGAGCGGCGACTTTGCCGATGCCATCCGCGCGGGCGCCAACATGGTGCGCGTGGGCTCCGCCATTTTCGGCGCCAGAGATTATTCCAAATAACACAGCGGGAGGTACTGCACATGGGACTTATGGACGAGCTGAAGAAGATCATTCATCCCTATGATGACGAGGACTATGACTACGAGGACGATTTCGAGGAACCGGCGAAGGAATCCCGCTCCCTGTTCGACGACCGCAAGGAGGAGCGCCGGGAGGAGCGCCGGGAGGATCGCCGCAGCGAGGATCGCCACAACAAGGTGGTGAACATCCACGCCACCACCCAGCTGAAGGTGGTGCTGG
>OIWU01002829.1_pt1 | contig 14165 bp, 8 predicted proteins | sample 1587711 | NCBI WGS metagenome assembly OIWU01 (sample SAMEA3888909, study PRJEB22519) | human gut metagenome | biome: human gut; feature: human-associated habitat; material: faeces | place: Denmark | collected 2010 | reverse complement strand
TTTATAGGGGGACAGATAAATGCTTAATTCCGGCATCAGCAACATTAAAGTTTTTGCCTGCAATTCCAACAAAACGCTGGCAAATGCAATCGCAGATAAGCTTGGTCTGAAACTGGGCGACTGTGAAGTAGAAAAGTTCAGCGACGGTGAGATTTCCGTAAAGATCAATGAAACCATTCGTGGCGCAGATGTATTCATCATCCAGTCCACATCCTATCCCGTAAACGATAACCTGATGGAGCTGCTCATCATGATTGACGCAATGAAGCGTGCATCCGCAGCAAGAATCACAGCCGTTATGCCTTATTACGGCTATGCTCGTCAGGACAGAAAAGCAAGAGCGAGAGATCCCATCAGTGCAAAGCTGGTTGCAAATATTCTGACAAGCGCAGGCGCAAGCCGTGTGCTGACAATGGATCTGCATTGTGCGCAGATTCAGGGCTTCTTCGATATTCCCGTAGATAATCTGGTTGGCAGCCCTCTCTTGACAGACTTCTACATCAAAAAATTCGGCGATTCTCTGGAAAGAGATTTTGTTGCGGTTTCTCCCGACCTGGGCAGCGTAACAAGAGTCAGAAAATTTGCGGAAAAGCTGAATATTCCTATTGCAATTATTGATAAACGCAGACCAAAGGCAAATGTCAGCGAGGTTATGAATATCATCGGTGACATCAAGGGTAAAAAGGTTATCCTGCTGGATGATATGATTGATACCGCGGGTACCATTACAAATGCAGCCAATGCGCTGATTGAAAGAGGTGCAATCGAGGTAGATGCCTGCTGTACACATGGCGTTCTGAGCGGTCCTGCTATCGAAAGAATCGAAAAATCCGCAATCCTGAGCGATCGTCGATACGGTTTTTTGCGTGTTAAACAGCATTTCTTTTGCTTTTTCAACCCTTATTTCGGTTAAATACTCTATCGGAGTATAGCGGCTGAGCGTTTTGAAACTCGCTATGTAATTCGATTTTGACATATTCGCTATTTTAAGCAGCATATCTATAGAAATTTTCTCGCCGTAATTTTCCTTCATGTATTCCATCGTTTTGACTATAGAATAAAGATTTGCGTTTTCGTCGTAAGAGTGTTTTTTATCCGTTGTTTTATGGCTTTCGAACATAAGAGACGAAAGTTTACTTATAATATCTAATGCCTTGGAAAGTTCCTGTATGTTATTTTCCGGTTTATCATCGCTGTGTTCCAGAAGATCGTTGAATTCGGGCGTTAAAGTTTTAAGTTGGGTTTCGTTCAGCCTTAAAAACATGCCGTGCGACGAGCCGTCGCGGATAAGCGGCTCTATATCCCACAGTATGGTAAAACCCGGAATGGAATGTAATTCGTCTTTATATCGCTCCAGGAAGAAAGGACTTAACAGTATGTGTAGAATTTTAAAATTATCGGGATCTTCGCTGAAATACCCGTGCTGAAAATTTTCGGGTATAACGTAAACGCTGCCTTTTGTGGCTTCAACGCAGTTGTTTTCCATATAGTGCCAGCCGCTGCCTTCCGTTATAATATTGATTTCGCAAAACGAGTGACTGTGCATCGCTATAGGAAAAGAAAATTTAATCGTATTGTCGTGTACGTAAGAGATAGCGTAACGAAATTTGTTTTCCGATTGGAATAAATCTTTATACTGATATTCCGCAACGCCGGTATATTCTAACTTTTTCGGATGCATATTTCACTCCTTTTTGGACTATTTTACAAAAATTAAGGCAATTTTTACTATATCATAACATTTTATTGTGGTAAAATCAAGCCAATCTACATGGAGGGTGGAAAAATGAAAAGAAAATTTTTAGCAATTGTACTTTCGGTATTATGCTTAAGCATGATATCGGTATGCTTAGTTTCCTGTGGCGCGGGAACGAGCGAAAACGAGCCGAAATATATGCTTTCGAACGGCGAAGCAATTCCTGCGTCGATCGACGTAGAGATCGGCTCTCTGTGTATCGTTCCCAAAGTCGTAAACGGCGACGGAGCGGTGCTGGACTTCGAAGTGAAAGCCAAAGACGAATCCCGGGTAGAAATCAACAACGCGAAATTCAGGGCGGTCGTTTTGCAAGGATACGCGATAAGTTATTTTGAAAACGAAAAAGTCGTGGCGTTGATAGACGTAAGCGTGAAAGACTCCACCGCGCCCATGATTATAGTCAACGCTCCCGAGGGCATGACGGTAATTTATAATTCCGTCGTAACCATTCCCGCGTGCAAGGTGAGCGACGCTTCGGGCGAGAGTATTATTCCCGAAATAAGCGTTGCGGATAAAGACGGTAATGCCGTAACGGTAACCGACAATACGTTTGTGGCAAACGTGCTCGGCGCTTACACCGTATCGTACAAGGCGACCGATAAAAGCGGCAATTCAAGCGTGAAAACGTTGGGCATAAACTGCGAAATGGCAGATCTTCTCAACGGGTTCGAATCGCTTTCCGACGTAGGCTATTTTGCCGATCCTTGCGAAATGGAATTAAACAGCGAATTCGCGTCGACAGGTAACGGCGTGAAAATCACCGAAACCGGAACCGATAATTACACCTATCGTTCGTTATACGTTCCTTTAAAGAAGGACGGAAAGATGATTACGTTAAATCAACTTTTAAAATACGAAAAGGTACAACTTACAGTATACGCGTCCGAAAGTAACGAACTCGGTCTTGCCAACGGAACTTTCTCCATAACCGCAGGACAGAATATTATGGTATTCACGAGAGAGCAGATTCAGGCAGGTCTGAAATTTACCAAAGGTCAATTTTCCGAGAAAGACGGATTTTTGCTCAATCTCCGTTACGGAACGAACGGTTTCTGGATGGTTCTCGATGATTTTATAGGAATTTATCCCAGAGATTACGTCCCCACCGTCGAAGCCGATATTACTATAAACGGAATAGATAATACGCCCGTATTGTACGGAAGCGAAGTGACTCTCCCGAAGGCTACCGCCGTTTACGACGGTAAAACTCTGGAATACACCGTGACCGTTAAGGATAAAACCGGCGCGGCCGTCGAACTTAACGGAGATAAATTCAAAGCCGACGTGGTAGGTCTTTACACCGCCGAATATGCGATAAGCGCCGAAGGTTATGAAGGGTATGCAACCATAAACTTTATTTGCAGACGCGGCGAGACGTTCAACGATTTTGAAAGCGTCGACTCCGTGACCTGGGCAAAAGACGGCGAAACTACGGCTACGAAAGAACTCGTGGACGGCTATAACGGACACGGCGTAAAAATAACCGCGCGCGATAACTTCTCGTGGGATCAGGTAAGATTGCCGGTTAAGGATGAAAAAGGCTTCGTAACCGCAAGAAATTTTGCGAAATACGATAAACTCGTATTCGTCGTGTACGTCGGCAACGACCTGAAACTCTGCACCGCGAACGCGAACGAGCAGTACGACGTAAAAGCCGGTTGGAACGTGGTTACTTTCTCGATCGCAAACTTTGTCGCGGCGGGTAATTTCAGCGAGGACGCAAACGGGATATATCTTTGCGTGAACGGGCTTGAGAGCGGAAAAGAAATGATATTCGACGCAATTTACGGATTGTACGCCGAAAACTACGAACCGCCGGTTGCGGGCGAAATCAGAATTAACGCCGTAAACGGAAGCGTTATAATAAAAGATAAAGAAATGACCGTTCCGACGGCAACCGCTATAGACGCCGACGGCAACGCGCTCGGATACGAAGTGATCGTAAAAGACGGCAACGGCGCAACCGTAACTCTTTCCGCGGGCGATAAATTCACGCCTTCGGTTACGGGAAATTACGAACTGACTTACGTTATAACCGCCGACGGTTACGACGGAAGCGAAAGCGTAGCCTTGCAGTGCAAAAAAGCGATGCTTTTAAATTCGTTCGACGCTCTTTCGGATTTGCCTTACGTTATCAACGTTGAAACCACAAAACTTTGCGAACTTGCGGACACGTTTGACGGTAAAGGCGTGAAAGCGTCGGCTCCCGACGGTATGAGTTGGGCTCAGGTTCAGGTCGGCGCGAAAGACGGTAAGGGGGGATATATTTCCTGGAAGAACTTCCGGAAATTCCAGAAGATTCAGTTTGTGGTGTACAGCAGTTCTTCGGCAACCTTCTGCACGGCAACCAACAGCGAAAGCGTCGGCGTATCGGAAGGCTGGAATATAGTGGAATTCAGTATGAACGGAGTAGTCGCCGCAGGCAATTTCCGTGAAGACGCAAACGGATTCTACCTTTGCGTAAACGGTCTTAAAGAAAACGAATACCTTATTTTCGATAGTTTTTACGGGATTTATGCGGATGATTATCAACCCGACGTGGAAGTTGAAGTCAAGATAAATTCGACAGACAACCTTACGGCTCTTCTGGGCGGCGAGTATAAGATTCCCGCGTATTCGGCAACGCACGGCGAAACCGGACTTGAATGTGAAATTACCGTAAAAGACGCAGGCGGAAACGTTGTTGAGGTAAACGACGACAAATTCGCCGTCGCGGCGCTCGGCGCGTACACGATAACTTATAAAGTAATCACCGCGGGATACGAAGGCGAAGCGAGCGTGACCGTAAACGCCAAAAAGGGTAATCTTTTAAACAATTTCGACAAAGCGAGCGATATAACTTACGTTGCCGTAAGTTCCGGAAACGAAGTCGTGGACGCGCTTTCCGGCAAGGCGATCAAGATTACCGCAAACGCGGCGTTTTCCTGGACGAGAGTAAGTTTCCCGGCTGTGGAAAACGGCGGATATCTTACAGTTGAAAATTTAAGAAAATATGATAAAATAAGATTCGTAATCTATTGTTCCGCAGACGGCGTTTATCTTTGCACGGCGGCAAACGAAGAAGGTTACACTTTAAAGAAAGGCTGGAACGTCGTTGAATTCTCGCCGGAAAACATAAAATCGTCGTTTGAAGAGAACGCTAACGGATTTTATCTTTCCGTAAACGGTCTGAACGCAGGCGAACACATCATGCTTTACGCCGCTTACGGAATTTATGCCGACGATTACGTTCCGCCCGTTGCCGGCGAACTTAAAATCGACTCTGTAGACGGTTTGATCGCTTTATACGGCGGCGAATATACGATTCCCGCGTACACCGCGGTAGACGCGAACGGAGCTTTGCTTGATTGTTCCGTCGCCGTGACGGACGCGAGCGGCTCGGCGGTAACCGTAACGGACGGCAAGTTTACGGCAAACGTCTTAGGCTTATATACGATTACTTATACTATCGTATCCGAAGGATATGAAGGCGAAGCGAGCGTGACCGTAAATTGTAAAAAAGGCTACCTCTTGAATAATTTCGACAAAGCGAGCGATATGACCTACGTCGGCATAAGCGCAACCAACGAAGTTGTGAACGCGCTTTCCGGCAAGGCGATCAAGATTACCGCAAACGCGGCGTTTTCCTGGACGAGAGTAAGTTTCCCGGCTGTGGAAAACGGCGGATATCTTACAGTTGAAAATTTAAGAAAATATGATAAAATAAGATTTGTAATCTATTGTTCCGCAGACGGCGTTTATGCTTGCTCGGCGGCAGACGAAGAAGGTTACACTTTAAAGAAAGGCTGGAATATCGTTGAATTCTCGCCGGAAAACATAAAAACGGCGTTTGAAGAGAACGCTAACGGATTTTATCTGTGCGTGAACAACGTCGCTCAGGGCGATTATATAATGATGTATTCGGCGGAAGGCATTTACGCCGACGACTATCAGGTTTAATAAATTTTCCTCTTTGTCGCGTCTTTTCCGGGCGCGACAAAGAAAAAATGTCGGAGAACTCTATAATGACAAAACTTTTTCAAAAAGGAAAAGAAAATCGGACTCCCGCCGCAAAGGGAATACGTAAAAAACGAGTAAGGCGCGTAAGGCCGGTGTTTATCGCGGCGGGCGTCATAATGCTCGTTTACGCTTTGTCGATGCTTACGCCGCTTTATTATATGCTGGTAAATTCCTTAAAGCGAATCGACGACTTTTTAGAGCGCGGCGCGTGGGTTTTTCCGTCCGGACAGTACGGCGGAATATTCTGGGAAAACTACCAAAACGTTTTTAAAATGGGCGGCGATACGAGTTTTTATAAAATGCTTTTAAACTCGCTCATATTCACTGTGTCGGTCGTTGTGATTTCAACCGCCAGCACGACGGCAACGGCATACGTTCTTGCAAGATTCCGCTTCCCGGGCAGGGGATTTCTGGTTTCGATAGGTTTCGGCTCGCTGGTTTTGCCCGATTTCGGCGCGGCTTCGGTTATATATAAATTGTTTCTTGACTGGAATCTTATGGATACCTGGGGAATACTCATACAGTTTGCAACGCCGTTCGGAATACTTTATCTGATGCTTTTCGGTTTGTTTTCCGCAATGTCGAACGGTTACGTGGAAGCGGCGGAAATCGACGGGGCGGGCGAGTTTACCATATTTTTCAGAATATGCGTGCCAATGGCGTTCGGAATGATGAGCGCGGTAATGGTAATAACAGCCATCAACACGTGGAACGATTATTACACTTCGTATATGTATTTGCCGAGTTTAAAGACGTTGGCTTTAGGGCTTCAGGAATTGTCGCTCACGCTTTCGCAGTTTCAGCGTCCGACGCTGTTTGCCGCAATGGTTATAACCGTTGCGCCCGTGGTAATACTTTTTATTGCCATGCACGACAAAATAATTTCGTTTACCGCCGGCGGCGGATTAAAGGGATAGGAGATTTTATGAATAAGAAGATTATATCGATATTTTGCGCGTCGTCGATAGCCTTAAGTCTGGGGCTTTCGGCATGCGGAAAAAGCGACACTTCCGCGATTTCGTATAAAATAACGGAATCCGAAGAAACCATGCGTTTGGGCGCGTTCGACACGCCGCATAACGGTTTTGAAAACGAACGCGGAACTCCCTGGGGGTTGGAAAAAGATTGCAACACCGAGGAAAACTGGCGCGTTATGGCAGATTGCGGTTATAACGTTGCGCTGCCAATATACGATACCACGCACGAGCATGTGCTTAAATCGCTTGCAAATGCGGAAAAGAACGGCGTAAAAGTTCTCATAATGGACTATGAAAACCCGTCGCTTCACAACATATGTCAGAACGGCAAGGGGCTTACTTACGAGGAGGCATATTCTCAGATTCTTGCGCAGGAAAGCAAAATCAAAGCGCGAATCGACGAATTTGCCGCATATAAATCCTTTGGCGGACTTCACGTTATTGACGAGCCGTCAATGGATTATTACAATACGATAGCGGCGGCTCAGGATTGGTGGTATAAAAATTATCCCGAATACGAATTTTATGTGAATCTGTATCCGTCATACGCGAGCGATACGCAACTTTACGGCAAATACGCGGGAGAATATACGTTCAGGGATTACGTTTTCAATTTCGTCGAAACGGTAAATCCGACCTGTATTTCGTACGACCATTATCCGCTTCAGAAAGCCGGACTTCGCGGAACGGTTCGCCCGCAGTGGCTTTCAGACCTCGAAACGTTTGCCGACGCTTCGAAAAAATACGATATTCCGTTTTATATCTATATTCTGACGACAAGGCACTGGAGTTACATTTCGCCCGAACTTTACAGCGAAGTGGCATGGCAGGCATACAGCGCGATGTGTTACGGAGCGAAAGGGTTGCAAACGTTCCTTTACTGGTCGTATCTTGCGCCGGACAGCGATACGAATAATCTCGGCACCGGGCTTGTCGATCCGCAAGGCAACAAACTCGCTTGTTACTATGCCGTAAAAGAGGTCTTTGACGAAATAAAATCGTTTGAAAGGTTGTATATGAATTTCGACTGGGTGGGAACGATGCCTTTGGGTATGAGCGGAAGCGGAACGTACAGTCAACTTCGTTCTCCGCTTGAAAAAGTAAAGGGGATAGCCTCTGTCGACGCAACGGCGGACGCGCTCGTTTCGGAATTCAAGGATAAAAAAGGCAACGTCGCCTATATGGTCATGAACTATTCTTCGCCTTTTGAGCATGCGGATAACAAAGTTACTTTAAAGTTTGAAAACGCCGATAAAGTGCTTGTCTGCAAAAAAGGCAAAAGAGTTGTGGAAAACCTGAAAAACAATACTTTGGAACTCGATATCGGTTGCGGCGAAGGTTACTTCGTGATACCGGTTAAATAAAAATCCGACAGGAGGATATGTTTATGAAAAAATTCGGTAAAATAATCGCGTTGCTGCTTTGCGTTATGGCAAGTTTATCGGTTATCGCGTGCGGCGGAGGCAACGGAGGTTCCGTCGGCGATTCCGTTAAAGACGACGTCGGCAAAATAGGTAAAAGAGGCGAAAAAGGAACGCTTTCGTTGAACGTTTATGCTGCAGGTTACGGCACGGATTGGATAACTTCGGCTGTTTCGTTGTTTCTTCAGGACAATGCTGGCGTCAAGTATTATCTCGAAGCAAGTCCGCTCGCTTTAAGCGCGGTTAAAACCCAACTCGAAAACGGAAACTGCAAGGACGACGTTATTCTGGTAAGCGCGGCGGATTACGAATCGTACGTAGCGAAAGGATATATCGAGGACTTAACCGACGTTTATCAGTCCGTTATTCCCGACAGCGGTAAAAAAGTCGAAGAAGTAATAGACGCAAACGTTATGGCAGATAAGGTCATAAACGGTAAAAAATTCGGTATTCCGTGGCAGGATAACCCGCCCAGCGGACTTATTTACAATAAGAAGATGTTTGAGCGTTACGGCTGGACCATTCCGGAAACAATGGACGAATTCTGGACGCTTTGCGATAAAATAGCCGAGGATACCGAAGGTTCGGTTGCCCCGCTCACTTTCGGAGGCGCAGACGGAAACGGTTATCTTTACACCAATTTTCCGCAATGGCTTTCCGAATGTTACGGCGCAGACGGGATGAAGGAGTTCTTCAGACTCGGCTCGCCCGAGGTGTATTCCGTTCAGCAGGAAGGCAGAGCAAAAGTATATTCCACTCTGGCAAGACTCACTAAGGGAAAAACGAGCAAAGGTACCGATATAACGCTTGACGGCTCGGTGGGCGCCACCGCGATAACCGCGCAGTCCAACTTTATAAACGGCAGAGCGGCTATGATCGTGGGCGGAACGTATTTCCCGACCGAAATGGTTGATTACATTAAAATTAAAAACTTCGACGCGGGCTATATGCCGATGCCCCATATCAATGCGGACAAAAAATCCATCGACGGCAGCAAAGATACGTCGAACGTGCTTTTCTCTGCCGATAACGGTGTGTTCGCAATACCTGCAAGCGCGGCAAATAAGGATCTGGCAAAACAGTTTTTAATTCATATGCTCACCGAAAAGAGTTATTCCTCTTTCGTAAAAGCCACGCACGGACTTTTAAGACCGTTAAAAGGCGTTAAAGTAAATACCGACGGATTCGACGCGTTCACGCTCGCGGCGTTCAACGGGTTCTATCACGACGACAAAGCCGAAAGGGTTTACGCCGTTACGTCGAACAAAGTGCTTGAAAAAGATATTCTTGCCGTTTTCTTTGCTTATGAAGGCGGATTCTTCAACAGGATAGCGGGCGCCGAATCTTACGAGGCGGCGAAGAGCATTGCCGAAGGTTGCACCGCAAACGAAATTTCCTGCGTCTTAAAAAAATGGGACGCAAATAAAAACGAATGGAAGATATGATTACCGCAAAAAAATCAAAATACAGGCTGTCGCCGTCGAAAATCGTGTTTATAATAGTTATGCTTGTCGTTCCGCTTGCAAATTTCGCGATTTTCACGGTGTACGCAAATTTAGGCGGCTTGGTTTTGTCGTTCAAACAGATCAGAGACGGAAAGGAAGTGTTCGTATTTTTTGAAAACTTTCAAAGGTTTTTTCGTCTTTTCGGAAGTCAGAACTACGGCAGAATAATAGGTACGTCGTTCGCATGGCTGCCCGTCGTTTTGTGCGTGATGTTTCCCATAACCGTTTTTATGTGCTTCTTTCTGTATAAGAAAGTTCCGCTTTCCAGGCTCATAATCGTAATCCTGTTTATCCCCAACATTATACCCGCAGCGGTTATGTCGGAATTTTACAGAAGATTATGGGATACGGGCGGAGGCGCGTTTCAGAGCGGTATAATGGTTAAACTGTTCGCGTTTATAACAGGCGGCAGAGAAATAAACTGGCTTATTACCGAAGGCTATGCGAACTGGGCGTTGTTCGTATACACTATATGGTTCGGGTTCGGGCTGTACTCTTTATTTATCTGGGGCGCAATGTCGCGTATACCCGAGGAAGTTCCCGAGTCCGCCCAACTCGACGGCGCGGGGCTTATGACCGAACTTTTCAACATTACGATACCTTTTATATGGCCTACGCTTTCGATCGCTATCGTGATGTACGTGCTGACGCCGTTCACATTATATATGCAGCCGCTTATGCTTGCCGAAAACGGAAGATACGGAACTACGACCATAGCCCTTCTTATAATAAACGAGATAAAGCGACCGGATCCGTATTATGCCGCGGCAATAAAAATACTTGTTTCTTGTATATCTTTTCCGCTTGCGCTTTTATTGCAAAAGGGATTATCCAAATTATTTACAGGCGTTGAAATTTAAAAAGGACTTATTATGAAATTGACATTTAACGACTACTACGATAAGGTTTTAGGGTGTTACACGGGCAAAAATATAGGCGGAACGCTGGGCGCGCCGTTTGAATGTTTCAGGGGAGTTTACGATATCGACTGGTTTCAGCAGGACATATCTCATCCCGTGCCGAACGACGACGTGGATCTGCAACTCGTCTGGTTGAGAGCCATAGAGTTGGAGGGCGCGAAAATAGATTCTCACGTTCTTGCCGAATATTGGAATACTTATATCTGCGCGACTTTATCCGAATACGGCACAGGTAAAAACAACTTTAACATGGGTATCGAGCCGCCGCTTTGCGGCAGAATGCGCAACCCGAACAAGGACAGCAACGGCGCGTGGATCAGAAGCGAAATATGGGCTTGCGCCTGCGCTGGAAATCCTCAGCTCGCGGCAACTTACGCTTATTTCGATTCGTCCGTGGATCACGCGGACGAAGGCGTTTATGCCGCAGTGTTCTGCGCGGTAATCGAGTCGGCTGCGTTTTTTGAAAAAGATATAAGAAAACTCATCGAAATAGGTAAGTCTTACATCCCCGAAGACTGCAAAATCGTTTGCGCTGTAGATACGGCCATAAAATGTTACGATTCGGGTAAAAGCTGGAAAGAAGCGAGAAAGGAAATGTTCAGGCTCGCGCCTACGAACTTCGGAATGATGGCGGGCTACTGGAAAGGTACGGACGAAGTTCCCGCAAACGAGCGCGTTCCGGCGCAAACGCCCGACCCCGAAATATCTCACGGCTCGCAGGCATTCGACGCTATATGGCATATGGGAGCGCTTATAATTTCGCTTTTATACGGCGAAAACGACTTTGCAAAAACCGTTTGCATAGCGGTGAATATGGGCGAAGATACCGATTGCACGGCAGGCACGGCGGGCGCGATTTTAGGCATTATCATGGGCGAGAAGGCTCTTCCTTTAAAGTGGAAGAAGGCCTGTTCGGATAAAATCGCAACCTGCACGCTTCGTTACGATCAATACCTTTATCCGCCGAAAACGGTTAAAGAACTTGCTTACAGAGTGGCTCGTCAGGCTCCCGTGATGCTCGGATACTATTATTGCGACATAATGCCCGGGTTCGATTACGATACGGGCAGAATTCCGCAAAAAAAGGATTATTTCACCATAACGGCGATTCCCGAATTCAGATATACGGGCGTAAATCCGCTCGATTGGCATAAATACGAAGACGTTAAACAACTGATAACCGAAAAGAACGTGGTAACGCGGCATTTCGACCTGTATAACGTTAAAATCGCTTACGACGAAGACTTGGTTAAAATTGAAGAGAACGCGGGCAAAAAACTGCGCCTGACGTTCCTTAATAAATGGTATACGCCTCAGTATCTGCAAATAAATCTTTTAAACGTTCCCGAGGAATGGGAAGTTAAAGGCGGAAAAAGTTTCTGCGTAGGGCTCGAACACTGGCACGGCGGAGTAAACTACAACTCTTACGATCTGGAGATTATCCCGCGCGGCATAAAAGACGGAGTCGTAAGTATCGTGATGGAAATATCCGCAAACGGAAGACTCAGCAAAAACTATATCCCGCTTACCTTTATTCAGGGCGCATGTTGATAAGGAGAAAAATATGAACAAAAAAATAATCGCTATGCTCGCCGCATTGGTTCTTGGCGCGGCGTGCGTTAATTCCGTTTCCGCGTCGGCGGCTTCGGGCGACAAAATAACCATAGACGGCACTTATCTTAAAAAAGCCGTGGTTTCCGATAATCCGATAGAACTTACCGCCGTAGTCAGAGATTCCGCAAAACGCATCAAATTTTACGAAAAACTCGTCTGGACCGTCGTGGAGGGCGAAGACGTCGCTCAGATCGCAGACGGAAAAGTCATCTTTAAAAAGGCGGGCAATTTTACCGTGAGAGCGGCGGAAGAAGCCGACGCTTACGTTTATTCGACTTTTTCGGGTACGGCGTACGAGGCGACTTTTTCAAACGTTACGCTTAACAATCCGTTTGAAAACGTAACCGTAAACACACAACCCATGAAACTTTCGGGCAATATCGAAGTAAGGGGAATAACTCCTGCGGACGATTGCCATTATGAACTTATTTACGAAGTGGTTTCCGGACCGGCAGAAATTTATCTTAAAGAATTTTTAAGAATAACCGGTAAGGGAGAGGTGGTTTTAAAAGCGGCAAGTAAATTCGATTCGGACGTGTTTACTACCGTTACTTTTACCGTAACCGATCCCGACGAGGGCAAAATCGTCGGCGACGACGAAACCTTTGAACAGGAACACGTTACGTCGGGTTCCGGCGGCGGTTGCGGCGGAAGCGCAAGCGGTCCGATCGGTTTAGCGTCCGTTGCTTTTCCGGCTTGCTTTGCGATTTTCAGAAGGAAACGAAACGCGTGAACAACTTTACTTCTTTAGGTCTTATGGTCGATTGCTCGCGCAACTCGGTTTTGACTGTAAGCGCCGTTAATCGACTTATAGACCTGCTTTCTTCACTTGGTTACACGTCTTTGCAGCTTTACACCGAAGATACTTACACGGTTGAAAACGAGAAGTATTTCGGCTATCTTCGCGGAAGATATTCGATGGACGAAATAAAGGAAATGGACGAGCATGCGTCCGAAAAGGGCATGACGCTCATACCTTGTATTCAGACGCTTGCTCACTTATCGAAAATTTTCCGTTGGAAACCGTATTGGGAAATAAACGACTGCAACGATATTCTGCTCGCGGAAAACGACAGGACGTACGAACTTATAGACAACATGTTCGCGTCCCTTGAAAAGTGCTTTAAAAGTCGCTCGGTAAACATCGGCATGGACGAAGCCCATATGCTGGGGCTCGGGAAATATAAAGACCTTCACGGCGAAGAAAGCCGCAGCGAAATTATGCTTTCGCACCTGAACAAAGTGCTTGAAATCGCAAAAAAACACGGTTTTAAATGTTGTATGTGGTCGGATATGTTTTTCCGGCTTGCCGGCGGCGATTACTATAATTCCGGCAGCGAAGTGAAAGTCAAAATTCCCGAAAATCTCGAACTTATTTACTGGGATTATTATTCGACCGACGAAGAGCATTATTCAAAGATGATGCGCGCGCATAAAAAAATCGCGGATAACGTGTCGTTTGCGGGCGGCTTGTGGACGTGGACGGGGCTTGTTCCTCACAACGGTTACGCTTTGAAGGCTTCGCGCGCGGCAATGAGCGAATGTATAAAAAACGGGATAAACAAAGTTTTTTTTACGGCGTGGGGCGACGACGGCGGTTTTTGTTCTCCGTTTTCGGTTCTTCCTGCTATATTTGCCGTATCCGAATACGCGAAAGGCAATTTCGACGAAAACAGCATAAAGCAAAAGTTTTTTGAAAGATTTTCCGTGAAGTTCGACGATTATATGCAAATAGACGCGCCTAACGAAATATCCTTAAAAAACGAAGCGGACGTTGTGAATCCGTCGAAATATCTGTTGTATAACGATTGCTTTTTGGGAATGTTCGATTCTGCGATTCCGCAGGATTGCAACAAAAAATATGCCGGAATTGTGGCGAATTTACGCAAATTGCAAATTCCCGACGAATATAAATTCGCGTTTAAACCCGTAATATCGTTATGCGAATGTCTTTCTTTCAAAGCGGAACTCGG
>OIWU01002820.1_pt1 | contig 14203 bp, 12 predicted proteins | sample 1587711 | NCBI WGS metagenome assembly OIWU01 (sample SAMEA3888909, study PRJEB22519) | human gut metagenome | biome: human gut; feature: human-associated habitat; material: faeces | place: Denmark | collected 2010 | reverse complement strand
GGATGCCAAGTCCGACAAGGGTAAGGCCGCCCCGACCGACGGAGCGGCAGATGGCGACGACGGCGACGAGCTGCTGCCCGCCGCCGTGGAGGTGGTGCTGGAAACGGGACAGGCCTCCGTGTCCATGCTCCAGCGCCGCCTGAAGCTGGGATACTCCCGGGCTGCCCGTCTGGTGGACCAGATGGAGGAGCGGGGCTACGTCGGACCCTTCGAGGGGTCTAAGCCCCGGCAGCTCCTCATCACCCGGGAGAAGTGGCAGGAGCTGCAAATGGCCAAGGGCGCTGCACCGGCGGAAACCCCGCCGCTGACCGCTACGGCTCCATCCACGACGTGTTCGAGAGCCACGACGCACTGGACTGACCCGCGCCATCGATACGAAAAAACACCCGCAGTCATGTGACTGCGGGTGTTTTGCTGTGATTTACAGGCCGTCCGGCGTGTTGACGCCGAAGCCCTCGCCCAGTATCTCGTAGGCGTCGCACATGATGATGAAGGCGGTGGGGTCGATCTCCTTGACGATGGATTTGATGCTGACGATCTGGGCGCGGCTGAACGCACACAGGATCACGTTCTTCTGCCCGCCGCTGAAGCCGCCACGCCCCTCCAGCAGGGTGACACCGCGATCCAGCTCCAGCAGCTTGGCGGTGATGTCCTCATAATGCTCAGAGATGATGTACGCCATCTTGGCGCCGTTACCGCCGTAGACCACCCGGTCAATGGATTTGGAGATGAGGAACAGCGCCACCATGGCGTACAGCGCCTGTGTCAGGTCGCGGAACACTGCGGCGTAGGAGACGACCACGATGGCGTCGATGGTCAGGCACAGCGTACCGATGGACAGGCCGGGCAGCTTCAGCTTCAAAAGCCGCGCCGCCAGCTCCGTGCCGCCGGTGGTGGCACTGTACCGCAGCATCAGACCGCAGCCGAGGCCTGCGGCCACGCCGCCGCAGATGGCCGCCAGCAGCGGCTCCATAGGCTTGAAGGTGTACAGACCCGCCAGCAGGTCGATCATGCCGGAGCTGACCAGCGTGGCGTACAGCGTGGCGTACAGCCACTGGTGTCCCACGTGCTTCCAGCTCAGAATGAACAGCGGCAGATTCAGCACCACGATCACCGCGCCGATGGGCGCCTGGGGAAGGAAGAAGTTGACGATCTGGGCAATACCGGTAAAGCCGCCCACGCTCAGGTGGTTGGGGTCAAAGAACCAGTTAAAGGCGACGGCGTACAGTGCGCAGGACAGGGTGATCATGATGTACTGCACCACGATCCCCTTGATCTTCTGATCCATAAATGGCGTCCTCTCTTTTTCTCCCAAAAATGTATATACAGTATACTATGCAGAACGCCGTTTGTCTACTATCGTTATTCTACCTCTACGACAGGCGGCACAAATCGCTCAATGGCGCTACGCAGCTTGGGGTGGCGGATCACAAAATGGATGGCGGGGGACTTGCCCTTGGACACCATGGCCCACTGCCCCTCGTGGATGCAGATCTGCAAATTTCGGAAGGCACCGCCGGTCCACTCCAGCCGGCAAAGGGAGTGCGCCGCGGCGAACGCCTCTGTCTGGCGGACATGGGCCAGATATGTCTCATAGGTGTACGGCACATCCCGCTCGTAAAACAGGCCGGACAGCGGCAGGGAGGGCGGAAACTGGGCGAAGGCCTCCGGGGACAGCCGCGGCAGCTCCAGCCGTACCGTATCGGACGACAGGATGTGCTCTATCTGCTCCCGCCGCACGCGGGCATAGGCGGCGATGCGCTGCCGCGCCTCCTCCGGCACGTCCTGCTGTGTCAGCAGCGTTTCCAGATACGCAGGCTCCATGGTGTACAACGGCGGCACGGACAGGATCTGCCGCCGCGGCCCCGGCGTGCGGCTGTCCGCCAGCAGGAAGGCGCTGAGCCGCGCCCCGTCGTCCTCCCGGTAGATGTCCATCAGGGGCTCGGCTTGCGGCAGCATGGCCTCCGCCCGGCGGCGGCAGTACGCCACCTCACCTTTGACCTTCGTCAGGTCGTACCGCCCCTCGCTGTGATGCCCTGCGATGGCCTCGCCGGTCAGCGCCACCGTTCCCGCCGAGCGCATAAAGTGCAGGAACACACCGTTTTGTGGATTTTTGAAGTAATACGGCTCGATCTGCCCCGTCATGTACATGGGGATAAAGCTCTCCAGCCCCAGCATCATCTCCGACAGGGAGCGGTCAATGTTGTGGATGATCCGGAGCTTCAGTCCCTTTTTCAGCAGCATGGCCATGCCGAACATCCATTTTTTCGGGAAATCCGGGTCCTTGGCCATCTGCTCCATGGGCATATCGCTGTACATAATGACCGGCTCCATGGAGTGGGACAGCACCGCCGCCTTCATGAAGTCCAGCTCACTTTCCATCATCTGCTGCAGCCCGAAATAGCTGCGGGAGGTGGGAAGCTGGAACGGCGCCGTTGGCACCTTCAGTTCGTTGAAGCGGATGGAGCGGATGTACTCGTTCAGGTCGAACTCGTCCAGCTTGGCGAGGAAGTGGTCAACGCCATTTTGCCGGGGCGCATGGCTGCCCAGCAGCCAGTCCCGCAGCCGCTGGCAGTATACGGCCCTATCAGCCAGCGCCGCCGCCTCACAGCCCAGCAGCTCTCCGGCGATCTCCCGGTGCTGGACATCATCCAGCTCGCGGGACACATAGGCGGCCACCGCCCCGGCGAAGCCCACCGGATCTGCCGGCTGCCGCGCCCCACTGCGGAAACGGAATACGGTGGACGGGTCATAGTTGGCGTACCGGCACAGCCGGCTGATGCTCAGCTCCATCACCTCCACCAGCGTGTTGAAGTTCTCCCGCAGCCGCACCCGGTCGGAGACGGCGTACTCCTCGCAGGATAAAAAGCCTGCCCGCACCTCCGCCTCCGCCATGCCGGGGATGCCCCTCTCCTGCGCCAGCTCCGCCAGTCCGCGGCACAGACCGTCCAGTGCGGCGGAATCCCGCCCCGGTGTCCGCTCCCCTGCCCGATAGCGGCTCAGGGACGGCGCGGCGACGCCCGACCGGGCGCACAGCTCGCTGGCCCGGCAGCCCGTCAACACCATCCACGCATTCAACTGCTGACAAAAACGCATGATGCACCTCCTGCTCCGCGGTTTCCTCTACGGCTCCATTATACGACAGCCCACGCCGACTGAAAAGGGCTGATGTCGAATCGTTGCCGGAAATGGCAGTTGGCAATACCGGCAACTCTGTTGCGCCCGGCGCCGCATCTGGTAGAATAAGGGAAAACACCCACAGGGAGGTACTGCCTATGAAAAAGAACGACTGCACCCGCCGGGGCCTGCTGGGCCTGCTGCTGGCGCTGTGCATGACCCTGCTGCTCCTGACCCCGGCGCTGGCCGGCGTCACGAATGTCACCGGCGGCAGCGGCATCCAGTTCAACACCACCGTCCTCAATCACTACACAGATACATACGACAAAAGGACCTTCGATCTGAAGAAGGGCGACAACACCTTTACCGATGCGGCGCGGTTTTTTGGCAGCGAGCAGGGAATACTGACCGTGACCTTTCCCGACCTTAAAACACCGGTGGCGCTGACCTATCAGGTGACAGAGGATACGGTGGTCATGACCGTCGCCAACTACGATGACCTGCCCGACGGCACCTACACCTGCCCGCAGCGGGAGGACAAGACCATGATGCAAACCACCTACGATGGAGCCTCGTTGGACTACACTGGCACCACCTATGATCCCGGAACTATCCTCGGCACCGGCAGTCCCGACAAGATCATCGTCAATGAAACGCGCACCGATTACTACACCCGCAATCATATCTGGCGCGGATACACCCTGACCGTCACCGGCAATGGTAACGGCAATTCCTCCGGTACCGGCAGCGGCAATACCACGGGTACCGGCAGCGGCGGCAGCTCCGGCACCGGCCTGAGCGGCGCCACCGGCGGCTACAACTCACCCAAGACCTTTGACCCCGGCATGACTCTATATGCCGTCTCCGCAATGCTGTCCGGCGCCGGGCTGACCGTCCTGCGCCGCAGAAAGCGGTAGCTTGCACGAACATCGACATCCTGCGTATAACGGGGGGGAGCAAAAAGCAGCGTGCGTACCGACAGGTACGCACGCTGCTCTTTTCGTTTCAACGGTGATGGTGATGATGGTGGTGGTGGAACAGGTGATGGTGATGCTTGTGCTCCGGCAGCTCCGGCTGGGGATCGAACCCGTCCTGCCAGTTGGAGAACAGGAAGTAGAACAGATAGATCACCGAGCTGATGGCCCATGTGATGGGGTAGGCCCAGTAGACGTAGACGATCTCGTGCCGCCAGTGCATGATGGCGGTGATGTACAGGATACGGAACACGCACCAGACGCCCAGCATGATGGTCATGGGTACGAAGGCCTTGCCCGCGCCCCGGCAAACGCTGGCAATGGCGTGGGAGAAGGCCAGCAGGCAGTAGAACAGGCAGATGGTCCGCGTCTCCAGCACGCCCAGCCGGATGACCTCCGGCGTGCGGGAGAACAGGGACACCAGCCACGGCGCAGCCAGATAGGTGATGACGCCGATGATCTCCGCAATGACGGCTGCCGCCGCGATGCCGAAAATAGCGCCCTTTCTGGCACGGGGCTTCATGCCCGCGCCCAGATTCTGCCCCACATAGGTGGTGATGGCCATGGTGAAGCTGGTAACGGGCAGGAAGGCGAAGCCCTCGATCTTGGAGTACGCGCCGTAGGCGGCGGTGGCCATCTTGCCGAAGGAGTTGATGTTGGTCTGTACCACCACGTTGGCAAGGCCGATGACGGAATTCTGAATACCGGCGGGCAGGCCGTAGCGCAGGATCTCCCGCAGCAGCGGGCCGTCGATCCGCAGGGCGGACAGCTTCAGCTGGTAGATGGTGCCCTTCTTGGCAAGGTGCATGGCGCACAGCACGGCGCTGAGCGCCTGGGAGATGATGGTAGCCAGCGCCGCCGACCACACGCCCCAGCGCAGCACCGCCACGAACAGCAGGTCCAGCACCACATTGGTCAGGGAGGAGACGATCAGGAAGTACAGCGGGCGCTTGCTGTCGCCCAGCGCGTTCATGATGCCTGTAAAGGTGTTGTACATCACACCCGCGCCCACACCGGCGAAGTAGCACCGGAAGTAGGCGATGGCGTCGGGCAGCACCTCCGGGTCGGTGTCCATCCACCGCAGCAGGGTGGGGGTGAACAAAACGCCGATGACGGTGAGGATCAGGCTGCTGATCAGTCCCAGCAGCACGGCGGTGTGGACGGCGCGGGACACCTTATCGTAATCTCCTGCGCCGAAGTAGCGGGAGATGGCCACACCCACGCCGCTGGCGGCGCCGGCGAAAAAGCTGATCAGCAGGAAGATCAGCGGGCCGGAGGCACTGACGGCGGCCAGCGCGTTGTCTCCCAGAAAGTTGCTGACGATCAGGGAGTCGGCGGTGTTGTAGAGCTGCTGGAACAGCTGACTCAGGAAAATGGGGATGGCGAATCCGGCGATAAGCCGCCAGGGTACGCCGTGGGTCATGTCCTTTGTGTTGGCAGCGGCCATAAAAATGCACTCCTTCCTCTGGTGTATGTCCGGCGTGGTGAAAACCGATGCTGAAAAACGGCCCCGACAGCTCGGGAGCGGTCGGGGTATCGTATGATCCGGCGGGGAAAGATGCCTGATGCCATGCGGGGTGAACCGCATGGCATCGTTCAGGCTTTTCTGGCGCAGTGGGAGGGATTCGAACCCTCGTGCCGCTTTTGACGACAACACGATTTCCAGTCGTGCTCGTTATGACCTCTTCGATACCACTGCGTATTCAATTTGCTGACAAACAGCATGGACTATTATACCAAAAATGCGCATTTTGTCAAGATGGAATTTTTCGCGGGAGGCAGAAAATTTGGCGGGCAGGCAGAGGTTTACATAACCTTTGCCCGCCCGCGCGATACCGTGTGCTATTGCAGCCTGGAGCAGACCTCGTCCACGGCCTCGTCCAAAGCGCAGGACAGGCGGTGCATGGCTTTGCCGGCCTGCGTTTTCCTGAACTTGGGCGAGGGGCGGAGGGCTGTGTCCAGCAGGACGCCGGTGGCCACACCGACGACCATGCCGCGCATAAATGTGCCTATTTTCATGATCTGTCACTCCTTTTCCGGCTTGGAGATAGTTTGCCCGCCGGATGGGGAAAAATGCGAAAATACCGGCGGTGTTTCTTGCCAAATGCCGCGCGAGCGCTTATAATATACAATCGAATAAATATGGCGCTTCGCTTGTCCGCCGGATGAGCGGCGCGCCTGACAGGAGGAGACGGCTATGCTTGACATGGAATTGCAGCGGCGCATCCGCGAGAGGAAAACGCCGCTGGCGCTGACGCTGGCGCCCGATCCGGCGCGGCTCAGCGAGAAGATATTGAAAAATTTCACCGACATGTTCGGCGACACGCCTATGGCGCAGGCGGAAGCCCTGCGCTACCACGGCACCACGCTGCTGGAAGCGGCGGAGGGCAGGCTGCCCGCCGTGGTCATACAGGGCGGCGCGTACCTGAGCCGGGGCATGATGGGCGCGGACGTGCTGGCCAATCTGATCTCCGCGGCCCACGCCAAGGGGCTATACGTGATACTGGACATGGAGGCGGCGGCGCCCGGCTGCTGGGCGGCATACGGCGCGGACGCCGTCACCGTGTCGCCCTACGGCGGCAGCGCCTGTCTGGAAGCGGGCGGCATGCTGCCTATCGCGGCGGTGCGCACCGGCGGGCAGGTGCAGACGCTGGTGGCGGGCGACCGGGCGCTGTGGCTGTCCGTGGCGGAGCAGATGGCGCGGCGGGGCGCGGCGCTGTCGGTGTCCACGGGGTACAGCCTTGATGTGCGGGATGTGCGGCGGGTCTGCCCCAATGCCTTCCTGCTGCTGCCGGACTGCGACGGTGAAAACGCGCTGCCGGCCTTTGACGACATGGGACACGGCGCGCTGCTGACGGACAGCCGCCTGCAATACGAGCCCGACCCCGCCGCCGCCATAGAGCGGGCGGTGAAGGAGCTGAAGCAGTGGGTGACGGTGGTATGACGAAGCTGTATCTGATCCGCCACGCAGAGGCGGAGGGCAACCTGTACCGCATAGCCCACGGGCACTGCAACGGGCTTATCACCAACTACCGGGGCTATCAGCAGATCGACGCGCTGCGGGAGCGGTTCCGGGATGTGGACATCGACGCGGTGTACAGCAGCGACCTGTACCGGACGCAGATCACCGCCAGGGCGATCTGGCTGCCCAAATCGCTGCCTTTGCAGCTGGAGCCGGCCTTCCGGGAGATCTGCATGGGGCCGTGGGAGGATCACACCTGGCACGAGCTGAACGTGAAGTACCCGGAGGAGATGTACAACTTCAACCGCCGCGCCGACCTGTGGCGCGTGCCGGGTGCGGAGACGGCGCAGCAGGTGGTGGATCGGTTCATCCCGGCGCTGGAGCGGGTGGCGCGGAGGCACGAGGGCGGCGCCGTGGCGGTATTTTCCCACGGTATGGCGCTGCGGACGGTGCTGGGCGTCCTGCAGGGACAGACGCTGGCGCAGGTGGGGCAGACGTCCCACGGGGACAACACGGCGGTATCGCTGCTGGAATGGGACGGCGCGTCGTTCCGGGTGGTATACCGGGATGACAACAGCCATCTGGTGGAGCGCGGGCTGTCCACCTTCGCCAGGCAGAGCTGGTGGAAGGACAAGAATATGGTGGAATCCGGCGAGGGCTACGCGCCGCTGCCGGAGGACAGGCGGGCGGAATGGCACATTCCGGCGGGCAGCGAGGCCACCGGCGTGTGGTACGGCGATGCGCTGATCGGCGCGTTCGCTCTGGCAGACGAGGGCGACGCCCTGCGGTTGACGCAGTACGCCCTTGCCCCGGAGTGGCGCGGCAAGGGGCTGGGCATCCCGCCCATGGGACAGGTCATCGACGCCTGCCTGAAAAAAGACCGTCCCGCCCTGCGGATCAGCTGCCCGGATAAGGCGCTGCGCCCCTTCTTCGCGCGGCTGGGCTTCCTCCCCACCGCCGGAGATGATATGGAAAAGGACGTAAGGCGCATATTGCCGCCGGTGCCGGCGGCGTACCGGCCATAGGCGGAGGGATATTTTCCGCCGATACTTCGCTGCGCCGGACAGGACTGAGGAATAGAGGATGGAAAGTGTGAGATATGGAAAAAGGAATTGAATTTCTCCCCGTCAGCCGGGAGGATATGATCGACCGGGGCTGGTACTACTACGATTTTCTGGTGGTGACGGCGGACGGCTATATCGACCACCCTAGCTTCGGCACCACGCTGATCGCGCGGCTGCTGGAGAGCAGGGGCTACCGGGTGGCCATCCTGCCCCAACCGGACTGGCACTCGGCGGAGGCCTTCCGCGCCATGGGCAAGCCCCGGTACGGCGTGCTCATCGGCGGCGGGAATCTGGACTCCATGGTGGCGCACTACACGGTGGCCAAGCGCCGCCGCACCCGTGACCTGTACAGCGAGGGCGGGCAGATGGGCAAGCGCCCCGACCGCCCCACCATCGTGTACGCCAACCGTGCGCGGGAGGCCTTCCCGGACACGCCCATCGTCATCGGTGGGCTGGAAGCGTCCCTGCGCCGCTTCGCCCACTACGACTACTGGGACGACAGGGTGCGGCGCAGCATCCTGTTTGACGCGCCCGCCGACCTGCTGGTGTACGGCATGGGCGAGAGCGCCACGGTGGAGATCGCCCGGCGTCTGGCGCGGAAAACGCCGCCGGCGGATATCACCGACGTGCCCGGCACGGCCTATATCACCGACGCGGTGGGCGAGCTGAAATTCCACCGGGCGGACTGCCCCTCCTACGAGGCGGTGTGCGCCGACAAGACGGCCTACGCCCGCGCTACGAAGGTGGAATACGACGAGCACGACCCCATCCGGGGCTGCGCCGTGGTGCAGCCCTGCGAGGGGCGGTATCTGGTGGTGAATCCCCCGGCGCGTCCCCTGCGGCGGGAGGAGCTGGACGCGCTGTACGCCCTGCCCTATACCCGCGCCGTTCACCCCATGTACAAGGAGGGCATCCCCGCCATCGAGGAGGTACAGTTCTCCATCACCCATAACCGGGGCTGCTTCGGCGGGTGCAACTTCTGCGCGCTGGCCTTCCACCAGGGGCGGATGGTCACCAGCCGCTCCATCGAATCGGTGCTGGAGGAGGCGGAGCTGCTGACCCACGAGCCGGGGTTCAAGGGCTACATCCACGATGTGGGCGGCCCCAGCGCCAACTTCCGCCACACCAGCTGCCAGAAGCAGAAGCGCTGCGGCATGTGCAAGAACCGCAGCTGTCTTGCGCCGGAGCCGTGTCCCAATCTGGACGCGGATCACTCGGAATACACGGAGCTGCTGCGGCGCATGCGGGAGATACCGGGCATCAAGAAGGTGTTCGTCCGCAGCGGCATCCGGTACGACTACATGCTGCAGGACAAGGACAGGTCGTTCTTCAAGGAGCTGGTGCAGTACCACATTTCCGGCCAGCTGAAGGTGGCGCCGGAGCACTGTGTCAGCTCGGTGCTGGACTATATGGGCAAGCCCCATTTCGACGTGTTCCTGAAGTTCTGGCGGCAGTATCAGAAACTCAACGAGGAGCGGGGCACGGAGCAGTATCTGGTGCCGTACCTCATGTCCAGCCATCCCGGCTGCACCCTCAGCGACGCGGTGGAGCTGGCGGAGCTTCTGCACAAAAACGGCAGAACGCCGGAGCAGGTGCAGGACTTTTATCCCACGCCCGGCACGCTGTCCACCTGCATGTACTACACGGGTATCGACCCGCGGGACATGTCGGAGGTCTATGTGGCCCGCGACCCCAAGGACAAGGCCATGCAGCGGGCGCTTTTGCAGTGGTCGCGGCCGGAGAAGCGGGCGCTGGTGGTGGAGGCGCTGGAGGAGACGGGCCGCACCGATCTCATCGGCTATGAGAAGAAGTGCCTGATCCGTCCCCGCAAGGGCGAGCCCTACGGCCAGCCTTCGGCAAAGCCTGAAAAACCGGAGAAGCCGGAGCGCCAGCCCCGCCGGAAAAAGGAGACATCCGGCAACCGGGGACGCCGCGGTACGCCCACGGCGAAGCAGCCGGTGCAGAAGGGCAAGATGTCGCCCCGGAAAAAGGCCGCCTTCGCCAAAAAGCGAAACGGAAAATGAGCAAAGAGGCAGCGCCCTGCATGGCGGGGCGCTGCCTCTTTTGTCAGAATACGCAAACTGATAAAACTTTTGTCGGATTTTATGGAATGTTGTGACGCTTACGACGAAAAAATACTTGTGCTGTAGTGGAATTTCTAATATAATAAAAAGGAAGTGTCAAGATGCCGATATCGGATGTTAAGATTTTGCCAAAATCAGGACATTCGATGGAAGCGCCGTGCCGCTTCTGCCGTACATGAAACGACACGGCACAAAAATTTTACCGGATGTAAAAGGTGAAAGACGAATGGAAAAAAAGAGGAAAATCAGGTTCATCGTGGTGTGGCTGCTGATTACCGCGGCGTTCCTGGCCGGTTCTCTGCTTGTCCCCGGACACGGCAAGTCGGAGTCGGTGCAGGAGGCCATGCGTGACGCGGTGCTCCACGGGACGAACCGCATCAGCCTGTTCGGGCTGAAGGACGTGAACCCGGCGTACATATCGTCGCTGGTGGTGGTGGGAGCGATCCTGCTGGCAGCGCTGCTGCTGCGGATCTTTGTCATCCCCCGGTTCAAGATGGTGCCCGGCAAGCTCCAGATGGTGCTGGAGACGGCGGTGGGCATGTTCAACGGCATGGCAAAGGACAACAGCCCTCATCGCAACAAATTCCTGGGCGCCTACATTTTCGGCGCAGGCGTGTACATTTTCATCGGCACCCTGTTTGAGCTGTTCGGCTTCCAGGCCATCACCACCAACGGGCACACCATCGCGCTGCCCGCCCCGCTGTCGGACGTGAACGCGGCCATCTCACTGGGCTGCCTGTCCTATGGCGTCATTCTGGTAGGCGGCATCATCGCCAACGGTGCAAAGGGCGCGGGCAAGGCGCTGAAGGATTTCTCCCTGCCCATCTCCATGAGCTTCCGTATGTTTGGCGCGCTGCTCAGCGGTCTGCTGGTGACGGAGCTGGTGTACTACTACGTGTCCCTGAGCTTCGTTGTGCCGGTGGTGGTGGGCGTGCTGTTCACGCTGCTCCACGCGCTGATCCAGGCCTACGTGCTGACCACCCTGACCTCTATGTTCTACGGGGAGACTACGGAAAAGCACGCACCCAAGCCCAAGAAAAGCAAAAAAATCAAAGCTGAAACTGTAAATAACTGACGGAGGAAAGAGAAATCATGAAAAAGCTGTTCAACAAGAAGGCCTTTGCCCTGCTGCTGTGCCTGGTGCTGGCACTGACCGCCCTGCTCACCGTGACCGCATTCGCCGATACCGCGCCTGCCGACGGCACCGCCGCCCAGACCGAGGAAACGGCCGACAGCGGTGTAAGCGCCAAGGCCATCGCCTCCGGCATCGCCATCGGTGTGGCCGCTGCCGGCGGCGCCATCGGCATGGGTATGGCCATCGCCAAGTCCGCTGAGGGCATCGCCCGCCAGCCGGAGGCCGAGGGCAAGATCCGCACCACCATGATGCTGGGCCTGGTGTTCCTGGAAACCGCTATCATCTACGCCCTGCTGGTGGTCATCCTGATCATCTTCGTGCTGTAAGAAACGGGGAGTACCGCTATGAATAACATCCCTCTGAATATTGATTGGCAGCAGATACTGCTGCACTTCTTCAACTTCTCTATTCTGGTGGGCGGACTGTATCTGCTGCTGTTCAAGCCGGTGAAGAGCTTCATGGCCAAGCGCGAGAAGCACTATGCCGACATGGAGAGCGCCGCCCAGGAGCGGGAGAAGTCCACCGCCGATCTGGAGGCCGCCATGCGCCAGCGCGAGGCGGAGTTCGACGCCGCGCTGGAGGAAAAGCGCGCCGCCGCCGCCAAGGAAGCGGAGAGCTTCGCCCAGCAGCAGCGTGACGCCGCGCGGGTGCAGGCGGACAAGATCCTGTCCGATGCCAAGGCCGCCGCGGAGAGCGAGCGCCAGAAGATCGTGGCGGAGGCCAACCGCGAGGCGGTGGCCATTGCCGAGGACGCCATGGAGAAGATCCTGGCAGCCCAGACTGCCAAGGCTTACGACTCCTTTGTGAACGCAGCGGAGGAGGAACACCATGAACACGACTGATGCACGCCTGACGGCAAGACTGTTCAGCGCCGCGGCGCCGGACAGCGCACAGAAGGCCAAGCTGGAGGACGTGCTGTCGAAGAAATACGGCAAGGCCGTTGATCTGGTCTGGCAGGAGGATCGCACCGTTGTGGGCGGCTTCCGCATCGAGCTGGGCACCGAGATCATCGACTGGACGGCGGAGGGTCGTCTGAGCCAGCTGAAGGAAAAGCTGGTGGAGCTGAAGCCCGGCGCCGGTTCCGTGATCCCGCTGATCCGGGACGCCGTGCGCAGCTGGGTGCCGGAGGTATGCGCCCGCGAGGTGGGCAGTGTGCTCACCGTGGCGGACGGCATCGCCTATGTGGGCGGGCTGGAAAACGCCACCTACGGCGAGATCCTGCTGTTCGAGGGCGGCATCCGCGGCATGGTGCAGGAGCTGCGCCCCGGCCGCATCGGATGCATCCTGTTTGGCCGCGTGGAGGAGGTCAGCGAGGGCACGGCGGTGTACCGCACCGGTAAGACCGCCGGTATCGGCGTGTCCGACGCGATGATCGGCCGCGTGGTAGACGCGCTGGGCGCACCCATCGACGACGCGGGCGACATCCGGGCGGACGAGTACCGCATGATCGAAAGTCCCGCCCCCGGCATCATCGACCGCCAGCCGGTCAACACCCCCATGCAGACCGGTATTCTGTCCATCGATTCCATGTTTCCCATCGGACGCGGTCAGCGTGAGCTGATCATCGGAGACCGCCAGACCGGTAAGACCGCTATCGCCATCGACACCATCCTGAACCAGAAGGGCAAGGACATGATCTGCATCTACGTGGCTATCGGCCAGAAGGCCAGCTCCGTGGCGCAGATCGCCGAGCTGCTGCGCCGCCACGATGCCATGAGCTACTCTATCATCGTCTGCGCCGGCGCCGGCGAGTCCGCCTCCATGCAGTACATCGCGCCCTATGCCGGCGCCGCCATCGGCGAGTACTTCATGAACAAGGGCAAGGATGTGCTGATCGTCTACGACGACCTGTCCAAGCATGCCATCGCCTACCGCGCCCTGAGCCTGCTGCTGGGACGTTCTCCCGGCCGCGAGGCCTACCCCGGCGACGTGTTCTATCTGCACTCCCGCCTGCTGGAGCGCGCCGCGCGCCTCAGCGACGCGCGCGGCGGCGGCAGCATGACCGCCCTGCCTATCGTGGAGACACAGGCGGGCGACGTGTCGGCCTACATCCCCACCAACATCATCTCCATCACCGACGGCCAGATCTTCCTGGAGAGCAGCCTGTTCTTCTCCGGACACCGCCCGGCGGTGAACGTGGGCCTGTCCGTGTCCCGTGTGGGCGGCGCGGCGCAGACCAAGACCATGAAGAAGGCCGTGGGCACCCTGCGCCTCGATCTGGCGCAGTACCGCGAGATGGAAGTGTTCACCCAGTTCTCCAGCGATCTGGACGAGGAGACGAAGAGCCAGCTGGCCTACGGCCAGAGCCTGATGTACATCCTGCGTCAGGGGCGCAGCGCACCGCTGAGCCAGGCGCAGCAGATCGTCACGCTGGTGACGGCTATGGCGCACATCTATCAGCAGGTGCCGGTGGCGCAGGTGTGCCAGCTGCGGGACTTCCTGCTGGGCGAGTTCGCCGTCAGCCGCCAGACGCTGATGCTTCAGCTGGAGCAGGGCGCGGCGCTGACCGACGAGCTGCGCGGGCAGATCAACGACTTTGCAAAGACGGCGCTGGAGAAATTCAAGCGCACAGGCGGGCGGTGAGCGCATGGCGAGCACCAGTGAGATCCGCCGGCGCATCGGAAGCGTGCGGCAGACCCAGAAGATCACCCACGCCATGTATCTGATCTCGCAGGCCAAGCTGCGCAAGGCCAAGCAGGAGCTGGATAACACCCGCCCCTACTTTCAGGCGCTGCAAACGGAGATCGGCCGCGTATTCAACGCCGACAGCACCATCGAGAGCCGCTATCTGATCCCGGCAGACCCCAACGCAAAGCCCCTGCCCGGCGTGCCGGCGTGCCTGCTGATCACGGCGGACAAGGGACTGG
>OIWU01002817.1_pt1 | contig 14214 bp, 9 predicted proteins | sample 1587711 | NCBI WGS metagenome assembly OIWU01 (sample SAMEA3888909, study PRJEB22519) | human gut metagenome | biome: human gut; feature: human-associated habitat; material: faeces | place: Denmark | collected 2010 | reverse complement strand
AGTGCAAAACGGGATTTGCCGTAGGAGATATCTATCTGGGTAAGGTCAAGAAGATCATGCCCGGACTGAATGCTGCGTTTGTCAATATTGGACACGAAAAGGATGCGTTTATCCACTATCTGGATCTCGGACCTCAGTTCACGACGCTGGATAAGGTGGTCAAGGCCCTTACGAGTAACAAACGGTGTGCGAAGTTCGAGAACCTACGTTTGGATAAGGCCCTGCCCAAAAACGGAAAGATATCGGAGTGTATCTCGTCGGGCCAACAGATCCTGACTCAGATTGCCAAAGAGTCGATCTCGACCAAGGGGCCCCGTTTGACCTGCGACATCTCGTTGGCCGGGCGTAACGTCGTGTTGATTCCATTCTCCTCCAAAATATTCATATCTCAAAAAATCCGCTCGAACGAGGAGCGAAAAAGATTGAAACGGATTGCGTCGGACATTCTTCCGAACAATTTCGGAGTGATTATCCGCACGGCTGCGATGGGGCATCCGAGTGAGGATATCGAGGCCGATATCCTGTCGTTGATCCGTCGATGGGACAAGGTGTTGGCCGGGATTCGGAACAATTCGGGACCTGCGTTGATTCTCAATGAAGAGAGTCGGACAACGACAATTATCCGTGACCTGTTGAACGGGTCGTTCAGCAACATTTATGTGGATGATCCGACGGTGTGCGAAGAGGTGCGCGAATATATCCGGACCATTGCACCCGAAAAAGAGAAAATCGTCAAGTTATACAAGGGGAGCGTACCGATCTTCGACAATTTCGATGTGTCGAAGCAGATCATGTCGCTCTTCAGTAAATATGTTTCGCTGAAAAAGGGGGCCTATCTGATCATCGAGCACACCGAAGCGCTGCATGTGGTCGATGTGAACAGCGGAAACCGGGCGAAGGTGGCCGACGATCAGGAGCAGACGGCCATGGAGGTCAATCTTTTGGCTGCTGCGGAGATTGCCCGGCAGTTGAGGCTGCGGGATATGGGCGGCATCATCGTGATCGATTTCATCGATATGCACAAAAGCGAGAATCGGACGGCACTGGTCGAGAAGATGAAGGAGTTGATGGCTGGAGATCGGGCCAAACACACCATTTTGCCGTTGTCGAAATTCGGGTTGATGCAGATCACGCGGCAACGTGTACGTCCCGAGACCCATATCGATATGCGGGAGACCTGTCCGACTTGTCATGGAACGGGGAAAGTCGCTCCGGCCATGTTGCTCGGAGAGCAGATCGAAAATCAGATCGCCTATTATACCAAAGAGCGGAGGCTACGGTATTTGAAACTGCGGGTGAGTCCGGTCGTTGCGGCCTATCTGACCAAAGGTCTCTTTTCCCTGCGGTTCCGATGGATGGTGAAATATGGATGCGTGATTTGCATCGTGAAAAATCCGACGACCGGAATTATCGAAACAAAATATTTCAATAGACGGGATCAGGAGTTATTCTGATAAGAAAGGGCTATGACTATCGACGAATTGCTGCAGCTTTTTTCGGATCAACAGGCGTGGCTGATGCTTAAGAATGAGTTGCGTCCGGGGTGCCGTCTGGAGTTGACCGGAGCAGTCGGGTCCTCCTTTTCCCTGATTGTGGCAGAGATGCTCCGTCGGCAAGGTGGTGTGCACGTTTTTGTCATGGAGGACAAGGATGCTGCCGGCTATCTGTATAACGATCTCTATCCGTTGATCGAGGAGAACCGTTTGCTCTTTTTCCCGACGGGGTATAAACGGTCGATCCAGTATGGGCAGGAGGATGCGTCGGGGCTCGTCCAACGGACCAAAGCCCTGAGCGCGTTGCAACAGCATGAAGGGTCTGGAACTCTGGCCCTGTGCACCTATCCGGAGGCGTTGGTCGAAAAGGTTGTCGGGCAAAAGACGCTGACCGAGAGTATTCTGAAACTTCATGTCGGAGAGCGTCTGGCGACGTCGTTCGTCGAGGAGGTGCTTACATCGAACCGCTTCGAACGGGTTGAATTTGTGTATGAACCCGGACAGTATTCGATTCGAGGCGGAATTATCGATATTTTTTCTTACTCCAGCAATGTCCCTTATCGGATCGACTTTTTCGGGGATGAGATCGATTCGATCCGGCCGTTCGATATTTCGACCCAGCTCTCTACCGGAAAGCTGGAAGAGGTTGAAATTGTCCCCAATCTGAAAGATTCGGAGCAGGGACAACGGGTCTCTTTTGCGGAATTTGCCGGTCCGGTGACCTATTGGATGGCCGATGGGGCCTATACGTTGAAACGCTTCGATGAGATCCGGACGAAAATGCTCGGCGATACGGAGCATCCCGAGGAGATCGGACAGCGGGTTACCAGCCGGAAGGAGTTTTTGCGGGATAGTGAAGAGAGCGCTTTCGTGTTGCTCAAAGATAATATTACGGAGCGCCCGACGGAGAAGACCATTACGTTCATGACGGCTCCGCAGCCCCAATTCAACAAGAAGTTCGAGCTGCTGGCCGAAGATATCCAGACACATCGGGAGCAGGGATACGAGACCTATTTCCTGACGGAGAACAAGGCCCAGATCGAACGGCTCGGAAATATTTTCAATTCGATCGGAGAGAAACACGTTCGTTTCGGATCGGTTCCGATTACGCTCCATGCAGGTTTTATCGATCACGTGACCCGCAAGTGTTTTTATACGGATCATCAGATTTTCGACCGCTATCAGCGGTACCGGATCCGGGGCGAGCTCGATCGGAGTGAAAGCCTTACCATTCAGGAGCTCAATTCGTTGAAGGTAGGGGATTATGTCGTGCATATCGACCACGGGGTCGGTCGTTTCGGCGGTCTGGTCCGCACGGTGGAGAACGGCAAGGTGCACGAGGCGATCAAATTGATCTACCGCGACAACGACGTGCTGTTGGTCAACGTACATGCACTGCACCGTATCTCGAAATACAAGGACAAGGACAGTGAGCCACCCAAAATCTACAAGTTGGGATCGGGAGCATGGCAGAGGATGAAGCTCAATACGAAGAAGGCGGTCAAGGATATCGCCCGGGAGCTGATCGTGCTCTATGCCAAACGGAAGGCGAGTCAAGGGTTTGCGTTCTCGCCGGACAGCTATCTGCAGCACGAGTTGGAGGCGTCGTTCATTTATGAGGATACACCTGATCAGCAGACGGCGACGCAGCTTGTCAAACAGGACATGGAGAGTGCTACGCCGATGGATCGGCTGATCTGCGGCGATGTGGGCTTCGGCAAGACGGAGGTGGCGATTCGTGCGGCATTCAAGGCGGTGGCCGATTCCAAGCAGGTGGCCGTACTGGTTCCTACGACGATTCTGGCCTTGCAGCATTACCGGACCTTTAATGATCGATTGAAGGATTTTCCGGTGCGGATCGAGCACTTGAGTCGGGTCAAAAGTGCCAAGGAGACTCGGGCCATTCTTGAGGCGACGGCAGCAGGCAAGATCGACATCTTGATCGGGACGCATAAAATTCTCGGCAAGAATGTCGTATTCAAAGATCTCGGGCTGTTGATTATCGATGAGGAGCAGAAGTTCGGCGTCGCGGCCAAGGAGAAGTTGAGGCAGATCAAAGCGAACATCGATACGTTGACGCTGACGGCTACCCCTATACCGCGTACGCTTCAGTTCTCGCTGATGGGCTCGCGCGACCTGTCGGTGATTACCACGCCGCCGCCCAACCGTCAGCCGATTGCTACGGAGAGCCATCTTTTCGATGAGGACATCATCCGCGAGGCGATCGAGTATGAGTTGGCCCGTAACGGTCAGGTCTATTTTGTCCACAATCGCGTGGAGACGATCGGACAGATCGAGCGACTGATCCGGAAGCTGTGTCCACAGGCTCGTGCAGTGGGACACGGCAAGATGGATGCCCGCGAACTCGAAAAACTGATGATGGATTTTATCTACGGTGAGTTCGACGTATTGGTTGCGACGACCATTATTGAGTCGGGGGTCGATGTCCCCAACGCGAATACGATCATCATCAACGATGCCCAGAATTTCGGGCTCAGCGACCTGCATCAGTTACGGGGACGGGTCGGACGGTCGAACCGGAAGGCATTCTGCTACTTGTTGACCCCTCCGGACGAGACACTTCCCCCCGATGCGCGACGTCGGTTGCGGGCCATTGAAGAGTTTTCCGATTTGGGAGCCGGATTCAATATCGCCATGCAGGACCTCGATATTCGTGGTGCTGGAAATCTGCTGGGCGGGGAGCAGAGCGGATTTATTGCCGATATCGGTTTCGAAACCTATCAGAAGATCCTCAACGAGGCGATTGCCGAGCTTCGCGAAGAGGAGTTTGCCGGTACGGCTCAGGCGAACGGTGCGCCTGCAATGCCCGAACCGGCGACCTATATCTCCGATTGTCAGATCGACACCGACCGGGAGGCCTTCATTCCGGATACCTATGTCAGCAGCGGTGCCGAGAAGATTCGTCTCTATCGGGAGTTGGATCATATTACCGACGAGGATCGGTTGGTGGTGTTCGAAAAGAATCTGGTCGACCGGTTCGGTCCGATTCCCGAACCTACCCGTGAGCTGTTCGATGTTGTCCGGATGCGTTGGCTGTGTATCCGGCTCGGATTCGAGAAAGCGATCGTGAAGAATGGAATTATGATCCTTAAATTCGTTGAAAATCAGAATTCTGCATACTACAAGAGCGCGCTTTTCGGAGGGATACTGAGGAGCGCCACTCGGCCCGGTAGTAAATTTATTTTCAAACAGAACAATAATAAGCTCTCAATTGTAGTTAGAAATATAAAAAATATAGCGGAAGCTACGCGTAATCTTCAGGAACTGGAGGAGAGAGCGAAGGCGGAACTGTCGAATCAAACGGTCTGATCTTCGGGAGAAGAGGGAAGAGGAGTTCGGTTTGCAAAGGCCGTTTTTTATCACTAACTTTGTAAAGATGAATCTGGCGATCGACATAGGTAATACCCTCGCAAAACTGGCCGTAATCGACGACGGGCAGGTTGTCGATTTTCAAAAGACCGAGAAGATCGACAGCGCTTTCGTAGAGAAGATTCTGGAGGAGAATCCAGAAATCGAGGCGGCGATCATCGTATCGACAGGCGAATACGAAACGGCATGGGAGCAGATGCTCGAAAAACGGATGAAACGATTCATCCGTTTCGGAGCGGAAACCCCGATTCCAATCGAAAACGGATATGCTACACCTCAGACCTTGGGCCTCGATCGTCTGGCCGCAGCCGTAGCGGCCAATGTGCTTTACCCCAACAGCAATGTGTTGATCGTGGATTTCGGAACGGCGATAACCGTCGACTTCGTTTCGGCAGAGGGCCGGTTTCTGGGAGGAAATATCTCTCCGGGTGCCGCAACACGATTCCGGGCACTCCATCATTTTACCAAGCGGCTGCCGTTGTGTGAGCTGGATGAAGATTCGGTCCGACTGCTCGGAAATTCGACCCAGACGGCGATAGAAAGCGGTGTGGTGAACGGTATCGTCTACGAGATCGAAGGGTATATTCGCGATCTGCAGCAACGCTATAACAATCTGCGCATTATTTTCACCGGAGGTGAAAGCGATTTTTTTGCCAAACGATTAAAAAATACGATATTTGCAACCTATGACCTCGTGGCATATGGTTTGAACCGAATTTTAGAATATAATGCAAAATAGTAGACACATTCTTCGGGTTGTCCTGTTGCTGTTGTCGGTGATTCCGTTGGCAACATACGGACAGAACAGCAGTCTGAATACATTCTCTCCTTATACATTTTACGGCATAGGCGATTTTGCGACACAGGGCCCCGGCTATATCCGGTCGATGGGCGGTGCCGGTATCGGATTTCGCAATTCGTTGAAGATAAACCATATGAATCCTGCTTCGTATAGTATTCTGCGTCAGAAAACCTTCCTGTTCAATGTGGAGATGGAGGGGGTCAATACCTACTCGAAAACTTCAGCCGCCAAGACCAGTCACAACTCGATTAACGTCAGAGATCTTTCGTTGGCTTTCCCGTTGTGTCGAGGCGTGGGAGTCGGCTTCAGCCTCACCCCATATAGTTCGGTCGGCTATCGAGTCGATATGAACGAGACGGATCCTACGTATCTGGCCAACAACATGAATGTGATCTATAACTATGTTGGAGAGGGAAATGTCGTTCAGGCTAAGTTCGGGCTGGGTGTACAGGTGACCAAACGACTCTCGTTGGGCGCTGATCTGATCTATTTTCATGGCCGGTTGACCAATTTCTTTAATACGACAATCAGCTCGATTCTGGCAACAGAGACTTTCAACAGTGTCGAGGGTACGGCCAGAAAACAGATCTCCAAGTTGGCGTCAAATTTCGGTTTGCAGTACGATATCTTGCTTAATGAAAAACGTATTTTGACTTTCGGAGCGACCTATCAACCGGAGGTAAATTTGCGTCCTAATATGACGCGCGTAATTTACAGTACAAACATCGGTTCGGCTGCGGTGGTCGATAGCGTAGGGAAGGAGAATTTTTATTTACCCCACATGTATAACTTGGGATTGAGTTTCCAGTCCATGCGATTCGGCATGTCGGTTGACTATTCGTCTCAGTTGTGGAATCAGGCTCATAACATAAACGATGCTTTGAACAGCATTGAGTTTAAAAATAGCCAATATTTTAAGGTCGGATTTCAATATACCCCGAATCCCGGGGATGCTCGTCGGGTATTGAATCGTTGGTCGTATCGCTTGGGATTTCGTTTCGGCGATTACTACATGAGAATTAACGAGCACAATATCTACGACAAGGCGATTACGGCAGGTGTGGGTATTCCACTTCGTTCCGCGTTTATGGGTACCAGTGCGATAAACGTGGGGGTAGAGTTCGGCTGGCGGGGACGGACCCAAGATGGTATGATCGGAACCCGACAGTTCCGGATGGTACAGGAGAAGTACTTCAAGATCTCTGTCGGACTGAGTCTCTTCGGTGAGGACGACTGGTTCAAGCGGTTCAAATACCAATAGTCGGATCATCGTGTAAACGGGAGGAGGAACGGTTGCGTGAAGGTATCAAAGTCGTATATCCGGTTTTTGTGGGGGACAGTGCTCGTTGCGGGTTGTGTTCCGGGACTCTTTTCGTGCGGCAAGCAACAGGCGGTCAGCGAGGAGAATCATAACCAGAACATGATTACCCAACAGAGTGAAAATCTGGAGATCATTCAGACCAAAGGGGGTAAACTGATCTATCGGTTTAAGGCTCCGTTGCTCGAGGAGTATGAATATGCTGCGGAACCCTATATTGAATTTCGCAAGGGTATTGAGATCGAGACCTACAACGATACAACGCAACAGGTCGATGCTACGTTAATAGCCAATTACGCCATATATCTCAAGAATCAGCAGTTGTGGGAGGCAAAAGGCAATGTACGGGGGCACAATGCCGAAGGAAATCAGATCGAAACGGAACAGCTGTTTTGGGACCAGAAATCCAAACGGCTCTATTCGAATGTCGACTCCAAAATTACGCAAAACGATAATGTGGTTTATGCCAATCGTTTCGAGTCGGATGAGCAGTTCAACGATTTTGTGATGAGTCAGGTAACGGGGCGGGTGTTGGTCAATACGACGCCGAATCGCGGTGCTGACTCCTTGTCTGCAGATTCCACCCTGAAGCCGACCGCAGCACCTGTATCACCCAGACGACAGCAACCGGAAGCGGGAGAGCCCGATTATCCGGTCATCCGTGAGGGAGAGGCCGTAGCCCGCCCAAAACTCAAGGGGGATAAAGACGAGGAGAAGTCGGATGAGTCCGATGCGGACTGATGAACGAGAGCGAACAAGGCGAACAGAACATATTTTCCGGTTCGCGATTTCCTGTGTAAAATAGAATAAGTTACAACGTGGCAATAGAGGCCACGCTGTTTTTACAACGACATTTCGTGGTTGCTGTATAAAAAAGTCGGCTTGTAAAATTTGTAGAAACAGTATGTTGCAACCGGCGTATTTGATTTATGCGTCGCCCATGAGCATTTGAGCATTTTTTTATTGAGCCTTTCCTCTAAAGGAAATACAGAAGCAGAAGAATAGCGGTTACACGCAGAAAAAATTGCTGTTCCGCAAGTTGCTGCCTGCGGAAATGCGGTATCAGCTTCCCTAATATAAGGATTGATAAAGGTGGAATTCTACGAGCTAAGACCGGATCAGGTGGATGAACTCTTCGCGAGTACGCATCTGTGTCAGGAAGACTCCGGTGAATGCGGAGGTGGTGGTCATCGAGTTTTGTTTCTGTACCCCGCGCATCTGCATGCACATGTGTCCGGCTTCGATCACGACCGCGACGCCCAGCGGATTGAGCGCTTCCTGAATGCAGTCCCGAATCTGAACGGTCAGCCGTTCCTGAACCTGCAGCCGACGGGCAAAGGCCTCCACGACTCGGGCAATTTTGGATAGTCCGGTAATGTATCCGTTCGGAATATAGGCAACGTGTGCTTTCCCGTAGAACGGCAGCATGTGGTGTTCGCAGAGGGAGTAGAGCTCGATGTCCTTGACGATCACCATGTGGCGGTAATCCTCTTTGAAGCGGGCGGAGAGCAGAATGTCGCGCGGATTCTGATCGTATCCCTGCGTCAGAAACGACATGGCTTTGGCCACCCGCTCCGGGGTCTTGAGCAGACCCTCGCGGGAGACATCCTCTCCCAGCAGTTCCAGAATGGCTTTGTAGTGTTCCTTCAGCTTTTCGATCGTCTCGGGACAGAATATCTCCTCTTTCGTATAGTTACCCATCGCTACATTCGGTTTGAAAACAGAGGCAAAAGTAATACTCTTGCGGCAGATAACAAAACAGAAGAAGCGCTTCGCTGTTTCGAAGGGCTTCCGCCGCATTCGGCCATGAGGTGATGGCCCGTCCGGTTACATCTTATCTCCGTAGGCGAGATCTCCGGCATCGCCCAGACCCGGGACGATATAGGATTTGACGGTCAGTTCGGCATCCACCGTACCGCACCAGATGTCGGTATCCTGAGGTGAAAAGTGTTTCTGGACGTAGTCGATTCCCTCTTCGCTGGCGATGACCGCAGCGAGGATCGTCTTGCGTGGACGTCCGGCCTTCTCGACAAGGGCTTGGTAGGTCATGTCCAAAGAGGCTCCAGTTGCGAGCATCGGATCGACGATCAGCAGGGTTTTCCCTGAAAGCTCACAGGTGGAGATGTATTCGACCTTGATCTTGAACGTACCGTCCTTGCTGTATTTTCGGTAGGCGGAGACAAACGCATTTTGTGCGTCGTCGAAATAGTTCAGAAAGCCTTGGTGAAAGGGGATACCTGCCCGCAGGATCGTGGCGATAACGATCTGGTCGTCCGGAAGAGCGACCTCGGCCTCTCCGAGCGGCGTTTCGACCGTCCGGCGGCTGTAATGCAGCGTTTTGCTGATTTCGTAGGCCATCACTTCGCCGACCCGCTCCAGATTGCGGCGGAAACGCATGCTGTCTCCCTGAACCGTTACATCGCGCATCTGGGCGATGAACCGATTCAGAATCGTATTCTCACGATCCAATATTCGTATCATTGTCGTCCGTATTTATATTCGTAAATATACGCAGTTCGTTCGAAAAAAACAATTAGTACAGAAAATTATTGAACGGATAGCGGCCTGCGTGAATCTCCCGGACCATTCCGTAGAGGTCGTGACGGAACTTGTCGATGTTGATCCGTTCGCGGGCCGAGAGGAAGATACAGGGGGTGTTGTTGCGTGCGATCCAACTCTGTTTCAGGTCGTCCAACGAGCGGTTCTCTTTGGTGGCGGGGGTCAGATCGTCTTCGTCCTTGGGAACGTACGTGTAGGCGTCGATCTTATTGAAAATCAGAAATACCGGTTTGTCACCCGCCCCGATGTCGAGCAGTGTCTGTTTTACGACGTCGATCTGCTCCTCGAAATTCGGGTGCGAGATGTCGACGACATGCAGCAGCAGGTCGGCTTCGCGGACCTCGTCCAAAGTAGACTTGAACGATTCGACTAATTGGTGGGGCAGTTTCCGGATAAATCCTACCGTGTCGGAGAGCAGGAAGGGCAGGTTGTCGAAAACAACCTTGCGGACGGTCGTATCGAGCGTGGCGAAGAGTTTGTTTTCGGCGAAGACGTCGCTTTTCGAGATCAGGTTCATGAGGGTCGATTTCCCGACATTTGTGTAACCGACCAGTGCGACCCGCACGAGCGATCCGCGGTTGCTGCGTTGTACGGCCATTTGACGGTCGATCTTTTTGAGCTGTTCCTTGAGTCGGCTGATCTTGTTGCGGACGACACGTCGGTCGGTCTCAATCTCCCGCTCTCCTGCACCACCCCGGGTTCCGGTACCTCCCCGTTGCCGTTCGAGGTGAGTCCACATACCGGCCAGACGTGGAAGCAGGTATTGGCATTGCGCCAGTTCGACCTGAGCTTTGGCGTAGGCCGTTGTGGCCCGTTGGGCGAAAATGTCGAGAATCAGGCTTGTCCGGTCGTAGATTTTGATCTTCAGAGCCCGGTCGAGGTTGCGGAGTTGAGAGGGCGACAGTTCGTCGTCGAAGATGACGTAATCGATCTCGTTCTCTTCGATATAGGCTGCCACTTCGGCCAGTTTGCCCTCTCCGATGAAGGTTTTGGCCGAGGGGTTGGCCATCCGTTGGGTGAACCGTTTGACGGAGACGATTCCGGCCGTCTCGGCCAGAAACTCCAACTCGTCGAGGTATTCGGTCACTTGTCGCTCCTCCTGTTGATCGCGGATGACGGCGATCAGTACGGCTTTATACTCGTCTTTTTGCATGCTGTTTCTGTTTTGCGAAGTCGAAAAAGGTGTTCCGGAATCGAAGGGAACACCTCATGTCTATGCACACGTCGTACACACATAATGCTACAAATTTAGTAAAAATCTTTGTGGTTGAGCCGACGGTTCCGGATTTCCCGAGATTTTGGTCGGGCGACAGGGAAATGCTTCGGCGAGATTTTTGCGAGGTTTTTTGGTGAAGACGAAAAAATAGCTACCTTTGTAGCTCAAACAAGGGGGATTAGCTCAGCTGGCTAGAGCGCTTGCATGGCATGCAAGAGGTCACGAGTTCGAATCTCGTATTCTCCACGAAATCGAAGGCTGTCTGGGGCAGCCTTTTTTGTTCATATAAGGATCGGATGGAGATAAAACCGCAGCCCATGGAGGACAAACAGTGGCTTTTCGGAAAGACGCTCGGCGAGTTACAGGAGATCGTTGCCGAAAAGGGTATGCCTCGCTTTGCAGCGAAGCAGATCGCGACGTGGCTCTACCGTAAGGGGGTTGATTCGATCGACCGGATGACCGACCTGTCGCTGAAGAATCGGGAGGCGTTGCGGCAGGAGTTTCAAGTAGGCAGGCTGCCGTATGCGGCGGTGGAGGAGTCTTCCGACGGTACGAAAAAGTACCTCTTCTCGACGCTCGGAGGTCGCTATATCGAGTCGGCCTATATTCCCGATGCGGACCGGGCAACGTTGTGTGTCTCGTCGCAGTCGGGGTGTAAGATGGGGTGCAAGTTTTGCATGACGGCGCGTCAGGGATTTGCCCATCATCTGACCACCGGAGAGATCCTGAATCAGATTTGTTCCATCCCCGAGAGGGAACGTTTGACCAATCTCGTCTATATGGGTATGGGCGAGCCGCTCGACAACGTGGATCAGGTGTTGCGTTCGTTGGACATTCTGACCTCCGATTGGGGGTTCGGGTGGAGTCCGACACGGATCACGCTGTCGACCATTGGGGTGATTCCGGCGATGCGTCGTTTTCTGGATGAGACCAAGGTCCATCTGGCGGTCAGTCTGCACAATCCGATCGGCAGTGAGCGGGCGCTGATGATGCCGGTGCAGAACCGTTATCCAATCGAGGAGGTGGTGTTTGTGCTGAAAAAATACGATTTCAGCGGGCAGCGGCGGGTGAGTTTCGAGTACATAGTGTTCCGGGGTTACAACGATTCGCCGGCTCATGTGAATGCGTTGAGCCGTTTGCTCTCCGGATTGAAGTGCCGGATCAATCTGATCCGTTTTCATGCAATTCCGGATGCTCCGATGGAGGGAGTCGACGATGATGCGATGGTGCGGTTCCGCGATGCGTTGAATCGTAAGGGAATTATCACGACAATCCGGGCTTCGCGCGGAGAGGATATTCGGGCCGCTTGCGGGTTGCTTTCGACGTTGGGAAAAAAGCGGAAAAACGATTAATATATCGCGAGATACAACTTTTTTGAAAAAGAAGCGTTATATTGGAAATGCTTGATGATTTCGAAGAGTGTTTCGGATGTGAAGATGCGGAACGACTCTTGCGGTTTCAGAAGGAACAATATTAATGAAAAAAAGTATAATTATGAAAAAATGGATTGTTGCTACCCTGTTGCTGTTTTTTACGGCGGGGGCATTTGCTCAGAGTAAAACATCGGAAACACCTAAAGGAACGGTATTTCGTTCGGGAACGATGAAGGAGTTGTTGGCTGCTTCGGCGAAAGAGAAAAAGTACGTCTTTATCGATGTGTATGCCACTTGGTGCGGACCGTGCAAGTATATGGCAGCGAAGATTTTCCCACAGGAGAAGATGGGAACCTACTTCAATAAGAATTTCGTGGTGGCGAAGTTTGATGCCGAGCGAGGTGAAGGAGTTTCCATTGCCGAGAAGTATAATGTTCGGGCCTATCCTACTTTCTTGATTCTCGATTCGACGGGGAAAGAGGTGGGGCGGATTGTCGGAGGGGCTGACCCTGACGATTTTATTGCGAAGGTGAAGGAGGTCGTCGACAATGCCCAAAAGGATAAATAGCAACGGGGACGATAAAGACCCGTTGTCAAGGTAAGGAGAAACGAATCCGAAGTCGGATTCGTTTCTCCTTTTTAACCGGAAGAGTGCCGCGTTGTGTTACAAAAATCTCTACTTTTGTGAAAAATCGATTCTGATATGCTGAGACGCCTTGCGGGACAGACTGCCATTTACGGTGTAGGAACGATCGTTCCCCGTTTTCTGAACTATCTGTTGTTTCCCTATCTTACCCGATTGATGACGACCGGGGAATACGGTGTAGTGACAGACCTCTATGCTTTGATTCCGTTTGCGTTGGTTGTTTTGTCGATGGGGCTGGAAACGGGGTACTTTCGGTTTGCCGGTGAGGCAACCGATCCGGCACAACGGAAAAATATATTTGCCAACGTTTGGGGAATTGTCTCTTTGGCGGGGATTCTCTTTTTTGTTTTGGTGCAACTGTTCACACCGCGTCTGGCCGAGGTCATGCAGTATACAGACCATCCCTCTTATATTCGGTTGGTTGCGGGTATTGTTCTGCTGAATACGGTTATGGCGATTCCCTTTGCCCGATTGCGTCAGGAGCAGCGGGCCAAACGGTTTATGGTGCTGAAGCTGTTGATGGTGGTGGTGAATCTGGTGCTGACCTTTTTCTTCTACTCATTCCTGCCGATATTGGCCCGGAACGGAGTTTGCAGCGGATGGTATAACCCGGAGTTCGGTGCAGGGTATGTCTTGGTGGCCGATCTGATTTCGAACATCGTTGTCTTGGCCGCGATGATTCCCGACCTTAGGGGTACGGCACCCCGTATTCAGCCTTCTCATCTCCGGGCGCTGCTGATCTATTCGTTTCCGTTGTTGGTGAGCGGAGTGGCCGGAACAGCCAATGAATTCATCGACAGGCAGATGATAAAATATCTGTTACCCACGTCGGAGTCTTTGAGTGCGCTCGGAATTTATGGAGCCGTTGCGAAACTCGGGGTGATTCTGATCCTGTTTACCCAGATGTATCGGTATGCGGCAGAACCTTACTTCCTCTCTTCGTTTAAAAAAGAAGACTTCAGACGGAGCAATGCCGAAGCAATGAAATATTTTATTATCGTCTCCATTGCGATTTTCCTGTTGATTACGCTGTTCGTTCCGCTGTTCGGATTGCTGATGGGACGCAGCTTCCGGGTGGGAATCTCCATCTTGCCTGTAATTCTGCTTTCGAACATTTGTGCGGGAATCTGGTTGAACCTTTCGTTCTGGTATAAAAAGACCGGGGAGACGAAATATGCCATACGGATTACCGGGGTAGGGCTGATCTTTACCATCGGGTTGAACTTTCTGCTGACGCCGGTTTGGGGATATGCGGGAGCGGCGTGGGCCCGTTTGGGATGTGAGCTGACTATGGTCGGCGTGAGCTATGCATTGTGCCGCAAGCACTACCCGATTCCGTACGACCTGAAACGGATCGGGCTCTACTTCTTGGTCGGAGGGGCGATTTATGCGTTATCGTTTGCGACGGCCTGTCTGC
>OIWU01002800.1_pt1 | contig 14286 bp, 13 predicted proteins | sample 1587711 | NCBI WGS metagenome assembly OIWU01 (sample SAMEA3888909, study PRJEB22519) | human gut metagenome | biome: human gut; feature: human-associated habitat; material: faeces | place: Denmark | collected 2010 | reverse complement strand
GGCAGTAAGCCCTTGTAAGCGGAGAAGGACGGTACATCTTGTAAAAATTCAGAATTTCCTGTGGAATCGGAATGTAGCGGTCGGTTTCGTTCAGCTCCTGCTTCACAAGCTCCCTGCAGAAAACGTGCTCAAGCTCTTCCGCCGTGCAAGGCTTGAGCGTTCCCGGATTCAAAAGAGGCGCGGGCTTGTTCTTCATGTCGGCGCGCATATTGTACCACTGCTGCGGCATCTCTTCTTCGTTCAAGTAGATTTTGTAAGGGATTTTCTTTGTGTCCATAAATGTTCCTCCTGTAAGGTGTAAAGTTTGCAACGCAGCAGCCTGCGCTCGTTTTGTTTCTATGAATAGTAATATACAAGTCTTTTGTGATTCTGTCAATAGTAACGAAGCTATGCAAAAAAAACTATGAGCGGCAGACATTCTTGTTTTCTTTATTTTTTTCTCCGTTAAAAATGATTTGTTCGCCGGAATCAATGAATAAAATCCTGTTTTTCAATAAGGATAAAAATGCCGAAAAAGATAATAGAAAATAATTTACAAGGAGTTGCACTATGAACGAAACATTAAAAAATCTTGAAACACGCAGAAGCTGCCGCAAATTCAAGCCTGATATGATTTCTGAAGAAGATTTGAATGCTGTAATCCGAGCCGGAACTTTTGCGCCGACCGGAAAAAATCTTCAGTCGCCAATAATTATTGCGGTTACAAACAAAGAGTTTCGCGACAAAATCAGCGAAGAAAACCGAAAAATCGGTGGCTGGAGTGAAGGCTTTGATCCGTTTTATGGCGCACCTGTGATTTTAATTGTTCTTGCCGATAAAAGCGTTTCTCCAAACTACATTTACGATGGCTCGCTCGTTATGGGAAATCTGATGAATGCAGCGAAAAGTTTAGGACTCGGCTCAATCTGGATTCACCGCGCAAAGCAGGAATTTGAAAGCGATTTTGGCAAAAAAATTCTTTCAGACCTTGGAATAAAGGGCGATTTTGAAGGAATCGGGCACGTTGCACTTGGTTACGCTGCCGAAGGTGGAGAAGCAAAAGCCGCTCCTCGCAAAGAAAACTACGTTTATTGGGTGAAGTAAAAATGCACTTTCATTGCTCGGTTATGCCGGGCAATGTCAATATGAAATTTTCTGATTTTAATTTTTACTGAACTTTTTTGTACCAGTTGATAACTTCGCCTAGATTTTCCGCGCAAACTTTTTCTCCGCCGTGAAGCATAATTTCAAGCATTTCATTTTCCTGATGTGTGCGGTCTGTTTTTGCTCCAAGTTTTTTTGTTATCATTTTTACCATCAGGTTCATCATAAGGCGGTAGATTCCGCGCAGTTTTTTCACATCGAAATTTCCCTGCAATGTGAAAAGAGGAATTGCAACTGGAACAGAAGTTTTTTCGCGGATTTGTTCTGTGCGTGTTCCAGTTCGTTCCATGCCGACTGCGCAGACTGCTTTGATTTTGTCATCTTTTTGAAAATTTTTGTCATGTATTCAAGCGGTCCGGTTCCAAGATAATTCTGATAAAGGTCAGACATTTCCTTGCTGCGGAACTGTTCCAGCGTAAGCATTTTGCGGAACTTTGCGGAAAAATTTTCTTCCGTCCAATGCCTGAATTGCGCAATGCTGTACTTGCGGATTTTTTCAGTTGGAATATGAATGTATGCTTCCGCGAATTTTTTTTGTTCAGTTTCTGGCATTTCGTATTTTTTTGCGCGCTCCAAGTCAAGCTTTGCCATGCGTTCAATAATCTGCTCAAGAATTTGTTGTTTGCTTTCGTAATGTTTGTAAAGTGCGCCCTTTGTGATTTTTAGTTGAGACGCAATGTCGCTCATGGAAGTTCCTAAAAATCCGTTTTGTGAAAAAAGTTCAAGCGCAGTTTCTATAATTTGCTCTTTTGTTTCGCAGGACATTTTATCTCCGTTTTGAATTTTGATATTAAGTAACCGTTCGTTTACTTATGAATGTGTTTTAGTTACCAAGCGGTTACTTGTCAAGATGAGTTGATTTTTTTTGACAAAGTATTTCTAAAGCGAATACTTTAATTTGGGGAATTTTTTCAAGTTGTCATAAAAAACTAACAAAAAACTTATGTATTTTTCATTTGCTTTATTTAAAAAGAGTGCTAAAATATTTTAAGAAATCATTTTTTCGGAGGTAATTATGAAAAAAATGATGAAACTTGCTGCGGTGCTTGTTGCGCTGTTTGCAATGACAAACTTTATCGCCTGCTCTGATGGCGGCAGTTCAAGTAGTAGCGGGGGGGGGACTAATGACGTAACCTCTAATGGAAGTACAGTTAAGCTTGATGGACACGTAGGAAAATATTATACGTTGCACTATGGATATTTTTCTGATGCGAAATTGAAGTCATGTATATATTTTGAAACAAACAAGTCCGGAACTCTTTGGTATTATAATGACAATTATACAGTTTTGAATAAAACAAGTTTTACTTACACTGCCACTATGGATGAGTACGGCACAAAAAGGCTGGATATTACTTGGGAAGGAAAATTGTCATCCGTTGAAGCAACCTTTGAAGATGATGACTATTTTATAATTATGATGTTTTTTGATGATGGCGATGTGTCAGATTATCATGTGGACACGAAGCCCGATGTTCTAAATTAAATCAAAAATAATATTGAATAACAACTTTTAATTTTAGTGTTATTTTTTTGCCTGCCAGAACACAAAGTTTTTTTGAAGCATTTGTTGTTGGCAGGTTTATTTATTTTAAATAGTATAGATTCTTCTTCTGTAAAAATATAGAATTGCAATGTGAAGAAATTTTTTATTCTTTTTTCAACTGTATTTTTATTTTCAGCCTTGCTTATTTCGTGCCATATTTTTGATGAGGATGACGATGATCCTGACCGAATCCGCCAGAATTCGTGGGATTACAGAAATATTCCTGACAGCCGGAATTGCGGCGCTTAGGTTCGCGTCTGCCGTAATACAGTGCAAGGTTCTTCTTTTCCGCGGAGGTCTCCAAAAACCTATGGATAAAATCGTCCACTATGCAATATAATGTAATCAGGCTGTTTTTAGTCATGGCATTCCCCCGTTTGAAATGTATGGCAAAGCAGTAGAAAACAGCGAAAATCTGGTCTAAAAGCGATAGAAGCTATTTCATATCTTGCCATCGTTCTTTTGTGAGGCAGTTTGTGTGTCCAATCCGCACCTCGTTTAAAAGGGGAACAGGAATTTCGTTGTAAGTATGGTGAAAGACGAACTTCAGTTTTTCCTGCGTGCGCTTTGATTTTATGTTTCCGTCGTAGTAGCCGCACCAGATTTTGTTCATCCCAACTTCTTCGAATCCACGGCGAATTAGTTCAGCTGCTGCTTCGGGAATGGAGCCTCTTCCCCAAAACGGTTTTCCTATCCAGAATCCAAGTTCGCATTCATCATATCGTTCGGTCATGTCGGTGTACCCGTTGAGTTTGAGTTCGACTGCTCCGATTGCCTTGTTGTCTTCCTTTTTGCATACGGCATAACATTCGCTTCCGCAGAAAACGTTTCTGATAACTTCAAGGCTTTCTGCATCGGCTTCAGTCCATCTACGCAAAATCAGACGTTCCGTTATTATTTTCATTTTGTCTCCTTGTGCGCCGTAATCACCGTGTAGCTGTACGCGTTCACCGTGATTGTGCAGTTTTTCTAGATTTTCTAAAAGTTCGTTCGTCGTTTTTTTCAAGCGCAGAAATTATAGAATGAAAAAATCAGTTCCTCAACCTTTGCAAAATTTTTTAATTGACTTGATGACAACAGGTCTGCATTTGTTTTATCATTAATCAAAATTGAAAATGAGAAAATAAATTTTATGCAGAAAAATATTTTTGTTCCAGAGCATATTGTGCATCCATTCAGTCCGTTTTTTTGCGAAGATTCATGCGTTCTTATTGTGGGCAGCCTTCCGTCTGTAAAGTCGCGGAAAAATGGATTTTACTACGGACATCCGCAGAACCGTTTTTGGAAAATGCTTGCCCTTGTTTTTTGCGAGGAGATTCCGAAGTCTACAGAAGAAAAGAAAAATTTTTTGAGGCGGAATAAAATCGCAGTTTACGATTCAATCAAGGAATGCACAATTTGCGGCTCATCTGACAGTTCAATCCGAAGCGTTGTTCCTTCCGACATAAAATCGATTGTTGAAAATTCCAAGGTCAAAAAAATTCTTGCCAATGGAAAAACTGCCGCAAAATATTTTCTAAAATATCAGGATGAAAATTTGTGCTCCATGCTAAAAACGCTTCCGTCCACAAGTCCTGCCAACGCTTCATTTTCCCTTGAAAAACTTGCGGAAATTTGGCGTGCGGAATTTGAAAAATAAATTCAAGTCATTTTTTTTGCTTTTCAAATCCCATAGAAAATATTTTCAGTTTGTTCTATAATACTGCCACATCATTTTTTACAGAGGCTTTTTATGTCTAACTATCCTTTTCAAAATATCGAAGTAAAATGGCAGAAGTACTGGGAAGAAAACAAAACTTTCCGCGTAGAAGAAGACAAATCATTTTCAAAAGAAAAACGCAGATATATTCTTGATATGTTTCCGTATCCGAGTGGTGCGGGGCTTCATGTAGGACATCCTGAAGGCTACACTGCCACAGATATTTACAGCCGCTACTTGCGCATGAACGGCTACAATGTTTTGCATCCGATGGGATATGATTCATTCGGGCTTCCTGCTGAAAACTATGCGATAAAAACTGGAACTCATCCTTCAATCACAACAAACGCTAACATTGCGAATTTTACACGCCAGATAAAAGCTCTTGGATTCAGTTATGACTGGGACAGATGCGTTTCAACTTGTGATCCTGAATATTATAAATGGACTCAGTGGATTTTCCTTCAGCTTTACAAAAAAGGCTTGGCTTACGAGGCTGCAACTCCAATCAACTGGTGTCCTTCCTGCCTTACAGGTCTTGCAAATGAGGAAGTAAAAGAAGGCAAGTGCGAAAGATGCGGTGCAGTTGTAACACGCAAGACAATCCGCCAGTGGATTTTAAAAATCACCGATTACGCAGAACGTCTCCTTGAAGATCTTGATTTGCTTGACTGGCCTGAAAGTGTAAAGCTCATGCAGAAAAACTGGATTGGAAAATCTTGCGGTGCGGAAGTTGAATTTGAAGTTGCTGGCAAAGACGGAAACGGAAGCGGAAAATATTTGAAAGTATACACAACAAGAGCCGACACGCTTTTTGGCTGCACTTACATGGTAATGTCGCCGGAACACAAAATGCTTAAGGAACTCACAACTCCAGAGCAGAAAGCGGCAGTAGAAGCTTATGTTGAAGAGGCCGCAAAAAAATCCGACCTTGAGCGCACTGACTTGAACAAGAACAAAACAGGAGTCTTTACAGGAAGCTACGGAATTGATCCTGTAAACGGAGCGAAGGTTCCAATCTGGATTTCTGATTACGTTTTGACTTCTTACGGAACTGGCGCGATTATGGCTGTTCCTGCGCACGATGAGCGCGACTGGGATTTTGCAAAGAAATTCAATCTGCCGATTATAAAAGTAATTGCTACAAAAGAAGACATTGTTTCTCTTGGCGGTGGAGATGAAAAGAAAGGCGCGGAACTTTTACAGGCCGCTTCAAAAAATCCAGAGGAATACAAAAAGCTTGTTGATGCCCACCCGGAAATTTTCTGCGTGGCAAACGAATGCACTTCCGCAAAGGACGGATATTCAATCAACTCGGAATTCATTACAGGAAAAAGCACAAAAGACGCGATTCAGGAAATGATAAAATTCCTTGAAGAAAAAAAATGCGGAAAGGCAACTGTAAACTATAAGCTCCGCGACTGGATTTTCAGCCGTCAGCGTTACTGGGGAGAGCCAATTCCTCTTGTTCACTGCGAAAAATGCGGATGCGTTCCAGTGCCGGAAAAAGACTTGCCTGTAAAACTTCCTGATGTAAAATCCTATCAGCCAACAGGAACTGGCGAAAGTCCTCTTGCCGCAATCGAATCCTGGGTTAACACGACTTGCCCTAAATGCGGTGGAAAGGCAAAGCGCGAAACAAACACAATGCCTCAGTGGGGCGGCTCATGCTGGTATTATCTTCGCTACCTTGATCCAAAAAACAATTCAGAGTTCTGCTCAAAAGAAAAAGAGGAATACTGGATGCCGGTTGACCTTTATGTAGGTGGAGCTGAGCACGCGGTTCTTCACCTTTTGTATGCAAGATTCTGGCACAAAGTTCTTTACGACATAGGAGCAGTTTCAACAAAAGAGCCGTTCCATCGCCTTATAAACCAGGGACTTATAACTTCGTTTGCATTCCAGCGAAAAAACAAAACTCTTGTTCCAACTGACGAAGTTGAAGAAAAGGACGGAAAATATTTTGAAAAGGCGACAGGCGAGCAGGTTGAGCAGATTATCGCCAAGATGTCAAAGTCGCTCAAGAATGTTGTAAATCCTGATGAAATGATTCAGAAGTACGGAGCCGATTCTGTGCGTATGTACGAAATGTTCATGGGACCGCTCACTGTTTCCAAGCCATGGAACACGCAGGGACTCGTAGGAATAAACCGCTTCCTTGAAAAAGTCTGGAACATAAGCGAAAAGCCCATGGACGAAATCGACATAAAAGGCAAGCTTGAAGACAAAGCTCTTGTTGCGCTTAGAAAAACTTTCGCCCAGACAATCAAAAAAGTTACGGAAGACACTTCTTCTCTCAGCTTCAACACCGCAATCAGCCAGATGATGATTTTTATAAACGAAGCTTCAAAGTTCAATTCTCTTCCAAAAGAAATGTGGAAGGATTTTGTTCTTATTCTTAGCCCTTATGCTCCTCACCTTGGCGAAGAGCTTTGGCAGAAACTCGGCGGAACAAAAACTGTGGCTTACGAAAAATGGCCTTCCTTCAGCGAGGAATTCTGCAAGGAAGACAGCATTCAGATTGTCGTAATGATAAACGGAAAACTCCGCGACAAATTTGAAGCTGCTCCCGGAACAGACGATGAAACGCTCAAGAATCTTGCTTCCCAGACAGAAGGCTATAAAAAGTTCACAGACGGAAAGACAATTGCAAAAGTCATTGTTGTAAAAGACAAGCTTGTAAACATCGTGGCAAAGTAAATGAACTCGACAAGCTTAAAAGCCCATTACATCAAAGTGGCAGGAGTTGTGGCTCTCGTTGGAAATGCAGTTCTTGCCGCTGTGAAGTTTTTGTTCGCATATCTTTCAGGTTCTCTTGCGGTTGCAGGTGATGCAATTGACAGTTCCACCGATGTTCTGATTGCGCTTGTAACTTTGTTTGTAAGCCGCATAATTCAGCAGCCGGGCGACAAGGAGCATCCTTGGGGGCACGCAAGAGCCGAAACTACTGCGACAATGGCCTTGGCTTTTATAATTTTCTTTGCGGGCGCGCAGATTGTACTTTCCGCAGCAAAAAAAATTATCCTGCATGATTTTCAGGCTGAAACTTCACTTGTGGCGGTTTATGCGGCCGTTGTTTCGATTGTGGGAAAATCTCTTCTTGCTTTGATTCAGTTTCACTACGGAAAAATCGCCGAAAGCGAAATTGTAAAGGCAAACGCCCAGAACATGAAAAGCGACATAATGCTTTCCGCGGCAGTTCTTGCAGGCCTTTTATGCTCCGAATTTTTTAAGCTTCCTTTCCTTGACCCGGCAATTGCGCTGCTTGTGGGGCTTTGGGTTATAAAAAATGCCGCCTCCCTTTTTGCGAGGATGAACCTTGAGCTTATGGATGGAAACGCCGACAGCTCCCTTTATAAAAAACTGTTCGATGCGGTTGCGACAGTTTCTGGTGTCCAAAATCCGCATAAGGCAAGAATCCGCAGAATGGCTTCAAGCTTTGACATTGACTTGGACATTGAAGTTGACCCGTCGCTTTCCGTTTACGAGGCGCACGAGCTTAGCGAGCAGGTTGAAAGTGCAATCCGCAGGGAAATTCCTGAAATTTATGACATTGTGATTCATGTTGAGCCGAAAAATTCCGATTTGCATCAGCCCAAGGAAGAATTCGGCTTGAATCCTCAGAATTTATGAGGAATATTTAATATTCTTTTGGAAAATTCAATATTTGCGAAGAATAACTTATATCCTTGAATATTTATACAAAGAACTCAGGAATATACAAAAATCTTCAAGAATATGCATAAAAATACAAGAATATCTCTTATTTTTGAAGAAAACTCCTTAAAACTGAAAATTCACACTTGAATGAAGCGTTCATGAGGCTGTTTTTGAAAATAATCACGAATTTCTTTGCGGCTTTCTTCATTTGACTTGTAATTAAGCATTTTTGTCTGGAAATAATGTCCGAATTCGAACTGCGCGCAGTAGTACGAAAAAAATCTCTGAATCCGCGTCTTGTGGAATTCCTTTGGCTGGAATTTTTCAACATTGTCTATAAAGTTCAACGCAGTTTGCATCCTGTCAACTGTAATTTTTTCCGCGGAATCTTCAAGGCCGTTTTTTATTTGCGCGAAAATCCAGGGACGTTCGGCGGCGGCTCTTGCAATCATGATTCCGTCTGCTTCCGGGGCTTTTTGAATGGCAAACTTTGCGCTGGCGGTGTCCTTTATGCAGCCATTTACATAGACTTTGATTTTTTTTTCATACCGCTGTGAAAGTTTTTTCGCAAACTCGTACCTTGGAAGTCCGCGGTATTTTTCCTTGATTGTGCGCGCATGAAGCGTTATAAGCTCAACTCCGTTTTCTACAAGCATATCTGTAAAGTTGAAAAAAGTTTGCTCCGTGAAATTTTCGTTTCCAAGCCTGCATTTTACGCTAAATCTGAAATGGTTTTGTGTTTTTTCTTCTATTAAATCCAGCGATTTTTTTACTTTTGAGACTGCTTCTGCGGTTTCTTTTAGCGGCTTTAGCATCCAGGCGATTCCGGCTCCTGTCTTGTAGATTTGCGGGGCAGAGCAGCCCATGTTCAAGTCGATTCCGATTCCGCCTTTCTCGCACACAATTTCAGCTGCCTTTGCCAACGATTCCGCGGAAGTTCCCGTGAGCTGCCACACGATTTTTTCCGGGCAGTGTCCGTTCATAAGATAATATTTTTCAAACGGTCCCATATTCAAAAGCGAAGAGGCATTTATCATTTCGGTGAAATATTCATCGCAGCCTCCGAATTCTTCCACAGAAATCCTGAATGCTTCATGGCTCAAGGTTGCCATTGGCGCACAGATAAGTTTCATTTTGAATTCAAGTATTCCGCAAAAAGTTCAGCGGCATCAGCGCAGAGTTCCGGGCAAGGACGTTTTTTGTAGTATTCTTCTGTTCTTTTTTCTGAAACTGGAGAATCTGCTTTTCCTTCCACGGAATTTTTTCGCAGGTAGTTTTGGGATTGTCCGAGCGGAGAAAGTCCAAGAAGTTCCCGGCAGATAAACGAGCCGTTCTTTTTTTTGAACTTTTCGCACAAAAATTGTCCGTCTTTGTAAACTGAATCCTTGGCTTCTTTGTCCTTTGGGTCTGAACTGCCGTTTTTTATGCTCAATGCAAGCAGCATTCCGTTTACCGCACCGCACATTTCACGCAGCCTGCAAGTTCCGCCGCCAAATGCCTGGGCAGATTTTAATGCAAGCTCCCGGTCAATTCCAAGTTCCCCACAGAAAACTTCAAGAACTGACTGGGCGCAATTGAAGCCGCTTAAAAAATTTTCCTTTGCGCGTTTTTTTGCTTCTTCCGGGGAAATCATAGCACCTCTATAGATTTTGCGGCTTCTTCAATAAAAGGAGCGTCAAGAGATTCAATTTCGCCTTTGTCAACAGCAGCAGACATATTCTGTTCGATTGGAATGCGGGCAAGAACTTTTAGATTGAATTCTTCCGCGATTTTTCCGATGTTGCTTTCACCGAAGACTTTTATTTCTTTTCCGCAGTCCGGGCATTTTACGTAGCTCATGTTTTCTACAAGGCCCAAAACCGGAACATTCATCATGTTTGCCATGTTTACGGCTTTTTCAACGATTACGCGCACAAGCTGCTGCGGCGAAGAAACAATTATAATTCCGTCTATTGGAAGCGACTGGAAAACTGTGAGCGGAACATCTCCAGTTCCCGGCGGACAGTCAACGAACATAAAATCAACGTCTTCCCAAAGAACATCTGTCCAGAACTGGCGCACTGCCCCGGAAATAACTGGACCACGCCAAACAACCGGATCAGTTTCGTTCTGCAGAAGGAAATTCATCGACATAAGCTGAATGCCTGACTTTGACTTGACTGATTTTAAGTATCCGCCTTCGCTTCCGCCGCTGTTTTTTTCTGAAACACTTTCAGCGCGCACATTTCCAAGCCCGAATGAAGTTGGAATGGAAGGTCCTGTAATGTCAGCGTCAAGAATTGCTGTCCTGAATCCGTCTTTATTTACTTTGCAGGCTAAAAGACTTGTTACAAGCGATTTTCCGACTCCGCCTTTGCCAGAAACAATTCCGATAACTTTTTTTACAGAAGAGCCTGAATGAAGATTTTCCTTTAAAGGCTTTTTTTCACATTTGTCTCCGCAGCTGGAGCAGTTTCCACCACAAGCCATTTTTCACCTCTATTTTTTTGTATTTAGTTTGCAATGAATATAATCAAATTTCCTCAAAAATACAATAAAAGACTTATGCAATGACAGGGCAAGCGCATTATAAATGTATTCAGCATAAAACTGGCTTTCAGTCACGGTTTTCTGGTTCAAAATCGCGCAATAATGCGCTACACGCTGATTGTTGCAAAGTAACCATAGAATTGAGCGCTCACGCGGTCGCAACAATCAGAGTGTTTTTTCCCTCACGAACCGTTCCTTCGCACAAACTTTACTTAAAATATTTATAATGCGTTTGCCGTGTATGCAATGATAATATGCGTTATGCACAGTAAGCATATTGAAGAAAATATAAAAAAATGTTAATCTATAATTCACTCTCAGTAAAAAGTGGTAAAATAAACTTTTTAGTGGGGGGGGGTACTTGTTGATATTTTATGCTTCGTTACTGACTTTTATTTTGAGCCTTTTGCTGACTTGGCTTATAATAAAGATTTGTAAAAGATACGAAATTTATGATGAAATAGATCCTCGCAAGATTCATAGCGGAAACATTCCTCGTTTGGGTGGTGTCGCAGTCTTTGTGTCTTTTTTTGTTTGCGCAGGAATCTACGTCTGCCTTTTTCAGAAGGGAGCATTTGATTTTGCCTGGCAAGCATTTTTAGGACTGCTTTTGATATTTGCCTTTGGATTTATTGACGACCTTGTTGATTTGCACGCACGGTTTAAGTTTTTAATTCAGATTGCTGCGGCTCTTTTGGTTGCGCTGAGTCCTGTTGGAATCAACAAAATATTCTTTGTAAACTTGAATCCTGTTTTTGGAAAGATTTTTACTTTTTTTTGGATTTTGGTCTGTGTAAATGCTTTCAATTTGATTGACGGAATTGACTGGCTTTGCTCTGGAATTTCATTTCTTTCTATTATAACGTTTGGCATTTTAAGCTTGATTTTTAGAACATACTCATTTTCGCTTTATTTTATTCTTGCGGGCGCAATTGCAGGATTTATGGTTTTCAATAGACCGCCGGCAAGAATATTCCTTGGAGATTCAGGAAGCCAGACTTTGGGTTTTGCTGTTGCAGTTTTTCCGCTTATTTACAAAGAATCTCCAAGTTTTGAGTATAACAAGATGCTCATAATGCTTCTTATTGCGTCTATTCCGCTTACAGATGTTATTGCCGCCACTTGGAGAAGACTCCGCGATCACCGTTCTATTTTCAGTGCGGACAGATCCCATATTCACCACAAAATGCTTAACGTTGGATTTTCACGATGCGCGACAATTGCATTCCTTTTGTGCCTTCAGGTTCTTATCTGCTTTTCAGTTTTGATTTCATACAAGCTTACTGTAAGAGTTGCGACTGTCGAGCTTTGCCTGTTTTTGGCTATAGTTGAGCTTGTTTTTATCACATTCCATTATCTGAATCATTCTGTAAATCTTAGAAGAACAGGACATCTTCAAGACCATCCAATGGAAGAGCACTAATCCTGTGTGTTTTTTTTCGCTTCCGGTTATAAGCGGAACGTGCTTCCTGTTAGAACAGGAACGTTGTTTTTCTTTTAAGCGGAAATCTCTTCCTCTTCTAATAGGAATGCTTCTTTTGTTTGAGTAGGAACATTCTTTTTGTTCATGCGGAAATGTTTTTTTTCTGGAAAATTCCCGTGCTTTTCACTTTGTTCTTATTTTGTTATACTTTCTGAAAATAAATTTCTGTCCACTTGATTTTGGACAAAGAAAATTTTTAAGGAAAAACTATGTTAAGTCAAAAAGATTTGTTTAAATCCGCTGTGTTGAATGCTGTGAATCAGTTTAAAATTGAAAATAAAATAGATTGCCCTGAAATTGACGAAAAGCTTGTGCGTGTGGAAAATCCGCCGCGCCCTGAAATGGGAGACTTGGGAAGCCCGATGTTTCCGTTCGCCAAAATGTTCAGAATGGCTCCTCCTGCAATTGCCGCCTCCGTTGCCCAGTCGCTTAAAAAATCCGCGGAAAACGATGCGTCTCTTGCTTCTCTTGGTGAATTTGACGCTGCCGGTCCTTATGTGAATATAAAGTTAAATAAGGCTGCTTCTGCTTCAGGAATTCTGGCTTCGATTGTTTCTCAGGGGGAAAACTACGGCTCTTTTGATTCCGCAGGAAAAAAGCCTCTTGAAGGTCAGCGGATTATGGTTGAATTCTCTTCGCCGAACACAAACAAGCCGCTTCATCTTGGACATCTTCGCAATGACGCCCTTGGTGAAAGCGTGAGCCGGATTCTAAAAAAAGCGGGTGCGGAAGTTTTCAAAGTTGACCTTATTAACAACCGCGGAATCCATATCTGCAAATCAATGTTGGCGTACAAGCTTTTCCATGAGGCAAAAAATGAAACCCCGGAATCTCTTGGAATGAAGGGAGATCATTTTGTGGGCCAGTGCTATGTTGAGTTTGACAAGTATTCCAAGGAGCACCCGGAAGCCGTTCAGCAGGCGGAAGAAATGCTTGTAAAATGGGAGCAGGGAGACAAAGAAGTCCGCGGGCTTTGGCAGAAAATGAACAGCTGGACTTTGGACGGACTAAAGGAAACTTATAAGAGAACTGGAATTGTCTTTGACAAATTCTACTTTGAAAGCGACACTTATCTAAAAGGAAAAGATGAAATCTTAAAAGGACTTGAAAAGGGTGTATTCTTTAAAGCTCCCGATGGTTCTGTGAGAATTGATGTTACCGACGTTGTTGGAAAAGGCAAGGATGAAGACAGCCACGAAAAAGTTCTTCTTAGAAAAGACGGAACTTCTGTTTACATAACCCAGGACATTGGAACTGCAATCAGCCGCCACAATGACTGGCCTTTTAATCAGCTTGTTTACGTTGTTGCAAGCGAGCAGAACTATCATTTTAAGATTCTTTTCCATATCTTGAAAAAACTTGGATTCGGCTGGACTGAAAAACTGTTCCATTTGAGCTATGGACTTGTAAACCTTCCGAGCGGAAGAATGAAAAGCCGTGAGGGAACCGTTGTTGACGCTGATGACTTGATTGATAGCCTCCATGCTCAGGCTTTAAAGGCGATTGAAGAGCGGGGCAGGGACAATTCAGTTGGGAATCCTGATGAAGTTGCTGAAAAAGTCGCGCTGGCTGCCTTGGATTATTACCTTTTGAATGTTGCGCCGGTAAAAGATATGCTTTTTAACCCGGAAGAATCACTTAGCTTCAACGGAAACACAGGACCTTATCTTCAGTACATGGGAGCGCGCATCGCTTCAATTTTACGCAAGGCAAAAGAGCAGGGGCTTGAGCCGTCTAGTTCGGTAGAAGATTTTTCACTTTTGACTGCGGAAAGCGAATGGGCTTTGATAAAGGATTTGGAAAGATTTCCTTCTATTGTTCAAAAATCTGCGGAAACTTTAGATCCAAGCGGAATGGCTTCTTACCTTTACGATGTAAGCAAAAGTTTCAGTGCGTTTTACCGTGACTGTCCGATTGTCGGAACTGCTTCTGAAAATGAGCGTCTTGCAAAAGCCCGCCTTGCTCTTGCGCAATGCACTTTGTCTGTCTTAAAAAGCGGAATGGATCTTGTTCTTGTTCCTTACTTGGAAAGAATGTAAGGTCTATAAAAAAATTCTGCCTGCGTAAAAATTTATGCGGGCGGATTTTTTGAATTTTAATAAAACTGTATTTTCTCAATTATCAGGGCAAACGCATTATAAATGTATTCAGCATAAAACTGCTCTCCCAGACACGGTTTCGTGGTTCAAAATCGCGCAATAATGCGCTACACGCTGATTGTTGCAA
>OIWU01002799.1_pt1 | contig 14290 bp, 13 predicted proteins | sample 1587711 | NCBI WGS metagenome assembly OIWU01 (sample SAMEA3888909, study PRJEB22519) | human gut metagenome | biome: human gut; feature: human-associated habitat; material: faeces | place: Denmark | collected 2010 | reverse complement strand
CGAAGTTTCGGGCCCATGAAACATTCTTTATTAGAAAGGGATGGCTCAGTAAAGGCATGCGCTATGTATTGCAAAAACCGAATGTCTTTACCAGCAAGGATGATAATCCGATGGATGTTCTAGGAATCGGTGCCAATATGGTCAAATCCCTTAGATATTGGCTTCAGGCAGTAGGTTTGACGAAAGAGCCACCGACTGGGAGAAAAAATCAGACCCTGACAGATTTTGGGAATTTAGTATATGAGAAGGATCCATACACAGAGGAATTGGGAACTCTTTATCTTCTCCAGTATAAGCTGGTGACAAATGAAGAGATGGCTCCATCATGGTATTACTTTTTCAATAAATTTGCCATGAAGGAATTCAGCAAGGATGATTTTGTTGCTCAGATTCAGAATGAATTGAAAATGAAAGGGGCAATAGTTGCCATAAGATCCTTGACTGATGATTTTGCGTGCATTGTGAATACTTATATGCCCAGGTATAAGTCAGATCCGAACAAGGTTTCGCCAGAAAACAATATCAATTGTCCATTTGGAGAGTTGGGTCTTATTGATATTTTGAGCAAAGAGAGAAGCAATTATACGTACAAGAAGGCCATACCAACGGCAAGAAGTTTTAATCCTTGGGTGATAATGGCTGTTATTGCAGATCAAGCAAATGGTAGGGATGAGATTTCCTTAAATGAGCTGCTATCTGCTGAACAGAATATTGGTAAGGTATTTAATCTTGATTCGATTTGTATGCTTTCTTTGCTACATGAAGTGGAGAAGCTGGGAGAGATTAAGATAATCCGTACAGCGGGATTGGATGTTGTTCGGATATTACATAAACGTAGTTTTATTGACTGCGTCGAAAAATATTATTCCAATATAGAGGGAACAAATTCATGAGCAAAATGATTTCTGTTGCATCAGGATTTCAGTATTCAGTAAACATAGGATACGACCTGAACAATGATGACAAATTAAAGAATTTTATACCGACAAAATCGGCATTGACGTTGTTAAAGGATATACTTAGCAGTACAGCTCCTGATTCAACGGAAAGAGCACGAGTGCTCGTAGGAGCATATGGAAAAGGTAAGTCTCACATTGTACTTACCATTCTTTCAATGCTTATGCAGAGAGAGCGCTCTCTATTTACGCATTTGATGCCGAAAATCACAGAGGATCCAGAACTGAATCAGCTGGTTGAAAATTACTATTCACATAAAGAGAACAAGATACTGCCGGTTATTATAAATGGAACCAGCGGTAGCTTATCACAGGCTTTTCTTCTTGCTTTGCAGAGGACACTAGATGAGAATGGTTTGGATATCATGCCTGAGACTAATTACAAGGCGGCTATTAATGCTATACAGAAGTGGAAGGGTGATTATCCGAAGACTTACGACAAATTCAAGGAGGAAATAAGTCTTCCGGTAGATGCTTTTATTTCTGAACTAAACGATTACAATGCTGCAATCTACAGCGAGTTTGAAGAGGTTTATCCTAAACTTACATCGGGAAGTATATTCAATCCGTTTGTGGGGTTTGATGTTGTAGAGCTGTACGAGAGTGTTGTAAAGAGTCTGAAAGAGCGAGGGTATTTGGGAATATATGTTGTCTACGATGAATTCAGTAAGTTCCTGGAATCTAACATAACCGCAGCTTCTGTTAGCGATACAAAGATGTTGCAGGATTTTGCTGAGAAATGTAATCGAAGCGGTGAGAATGAGATGCATCTGATGCTGATTTCTCATAAGGAGATATCCAACTATATTGACCAGTTGCCAAAGGCAAAGGTTGATGGGTGGCGTGGTGTTTCTGAAAGATTCCGCCACATTCATTTGAATAATAACTTTGCTCAGACCTATGAGATTATCTCTACTGTTATTATCAAGGACAGAGATAAGTGGGATGATTTCTGCGAGAAGAATAAAGGAAAATTTGACCAGCTGATATCAAGATATGAGGATCATGCAATTTTTGATGACACGGCTCATGAGGAATTGAAGACAACAATATATGAATGCTATCCGTTGCAACCAGTCTCAACATTTATTCTTCCAAGACTGTCTGAACGTGTTGCACAGAATGAACGTACATTATTTACCTTTCTGTCTGCTGATGTGGCATCAACTTTACCGGCATTTCTGAGAGGGTTAAAGGATAGGGACTTTAGGGTTATTACACCTGATCTTATTTTTGACTACTTTGATCCGGTTCTGCAGAAGGAGCCTTTTGCAGGAGAAATTCATAAGAACTATGCTTTGACAAAGAGTATTCTTGACCAAATTGAAGATCAGGAACTTGAAAGCAAGATAGTAAAGACGATTTCTTTAATCTATTTGCTTGGCCAGTTTGAAAAGTTGAAGCCGATTAAAGAGGAAATTGTTGGAATCTATAGTATGGAATACCAGCCTGCTGAGATTGAAGCCGCAATCGATCATCTTATCAAGGACGAGTATGTAATATATTTGAAGCGTAGTAATGACTATCTGAAATTGAAGCAGACATCGGGTGTGGATGTAGAGCAGAAGATATTAGATACTATTGCATCTTTAGCGCCTGCATTTTCATTGAAGAGCGCATTGAATGCTTCAAATATAGATAACTATCTCTATCCAGCAAAATATAATGATGAGAAAGAGATGATTCGTTACTTTGAGTTTGAGTTCATAGAGGAGCAGGAACTTGAAGGTGATATTGACTGGGAAAGAAAGGCTGAGGATATTCAGGCTGATGGTGTTATATACGCTATTGTCTGTGAGAATCCTGAGTTCATTAAGGAAATAAAGAAGAGAGTCTTAAAATCTAGCCAAGGATGCGATAGATTTATTTTTATAGTGCCAAAGAAGGCTATTGCAATTAGAAAGATACTGCAGGAATTTGAAGCTGTAAGTGTGCTTAGGGATAAGGCAAAAGAGGATATAGTTCTTTTTGAGGAGTATGAAGTAATATATGAGGATTTAAGAGATGTAATCAGTGAATTTATCAGTGGATACACGCATCCCGAAGAGTATAAGTCTTCATATATTTACAATGGTGAAGAGAAGAGTATATTGCGCAAGGCTGCCTTGACAGGACTTGCATCAGACATTTGCTTTAACATTTTCTATGAAACACCAGTAATTAACAATGAGGCTATCAATAAGAATGAGATCACCTCGATTGCAAATAATAGCAGGGGTAAGATTCTTTCAGGTATTCTTAGAAATGTTTTGGAGCCAAATCTTGGGCTTACAGGAACCGGGCAGGAAGTCTCTATTATGAGAAGTACCCTTGTAAGGAAAGGTGTTCTGTTGGATGACGAAAATGGTGTTAGAATTAATTTGGCTCCATCAGATAAGTTGATGAAGGGAGTATTGGATAAAATAGTTTCTTTCATCATGGATGCCCAAAAGAAAGGTACAGCATCCTTTGATCAGTTGTATAGTGTGTTGACAGCTCCTGAGTATCATATAGGTATAAGGCGTGGAGTGATTCCAATCTATATTGCGGCAGTTTTTCATGAATATAGTGAGGATATTATCCTGCAGAATGAACATGGTCAATTGCCATTATCCGCTGATACCTTGCAGATGATTAATGCAAGTCCCGAAGATTATATGTTGGTATTCCTTGAATGGAATCCTGAAAAGCAGGAATTTGTTTCTAAGCTTTCGGAGATTTTTAGTAATTATGTTATTGAAGCAGAAAAGAATCTCAGTACCTATGATTTTGTTGCGTTAGCAATGAAGCGCTGGTATCTGTCGATGCCAAGATATGCTAAGGAATCCAAAGGGGTTGGTGCTAAAGAGTCAAGTAAGAGATACCTTAAGATGGTCAAGCTACTTAAGCAGAATCTAAATGGACATGAGCTATTGTTTGAGAAGCTTCCAGAAGCTTTTGGATATAGAGATTTCAATGGGGGGCTTGCAGAGAATATAGAAAAAGCTAAAAATTATTACGATGGCAAAATAGATGAACTTAAGGTTGAGCTGATAAAGCAGACAAAGCAGATATTCTCGATTGCAGCAAACAGAGCCAAGTTAAAAAGGACATCCTTATCGTCTGTAATTAAGGACTGGTGTGAAACATTGGATTCACATGTGTTTGAACAACTTTTTGAAAATGGAACAGATAAATGTTTGGCACTTTTCAAGGATGTTACAAACGATGAAGATACCTTTATTGTCAGATTGGCAAAAGCTGCAACGGATCTGAGAGTTGAAGACTGGGATGATGGTACGGTAGATCGTTTTAAAGAGAGCCTTGAGACATATAAAAAGACCGCCGAGGAATTTCAAAGTGGTGAGGTTGAATGCGAGGACAGTACTGCAAGTGCCTATGAAATCAGATTTCGTAGTGATGATGGCTCATCAGAGGTAAAGCGGTTTGACAGAGTAGAAACAAGTAAGAGAGGACAACTTCTGTATAATTCAATCTTGTCTGAGATTGATTCCATGGGATATTCTATTTCAGAGCAGGAGAAGCGGCAGATTCTCATGGATATACTAAAGGGGATGTGCTAAGGAGGTGTTACAGATGGCATATTTTGACAATGCTGCAACTACATACCCAAAGCCGGATTGCGTCTATGACTTCATGGATAGCTTTTATCGTTCCAGCGGAGCAAATGCTGGACGTGGAAACTATAAGCTTGCGCAGAGCGCAGGAGCCTTAATTGGAGATACACGAAAGAAGATCCAGGAGCTCTTGCATTGCCAGGCAAAGCAGGTTGTCTTTGAACCGACGGCAACAATTGCTTTGAATATTATTATTCAGGGTATTATTGAAAAAGGTGCTGTTAATATTTATATCAGCCCATTTGAACATAACGCTGTTACTAGGACGCTCTATCATTTTGAAGAGCTTGGAAAAATCGAGGTCAACCAGCTGGCAGTGTCAAAGACTATGGTCTTTGACCTTGAGAAAATTAGGTATCAGTTTGATGCTGTTAAGCCCGATTTTGTAATAGTGAGTCATGCCAGCAATGTGTTTGGGCTGATAGCCCCTGTAGAAGATATTTTCACAATGGCTAAGAAATATGATGCTATAACCCTTGTGGATATGGCACAGACTGCAGGATTGGTGGATCTGAATGTAGGTCTTTCTACCATAGATTTTGCGGTATTTGCTGGACATAAAACGCTGTATGGACCGACAGGTATTTCAGGATTTGTGATGAATCCAGCGGTGAAGTTTCCAGCGGTAATTTTTGGAGGGACTGGATATGAATCTGCTAATCAATCTATGCCGGAAGATTTACCTCAGAAGTATGAGATGGGCACTTTGAATATTGCCGGTATAGCGGGATTAAATGCAGCCCTTGGGTGGACATCCCAGGTTACTGTTGATGCCATTCGAGAGAAAGAAACTGAAAATAGAAAGAAACTGATAAATCTTTTGGAAAAATATTCTTACATAAAGATAATTGGAAATTATGATTCCTGTGATTATGTAGGGATAGTATCCTGTATAATCACAGGAATAAGTAGCGATAGTGCGGGGCCTGTTTTTGATAGATGTGGAATTTCGGTTAGAACAGGGTTACAGTGTGCACCGCTGTCGCATCAGTTCATGGGAACATTTCCTGCGGGAACCATTAGATTTAGCGTGAATTATTTTACTTCAGATAAAGATTTTGCTGAGTTAGAAGAAGCTTTGGATTATATAGATTCTGAGTTGTAGGGGGGGATTGCTATGAGCTTAAAGGACAAAAGAGTAAAAAGTGAATATCGCTCCTTGATTGACAATGTGGTGCAGGATTTTTATATCCCTCTGCTCCATGAGTCGATATCATATAAGCGTGCTGTTGGATTCTTTTCTTCTTCATCCCTTGTTGAAATATCGAAGGGAATAGCTAATATGGCTAAAAACGGTGGAAAGATTGAGATAGTTGCATCGCCGTATTTGTCAGACGAAGATATACAGGCTATCAAAGAAGGCTATGAGAATAGACAGAAGATTATAGAAGGAGCACTTATACGTCAGTTGTCTGATGAGCATGAGGATTATTACTCGATGGAACGCCTAAATCTTCTGGCATATCTTATATCAGAAGGAATCTTAGATATTCGCATTGCCTATACAGATAGGGACAACGATATTGGGATGTATCATGAAAAGATGGGGATTTTGGAAGATAAAGATGGCAATCATGTCGCTTTTTCCGGATCCATGAACGAATCCATGACAGCAATGTCCATTAATTATGAGGCTATAGACGTATTCTGTGATTGGAAAGAGGCGGAGGCAGATAGAGTGAAACTAAAAGAAAATGCTTTCTGTTCTATGTGGAATAATGTCGAGCCAAGCCTTAAGGTTTTGGAATTTCCTAAGATTGCCGATATACTCATTGAGAAATATCGGAAGAAAGCCCCTAATTTTGATATAGATCATGAGCAGTTCAAAAAAAGAATGTGGGCTTATGGCTCCACGTTGTGCGAGAGTGAAGCCCTTGATGGAGGTCCGGTAGGAGCTAGACTGCCGGATGATGTTAAGCTACATGATTATCAGAAAGAAGCCATTGTGGACTGGGTAGGAGAAAATTACAGGGGAATTTTTGATATGGCGACAGGTACAGGTAAAACCTATACGGGTCTTGGTGCTATATCTAAACTTTCAGAAGATCTTAATGATAATCTTGCTGTAATTATTGTAGTACCATATAAGCATTTGGTGGAGCAATGGGTTGAGGATGTTGTTAAATTTAATATGAAGCCTATTATTGCATATGGAAATCCGGCTTACAAGGATTGGAGAAAGAAATTTTCTAAGGCAATAATAGACCAGAAAGTTAGAAAAGATAAAAAGTTTTTTTGTGTGGTTACAACGAATGTTACGTTTGCCAGTTCTGATTTTCAGGAGAGAATAGATAAAATCAAGAGTCCTATTTTGCTTGTGGTGGATGAGGCCCATAATTTTGGGGCTAGAAGCTATGCTAAGCATTTAGATGAAAGGTTTACATATAGGCTGGCATTATCGGCAACGCTTGAAAGACACAGAGATGAAGAGGGAACAGCACTATTACATGGTTTCTTTGGAAAGAAATGTATTGAATATTCTCTGGAAAGAGCTATTGATGAAGATAAGCTTACCCCTTATAAATATTATCCGGTTCTTGTTTATCTAAGTGAATTCGAGCTAGAATCTTATGAACAGCTTTCCTATGAGATGTCTAAGTGTATGATAAAGGACAGGCGTGGAAAGTATAAATTAAACAAGCGAGGAGAACTCCTTGCTTTAAAGAGATCCAGGATTGTTGCCGGCGCAATGCAAAAGCTGGAAGCTCTGAAGAGAGAAATAACTCCTTACAAAGATGATAACAACATTCTGGTGTACTGTGGGGCTACAAGAGTATTAGATGATAGCGACATATCAACAGATGAAAAAAGTGATATCAGGCAGATAGAAGCAGTAACCAAAATCCTTGGAAATGAACTTAATATGAATGTAGCACGGTTTACCTCAGAAGAAAATATGGAGGAGCGAGCCTTGATTAAGGAACATTTTCAGGATGATGGTAAGCTGCAGGCTATTGTGGCGATAAAGTGTCTGGATGAAGGCGTTAATATTCCAGGAATACGAACAGCTTTTATACTGGCAAGCACTACGAACCCTAAGGAATACATACAGCGTAGAGGTAGAGTGCTTCGAAAAGCAGATAACAAGCCGTTTGCAGAAATATATGATTTTGTAACTCTTCCTAGATCACTTGATTCAGTGTCTGGTTTGACGATTGAACAGGCGAGTAGGGACAAGACATTGGTTAAAAATGAGCTTGCCCGGATTAAAGAATTTGGAAGGTTGGCATTAAATTCGATGCTGGCTAACAACTTGATCTGGGAGATAGAAGAAGCATATCATCTTGATGACACAGAACTTGAGAAGGAAGGTGAAGACTTTGAGTGATAAGGGTGAATTCCTGGTTGACAGTAAGGCTATAGAGCGCCTAAAGAGATCAATCATCATTAAGGAGAACATGAATCTGAAAAAGAGAACAATGAATGATTCTCAGATGGTGGCTTGGATTAAGAGAAAGATCGAGGAGGAAGTGCAATGTTACTTAAATCAATAAAACTAAAGAACTTTCGCCAGTTTCGCGATGAATCCATTGATTTTGCGCAAGGAGAAGGAGGTAAAAATGTAACTATCATCATTGGCGAAATTGGAACAGGCAAAACTACTTTTGCCCAAGCTTTTTTCTGGTGCATGTATGGAGAAACAGAATTCTCGGACAAGATTATTCTGAATAAGATGGTAGCAACAGAAATGACTCCTGGATCAGAGGAGAAGGTTCGTGTAACCCTAGCGCTGAGACATGGTGAGGTGGATTATACGCTCATAAGAGAGCAGGTATACCATAAGGATTATTCAAACAATGTCAAGGGAGATAATACTGTATTTGACATTGCAGTTAAGGATGCCAGTGGCAATATTTCCTATGTTAAAAAATCTCAGTGTGAAGCTGAGGTAAAGAATATTCTACCTAAGGAATTGTCCAGATACTTTTTCTTTGACGGAGAGCGTATTGAGAAAATGAGTAAGGACATTTCTACAGGCAGGAAAGCAACAGACTTTGCAGAGGCAGTAAAAGGTTTACTGGGGCTCAATGCTATGATAAGTGCTATAGGTCACTTTAATCCTAGAAGCAGTCATGGAGTTATTGGCAGCTACGAGAAGAGTTTTGATTCAAGAAGCAATAATAAGATTCAGGAATACTCGGCTAAAATAGATAAGTGCGATACAAGGCTAGAAGAGATTGATGCAGCCTTGGAGGAACTTGATGCACAGAAGGCTGCGGCTGAGACAAGAAAATCTGAAAAAATTATAGAGCTGAAGCAGTATTCTGAAGGCGAAAAACTGCAGACGGAAAAGGAAGATTTGCAGAAGCAAATTGATGATACCACTCGTATGAGAGCCACAGTCTATAAAACGATGTGTAAGGATTTTAATGCGTCAATGCGCCCTTTCTTCTCACTCTCTTTGACGAAGAGAGCCCTGGAGGTTTTATCAAGACATGATTATTCGGGCAAAGATATTCCTTTTGTTCGTGACAAGACTATTGAGTATTTGCTCGAACAGAAGATCTGTCTGTGTGGTACACATCTGGATGAGGGTTCTGTACCTTATGAAAAAGTGAAATCTTTACTGGATGTTATTCCGCCAAAGTCGCTCAGCACATATGTGGCAGAGTTTAAGAAGGAATCAAAGCGCAGGGCTGGGGCTTTACAGAATTTGGTTGAACAGATGCAGGAGAATCTTGCGACTGCTAGCCGGCAGAGTGATGATATTATAGACAAGACGGATGATCTCCACAAGATTGAGGAAAAGCTCAGTGGAGAAGATGTCAGTAAAAAGGTTCGTGCCATTAATAAAGAGATTCAGATTTGTGTCAGCACTATCAATCAGTGTAATGCCCAGAGAGATAAGCTGAATAGAGAGCAAGGCGGTCTTGAGTCAGAGCGTCAACGTGCAGATACAGAGAGACAGAATCTGACATTGCTTGATGATAAAAACAGAAAGATACAGATGTATCTGACTTATGCCAGAAAGATTTATGAAGAGCTGGAGAATGTGTACCGGACAAGTGAAGAGGAAATCCGTAATCGCTTGCAGGAAACGATTAATGACATCTTCAAGCGGATTTATGAAGGTGGCTTATCATTAACAATAGATTCAAAATATCATATTACCGTTCAGGCCAATGATTATGAGGGCGATGTAGAGACTTCTACAGCTCAGAGCATTTCAGTTATTTTTGCATTTATTACTGGCATTATCAAAATGGCCAGAGAAAATCGTAATGCAAATGATGACGATGCCAAGTTGCTCTCATCGGAACCGTACCCATTGGTAATGGATGCACCGCTGTCAGCGTTTGATAAAAGGAGAATTAAGACAGTGTGCGAGGCTCTGCCAGAGACAGCTGACCAGGTTATAATTTTTATCAAAGATACAGATGGTGAGTTAGCTGAGGATTATATGAGTGATAGAGTTGGCAGCAGACATCAGTTTAACAAGAAGAATGAATTTGAAACCGAGTTGGTATAAGGAGGGTGCTATGTTTGATAAACAATATAGGTTTAAGGGTAGACATGCTCTTCGTGTGGATAAGCTCACAGAAGTATTTGATGAGTTAAGCAAGGCAAAGCTGATAGACCGTAATGTAGATGTCTATGCGAATGCGCCGTTGATTGGGTTTTTGTATGGAAGAACTGCGGACCTTGATGATACTAAAAATCCAGAGACCGGTCAGGTATATAATGAGAATGTAATGGGTGATCGAGTAATGTATTCTACTGAAGAATTACAGTATAACTTCTGGTTGATCATGTTGCTTGATGCTAATTATGAACCTGATGAAGAAAAACGAATTGATAAGGCTTTTAGACACTATGGTAAAAATCCTGATGATGAAGATCGTTTTGATAGCTACGTAAGAGGTGGTGTAGATGTTCTTTATGAAAAGTTAGTAGAAGGTGAAAGTACTCCTGAGGCATTTGCAAATAGGCTTTATGAGTTTATCGATGAGTTTAATGATCGGTTCAACAGCGAAATTAGCATGGATGATATATTGCAGCTATGTGCCAATAAATCATAAGTAAGAGGGTGTGTGTTTAATGAATAATAATGATATAGATAGAGTCTTTGCGGAATTAACGGTTCTGTCTCAGAAGAAAGGTTATCTGGTCTTTGACGATATAGAGAAAGGTACTGAGGATTTGTCGGTAAATGAAGTAGATTGGCTAACAAACCGCTTGTTGACATCAGGAGTTGAGATCTTTGATGATGTACCTGATACAATTAAAAATGGGCCGAGTTTAAGACAGGAGAAGAAGCAGGGACATCCTGTCGAAACGCTATTGTTTTTGAAATATAGGGCATTAAAAGCAACCGGAAGAATGATGGAACCTAAGGGATTTATTGTTTATAAAGATTCAGAGTACAATGAAACTACTACCTCTTCTTGTAAAGTGGCCATAGATAATAGGCGACGTGAACTCATGCGTTCAGGAAAAATGAAAAATGGGGTTTTGACGGAAGATGTTCAGTTCGGGAGTCCCTCAACAGCTGCAGAAGTATTGATAGGAAATTCGGTCAACGGAAAAATTGTATGGGTAGATTCAAAGCGACATACCTTGAAACAACTTCTTGCCGAAAAGGAGAAGTGGACTAATGGAAAATAAGAATGGAATTGACAGTGCTCTTGCAAATTTAATACAGCTATCATCTGAAAAAGGATTTCTGTTATTTGATGATATTTATGATATAGCTGATAAATGGAATCTGTCCATCAGAGACGTAGACTACCTTTCATGCTCTATTGTTGCTCGAGAAATTCTTGTATATGATGAGGCACCGGTTACTAAAGTGTCCGGTTCATCCGAAGACGATTACGATGATTATGCACAAAGAGACTATGAGGCTGTATTTAATAGAGTTGTTGAGCTTGACCCCGGATTAAAAAATTTTATAAATGCTGTTAGGACGGTTGTTCCTCCTCAGGCACATGAGATGGACCAGCTGAAATACCAGGTTCAGGAGGGAAATTTATATGCTCGTGAGCGAGTAATACAGATGCATTTGAGAGTTGCTGTGCGTATTGCACTACAAAGGGCTGAAACATATGATCACGAGATTGCGGACACCTTGCAGGAGGCTTGCATCGGGTTGGTGACAGCGGTAGATAGATATGATCCTGATTCAGGTGGTTCTTTTGGATCATATGCTGCACTTTGGATATTGCAGAATATAGAGCGCACACAGGTAAATCAAAGACCTACAGTGTACTATCCAGTTCATAAAAAGGAAGGTTATTCTACAATATATCCGATTTTAAAAGAAAAAGGATACTTAGATTCTTATATACGGAGAGAATCGGAAATAAGGCGAATGATTCAAGATCAACTTGGATGCAGTATTGATCAGGTAGAAGATATAATTAATCAGCTAATACCAATTGAATCGCTCGATGCTATTTATGAAATGTTTCTACAAAATATTGAAATGGATGATGATTTGGAGATTGTTACTGAAAAAGAAATACCAGTAAATGTACTTCAAGGCATCAATGTAGATGCCATCAATTGGAATGATGATGTATATAGAGAGATTGAAAAGAGGGCAAATCCTTAGATCTATGATGGGAGAATTAACGAATAGAGAGCAGCAGATTCTCCAAATGAGATACGGTTTTGAAGATGGCATTGAAAAAACATTAGAAGAGGTGGGAAAAAAATTTGGTGTAACTCGGGAGAGGATACGTCAGATAGAGGTAAAGGCTATAGCCAAGCTATCGACTCCTAAAAGAAGGCAGAAATTACAAGATTTTCTTTATTGATATTGGTATAACAGTATGTGGAGCTGTATCGGCAAAATAGTGAAAAAATAGTGTAATTTTAATGAAAAAAATGATTGCTCTCGGGATATATTTTAGATATCAACGGATATGGTTTTAACGGAATTGGCTCATTAGAAGAGTACTTCGCATATGATATTGATGAATACTATGAATCAATCCAGATGGGGCTGCCTGCACTGTATTATTCGGGACGAGAGAATCCTCCGCATCCTGAGATTTGGATCAATTATTTCCTTCGCATGGTGCTGCTATACTCAAATAAGGTTTGCGAATTGTCGGAGAGTTCAAACAACGAAGAATTGGAAGGAAGCCTTTCGTATCTAAAAGGGAAAGAGAAGGAATTGCTCTTGCTGCTCATGAAGAACTATAAAAGAGAGTTCACGCCTATCGAAGTCAGCAAAGAGCTTAAGGTTACAAATAAGACTGTAATAAATCGACTTGCAACACTTGTAAAAAATGGTTTCGTCATTCCGAATCTAGTTAAGGAACGTATACGTTCCTATGAACTTTCTGATTTTACCAAGCAGAATGAGAAGGAGATAAGAAAGCTTTTGAAGTGAGGCGGGAGATTGATGAAATAATGGATGGCAAAGTGGATAACAAAATTATAAAAATTTCCGTCCGCTTTTGTGCTATAATTTATAAGTAGATGGAATCGTGAGGAGGTGATGTATCATGCTTACTGACGATGAGATTAGAGAAATATGTGACCGTTATGAGCTTATATATAATATAACAGACAATGTAGTTTTTATTCGCTCAGCATGTGGACGTTGGAACATATTTTTGCGAGGAGATGAGGTTGTCAATCTACGCCACGAGAATTATCGATGGGCGAAGGGGACAGCACAGAAAACACACAAGAAATTTGCTGAAAATTATCACGACCAGGAATTAGAAACAAAGGACTTTCGTGAGGTGGTCAGTTATATTGTGAAACACGATAAGAAGATGTTGCGCAATTTTAAGAAAAGAACAAAGCTGGACAAAATATTTGAGGAAATCGAGGAAAATCAATGTTCTGATTAACAGGGAAAGGTAGGTAGAATACTATGGATTTTTTTGGTTGGGAAGATTTGGACGGGGACGGTCATGTTGATGAAGTTGAGAGCCTGCTTGCAGACGATCTTATGTGTACGAATGATGAGGAACGTGAAATGAATGATGGAATCGGAGGTTTGGGTCCGACCTCTGGGTCATTTGGGCTGGAAAGTGGTCTTGACGGCGATGTGGATGAGGGATTTCATGATGGACTGGAAATAGATTTACTGAATGCTGACATTGATCCGGATGATTTTCGGTTAATGGATGAGGAGGAAAGACTCGAGGCTTTGGATGACGCAGGTTTGGATCCGGATGATTTTGATGATTTTTTTTGATTTTTGAGATTAGTTTTGTGAAATTGCAATCAATATGTATATGTGTCAAAAGGAACATAAAGTTAAAGGGAACCATTTGTATACCAAGTGGTTTCCTTATTTAGTATCTTTACGTTTTCGTTCCATCTCGTGGGCTGTAGTGATACAACATTATGTATGGTAGCTATTCGCCTTGTTACGTTGCAGTATTCATATTTTTTACAATCACATTGTCTCTTAAAGATGGAGTTATAGAGAGGTTAGTGACTGGAATTATAATAGGCAAATATGCTGAATTTTAAGCGTTAAAAAAAGAAAGTGGTGGTAGTTATGGGAAGAAAAAGTCATAAATATGGCAAAAACAAAAGGAAAATTCACACAGGCGGAAAAAGTATTTTACATATTCGAACTAGTGGAGCGGGATACACGAAGACAGCTAAAAGAGGAAGGCTTGGTAAAAATTGTGTTTATTTTGATCTTGAGAAAAAGACGTGCGAATTAAGAGATGCATGGTGCAATAATTCGTCGCAATGTTGTTCCTATAAAAGGCGTAAATCATGATAAAGCGCTTGCATGGAAAGAAATTGAAAATAAAATAT
>OIWU01002796.1_pt1 | contig 14307 bp, 10 predicted proteins | sample 1587711 | NCBI WGS metagenome assembly OIWU01 (sample SAMEA3888909, study PRJEB22519) | human gut metagenome | biome: human gut; feature: human-associated habitat; material: faeces | place: Denmark | collected 2010 | reverse complement strand
AGGCGGGCGTGAAGACCTACACCTGCACGGTCTGCAAGGAAACCAAGACCGAGGCCGTCGCGGCGCTCGGCCACGTTGACGCGGACAAGGACAACAAGTGCGACCGCTGCGGCGAAAAGCTCGGCGAGGATCCGAAGCCGACCTATTCCGACTTCACCGATCTGGATCCGAACGGCTGGTACCATGACGGCGTTAACTACATGATCGAAAACGGCATGATGAACGGCGTCGGCAACGGCATGTTTGAGCCGAACGGCAGCGTGACGCGCGCGATGCTCGTGACGATCCTCTACCGTCAGGCCGGTTCGCCGAGCGTCGAGGGCAAGACGAACCCGTTTATCGACGTCAAGCCCAACAAATATTACACCGACGCCGTGATCTGGGCCTTCCAAAACGGCATCGTCAACGGCACGACGCCGACGACCTTCGAGCCGGAGGAGCCTGTCACCCGCGAGCAGATCGCGACGATCCTCTATCGTCAGGCCGGCAGCCCCGCCGTCCCCGAGACGGATCTGAGCAGCTTCCTCGACGCGTCCGACGTCAGCAGCTACGCGGCCAACGCCGTGCGCTGGGCGGTCTCCGAGGGCGTCATCAAGGGCTCGACGGTCGCCACGGCCGAGCAGCTCTACACTGCGGCACTGAACGAGCTGGATCAGAATCTCTCGTCTTACAGCTATCACTTCGCCGACCTGAACGGCGACGGCTTCCCCGCCCTGATCGCCAATGTGCCCGACTTTAACGTCGGCACCAACTACTGGATGTTCTTCGACGTGTTCAACGGCGAATTCGTCTCGCTGGGCTATATGGAGGTCGACGGGCAGGCTGAAGAGGAGGGCTTCTTCGTCACCGACGCCGGTGTGCTCTACTACCTCGACCGTCGGAGTGACAGCAGTTTTGAGATTTACCGTATCGACCAGAAGGCCGACGGCTCGCTGGATATGAAGCTGGTCACGGACGACTACGCATATGACGAGACCTTTGTGGGCGAACCGGCCGCCTCCTATCTCGAGTCGGTCGGCGCGCACAAGCTCGACACCTACTATAAGCAGGGCGGCGTTCCGGAGTCCTTCCGCAACATCAAGCTTCTCGCGCTTTATCCGAAGGATACCGCGACCCGCGCGGAAATTTCCACTATGCTTATGCGCTATCTGACCAAATAATTGTTCCTGCACCAAACGAGGATGCCGTTTTCGCGGCATCCTCGTTTTGCCGCATGAAGCACAGGGCTGGGCAATGATACAAAAATTTAGAGCGTTTTTATTTGGGAAACAGGATGTTTTTTTGAGGTTGCTTTTTTGCGGTTATTTTTTGCGTAGTGTCGCTGCGCTCCTCGCAATGACACAAAAATGGTAGGTTTTTCGTAAAAAACCTACCATTTTTATTTCCAAAATGTTTGAGATCCCTCGCGGAAGCGCTCTTGCGAATGAATCAGAGCTTCCCTGCCTTTATGAATGCCGATCTCCGTGCTTTGACAGGATCGCCATATGGGGCTGCGGCATTTGAGGCAGCCATTTTACCATGGAGATCAATATCCCGGTTTGCCGAGCAGGTGGAACATATTCTTCTTATAGAATTCCACGCCGGGCTGGTTGAAGGGATTGACGCCCAGCATATAGGCCGAGATGCCGCACGACAGCTCGAAGAAGAAGAACAGCTCGCCGAGCGTATCGGCGCTGACGCGGTCGGTTTGCAGCACCATGACCGGCACGCCGCCGTCCACATGCGCTGCGAGCGTCCCGAGGAAGGCCTGCTCCTCGACAAAGTCGAGCGACTTGCCCTCAAGATAGTTCAGCCCGTCGAGGTTTTTCCAGTCGACCTCGATCGTTGCCTTTTTCTGCGGCGGCGCGAAGCGCACGACCGTCTCAAAGAGGTTGCGCTGACCCTGCTGGATCATCTGGCCGAGGGAATGCAGATCGGCTGTGAACTCCGCCGTGACCGGGAAGATACCCTTGCCGTCCTTGCCCTCGCTCTCGCCGAAGAGCTGCTGCCACCAGCCGCCGAAGGTGCGGAAATCCGGCTCATAGCAGCACAGCAGCTCGAGCGCCTTGCCCCTGCGGTAGAGCAGGTTGCGGATACCGGCGTATTGCCACGCGGGATTTTCAAACGAGCGCAGGTCATAGTCGCGCTTGGCGCGCGCCGCGCCGAGCATCACGTCGCGCGGGTCGATCCCGGCAACGGCCATGGGCAGCAGACCGACGGCCGTCAGCACGCTGTAGCGTCCGCCGACATTGGGCGGGATGAGGAAGGACTCGTAGCCCTCCTCCTTGGCCATCTGGCGCAGCGCGCCGTTCTTGGGGTCGGTCGTGACATAGATGCGGCTGCGCGCCTTCTCCGCGCCGTACTTGCGCTCGAGCATCCAGCGCAGCGCGCGGGTGGCGATCGCAGGCTCGGTGGTCGTGCCGGATTTGGAGATGATGTTGATCGAGAAGTCCTTGCCCTCGAGCTGAGCGCAGAGGTCGTTCCACGCGCGGGTGGAGAGGTTGTTGCCCGCGAAGAAGATCTGCGGGTCGCCGTGATTCAGATTGTGGTTCTGACCCTTGACCAGCTCAATGGCCGCGCGCGGGCCGAGGTAGGAGCCGCCGATGCCGACGACGACGAAGACCTCGGAATCGCTGCGGATCCGCGCGGCGGCCGTGCGGATGCGGCGCATTTCGTCGGTCTCCTCAAAGGTCGGAAGGTCGAGCCAGCCGAGGAAATCGCTGCCGGGGCCTTTGCCGTCGGTCAGCAGCTTATGTGCGTCGAAGACCTCCTGCTCGACAGACAGCAGGTCGGGCAGGGACAGTTCGCCCCAAACGTTCGAGATGTCGAGTTTAATCATGCTTGCACGCTCCTTTGCTTGCGGGAAGCCCCCGTTCGGAGCTTCGCAAAATTTTCCGCCTATATCGTACATCAAACGAGCCGAAAACACAACACCCAGTTTGAAAAACTTTTGGTGGAAATCGCGGGAAAATCGTTGTATAATAGAAGAGAGAAAAAATCATTCCGGAAGGGGAACTGAACTTTGAAATACGGATTTGGCGCCGATGTCGGCGGAACAACGGTCAAGCTGGGCTTTTTTGACGAGAACGGCACGCTGCTCGTGCAGCGGGAGCTGCCGTCGCGCACCGAGCACGAGGGCGAGGCGATCCTGCCGGATATTGCCGAGGCGGTGCGGGAGATCTGCGCGGCACGCGGCCTTTCCAAGGACGAGCTGCTGGGCATCGGCATCGGCGTGCCCGGCCCGGTGAACGCCGAGGGCGTCGTGAACCGCTGCGTCAACCTGAATTGGGGCGTCTTCAACATCCATGAGAAGCTCGGTGCGCTGACGGGACTGCCCGTGCGCGCCGGAAACGACGCGAACTGCGCCGCGCTGGGCGAATATTGGCGCGGCGGCGGCATGGGCTGCCGCTCGGTCGTGTTCGTCACGCTCGGAACGGGCATCGGCGGCGGCATCATCCTTGACGGAAAAATCCTCGGCGGGGCGCACGGCGTCGGCGGCGAGCTGGGGCATATCACCGTCTCTGCGCCGGATAAGCACCCCTGCACCTGCGGCAAGCGCGGCTGCGTGGAGCAGTATGCCTCGGCCAACGGCATCGCGCGGATGGCCAGGGAGCGCCTGGCCGCCGAAGACACGCCGTCCGTTCTGCGCGGGCTGGAAAACGTGACCTGCAAGGACGTCTTCGACGCCGCGAAGCGGGGCGACGCGCTGGCCTCGGCCTCGCTGGAGCAGTCGCTGGACTATCTGGGCGAGGCGCTGGCCGACGCCTGCTGCGTCTGCGACCCGGAGCGCATCATCCTCGGCGGCGGCGTCTCCAAGGCGGGGGAATACCTGCTCGAGCGCGTGCAGGCGCATTTCACGACCCATATGTTCCATGCCTGCAAGGGCACGGAATTCGCGTTGGCCACGCTGGGAAACGACGCCGGGATGTACGGCGCGTTCCGCCAGCTTCTGTAAAAGGAACGGCCATGCTGAAGCAGGAACCGATGACGCCCGACCGCGTGCGTCTGCTCCCGGCGCTCTCGCTGGCGCATCTGGGTGACGCGGTGTTCGAGCTGCTGGTGCGCGCGGAGCTTTGCGCCGGGCCGGCTGCCAAAAACGGCAGTCTGCACCGGCAGACCGTTGCGTGCGTCTGCGCACCGGCGCAGGCGGCCGTGGCCGACCGCATCCTGCCGCTTTTGACTGAGGAGGAGCTTGGCTTTTATCGCCGGGGACGCAACGCCCATGTGCACGCGATCCCCAAGCACGCCACGGCCGCGGAATACGGCAAGGCGACCGGGCTGGAGGCACTGTTCGGCGCGCTGTATCTTCTTGGCAGGGACGAACGGCTGCAAACGCTGTTCGAGGCCGGAAAGGAGCCGAAAAATGCCGTTTGACGCGATGTTTTTGAGCGCGGTCTGCGACGAGCTGCGGCAGGAGCTGATCGGCGCAAGAGTCGAGAAGATCCAGCAGCCGGCACGGGATATGGTCGTTTTGCAGCTGCGCGGCAAGGCGCGTCTGCTGCTCTCGGCGAGCGGGAACCGTCCGCGCTTTCACGTGACGCAGGCGTCCTATGAAAACCCGGCGCAGCCGCCGATGTTCTGTATGCTCCTGCGCAAGCATCTGGCGGGCGGGCGCATTGCAGCCATCGAGCAGCCGCCGGCGGAGCGCAGCGTGGAGCTGACGCTCGACTGCACGGACGAGATGGGCACGCCCTGCCAAAAGCGTCTGATCCTGGAGCTGATGGGGCGCAATTCCAACCTGATCCTGACCGACGGCGAGAACCGCATCCTTGACTGTATGCGCCGCGTGGATTTTGAGATGTCGGAGCAGCGGCAGGTGCTGCCCGGCCTGTTTTATCACCGTCCGCCCCGGCAGGAGGGCAAGCTGACGCCGCAGGAGCTGACCAAACCGGCGCTCGAGCGCCTTCTGGCACAGACGGCCGCCCCGGTGCATCTGGATCGCTGGATCGTCGACCATGTTGCGGGGATCTCTCCGCTGATCGCGCGGGAGCTGGCCTTCGGCTTCTGCGGCGAGACGGACGCCGACGTGCTGACGCTCGACCGCGCACGGCTGGCCGAGGCACTGACGCAGCCGTCGCTGCTGCAAGCGCGGCAGCCGACGCTGCTGCTCTGCGGCGGTCGGCCGAAGGATTTCACCTATTGCCCGATCCGGCAGTACGGCGCCTATATGACCGCGCGGACGATGCCGAGCTTTTCGGCGCTGCTCGACGCGTTTTATACCGAGACGGAGCAGCGGGAGCGGATGCTGCAAAAATCGCAGAGCCTGCGCAGGACCGTCACGAATCTCCTTGAGCGCACGCGCCGCAAGCTGGCCGCGCAGCGCAAGGAGCGCGAGGCCTCGCTCGACCGCGAGACGCTGCGGCGGCGCGGCGACATCGTCACGGCGAATCTGCACGCGATGACGCGCGGCATGACGGTTTTGCGCGCGGAGGATTTTTATCAGGAGGATATGCCGGAGATCGAAATTCCGCTGCGGCCGGAGCTTTCGCCGCAGCAGAACGCCGCCCGGTTTTATAAGGAATACAACAAGGCGAAGCACGCCGAAAAAATTCTCGCCGAGCAGATCGCGCGCGGCGAGATCGAGGAGGAATACCTCGGAGCGGTGCTCGACGAGCTGAACCGCGCCGAGAGCGAGCGCGACCTTGCCGAGATCCGCGCCGAGCTGGAGGCCGGGGGCTACGTGCGCAGTGCCGACCGCCGCAGGCAGCAGAAGCAGCCGGCCAGCAGACCGATGCGCTTCCGTTCGAGCGACGGCTTTGAGATCCTCGTCGGCCGCAACAACCGCCAGAACGACCAGCTCAGCCTAAAAACGGCGCGGCGCGACGACCTCTGGCTGCACATTCAGAAATTTCACGGCACACATGTGATCATCTGCTGCGCCGGTGCGCCCGTGCCGGACGGAACGATCACCGAGGCGGCGATGCTGGCCGCGTGGTATTCGCAGGCGCGCGAGGGGCAGAACGTGCCGGTGGACGTGACGCAGGTGCGCAATCTGCGCAAGCCGAACGGCGCGAAGCCCGGCATGGTCGTCTATGACCGCTATCGCACCGTGATCGTCACGCCGGACGCTGCGCTTTGCGAGCGCTTGCGAGCGGAATAAAGGAGGGGCGAACAGAATGAAACGGTTTTTTGCGGTGCTGCTCTGCGTCTGCCTGCTGGCGGGCTGTCTGCCGACGGCGCAGGCTGCGTCTCAGTATTTTTATGAGCAGTTTCCCGATTGGCACTTCGACCTGACAAAGGAGCCGGATCGCGCCATGACGCAGGAGGAGTTTCTTGCGCTGACGCTGGCCTATTCCTATTGGGACAAGGGCGCCTCCGGCGAGACGCCGCGCGATGCGCAGGGGAATCTGCCCTCGGCTTGGGCGGCGCCCTATATCCGCGGTGAGGCGGCGAAGGGTACGATCGACCCCTCCGGCATGGACTACGATGCCCCGGCAACGCTGGCCTTTATGATGGAATTTATTGCGCACAGCAAGGGCATTTATTCCTATGACGCGGTGAATCTCTATGAATTCCGCGGGGCGCAGGGGCTTTCTGCCGAGCAGCGGCTGACGCTCTGCGCGGCGGTCGACTATGGCATTTTTGCCTATGGCGAAGCGCCGGATGTTTCGGTGACGGTTCCGCGCAGGGCGCTGGAGGCCTATCTGATTCCGGACTGGACGGTGCGTCCGACGGTGCAGACTCGTCAGATCAGCCGGGGATACCGGTATTCCGTGGCATATTACGAGGATTGTTACGACGACGAAGCACTGGCCGTGCAGCAGCTCGCCGCATTCAAGCGCAGCAGCGACTGCTTCAACGTTGCGGTGTTTGACTCGATCTATCTGATGCGCGAGAAAACGACCATGCAGCTCGTCGGCGACCAGCTTGACCACTGCATCTATGGCATGGATGCGGAAAATCCGCAGCTCGAAGCCATTCGGCACTGCAAGGAGCAGGGGATTCTTGCCTTGGGCGGCGTGCTGAATTATTATCAGGATGATGTGCTCAAGCGGCTCGAGGACGAGCGGACGATGGATCTTGCGGTCGACGAGCTGATGCAGGTCGTTGAAAAATACGGCCTTGACGGCCTGAACCTCAACATTGAGCTGACCGGAAACGCCTACCGCGCGCTCTATGGCCGCCTGATCGCCAAGACTGCCGACGCGCTGCATCAGCGGGGCAAGCTCCTGATGCTGAGCTACGGCGCGGCGATGACCGGGCAGGAGGAGGCGCGCACGATCTATGACTATTCCGCCGCGCGGCAGTATGCCGATCTCGTGGCGCTCACGACCTATGACATCTGCAACGCGCGCGACTATAACAACGGCGTAAGCGGGCGCGGCGGCCTGAGCTACCTGCTCTATCACAGCCGCTGTCTGCGCTACGCGGCCGCGCGCATCGGCGCGGAAAAGCTCCTGCTCGGCATGGCCAGCTACGGCGTGCTGTATAACGAGACGGATCACACCGCCGAGAACATCTCCTATGACACCGTGCAGGCGCTGCTCGCGCAGACCGGCGCGACGGTCCGCAAGACCGATGAGGCTTGGGACGACGCGTATTTCACCTATTCCGAGGGCGGAAAAAACTATTACGTTGCTTTTGAAAGCGAGGAAGGGCTTCAGCACCGTCAGGCGCTGGCGCTGAACTACGGCTTGGGCGGCGTGGCCTGCTTCTATGTCGGCTCGGAGCGCGAATCGCTCTTCCGGCTCATGAAAAAGAGCTGCACCGGTCTGCCGTATTACGACGTCTCGGCGCGCGACTGGTTCTGTCCCGGCATCCGCTTCACCTTTGAAAACAGCCTGATGAACGGCACGTCGCGCACGACCTTTGAGCCGGACACGACCATGACGCGCGCGATGCTCGTGACGGTGCTCTGGCGGTACGAGGGCTCGCCCAACGTGGGCGCGAGCAGCTTTTCCGACGTGCCGAACGGCGCGTATTATGCGAAGGCCGTCGCATGGGCGGCGGAGAGGGGCGTCGTCAACGGCGTCTCGCCCGACAAATTCGACCCGGACGGAAACGTCACGCGGCAGCAAATGGCGGCGATCCTCTATCGCTACGCCGGAACGCGCGGCGAGGATCTTTCGCCCTCGGCGGCGCTGGGCGATTTTCCGGACGCCGCGCAGGTGCAGGGCTACGCCCGCGCGCCGATGCAATGGTGCGTCGCGCTGGGCTATATCGGCGGCGACCGCATCGACGGCGTGAATTATCTTGCCCCGACCGGCTTCGCGACCCGCGCGCAGGTGGCGACGATCCTTATGCGCTATCTGCAAAAGAGCTGACGGGGCACCCCCGCATTGCAAAATCCGGAACAACAGGAAAGCGTTTTACCTATGAAAAAAGAATCCAGACTTGCCTTCCGCAGGGGGCTGCGCGACGGCGTGCCCATTGCGCTCGGCTATTTCGCTGTCGCCTTTTCCCTCGGCATCGTCGCGCGGAGGGCGGGCGTGAATGCCCTGCAGGGCTTTTTGACCAGCGCGGTCATGAACGCCTCGGCAGGGGAGTATGCCGCCTTCGTCTGCATCGCCGCCGACGCGGCCTACACCGAAATGGCGGTCATGACCCTCGTGGCCAACGCGCGGTACCTGCTGATGAGCTGCGCGCTCAGCCAGCATCTCGCCCCCGATCTGAAGCTGCGACACCGTCTGCTGCTCGGCTTTTACATGACGGATGAATTCTTCGGCATCTCCATGACGCAGCGGCCGACGCTCGACCCCTGCTATACCTACGGCGCGATCAGCGTCGCCGCGCCCTGCTGGGCGGTCGGGACGGCGCTGGGCATCCTCGCGGGGAGCGCGCTGCCCCTACGCGTCACGAGCGCCTTGAGCGTCGCGCTCTACGGCATGTTTTTGGCCATTATCGTGCCGCCCGGGCGCGAGAACCGCGTGCTTGCGGGGCTTGTGCCGCTCTGCTTTGCGCTGAGCTTTGCCTGCGCGCGGCTGCCGGTCGTCTCCGGCCTCTCGGAGGGCACGCGCACCATCCTTCTGACGGTGCTCATTGCCTCGGCGGCGGCGCTGCTCTTCCCGGTCAAGGACGAGGAGGCGGAGTATGCGGCATAATTTTTATGGATACCTGCTCGTTATGGCGGCGGTGACGGCTGCCGTCCGCATCCTGCCGCTGACGCTGATCCGGAGTCAGATCCGCAACCGGTTTTTGCGCTCGTTTTTGTATTATGTACCCTATGTGACCCTCTCCGTGATGACCTTTCCGGCCATCATGGATGCAACGCAAAGTCCCTACGCCGGCTTGGCCGCGCTCGCGGTCGGACTGGTTCTGGCGTGGCTCCGCGCGGGCCTGTTCAAGGTCGCGGCAGCCTGCTGCGCCACTGTGCTTCTGCTGGAGCTGATGATTCTATAGACCATTCGGAGGAAATTGAAAATGCCATTCCAAAACAAAAAACTGAACATGACCATGCTCTGCGACTTCTATGAGCTGACGATGGGCAACGGGTTCTTCTCCAGCCAGATGCGCGACCGCATCTGCTATTTCGACGTGTTTTATCGAAACATTCCGGACGGCGGCGGCTTTGCCATCGCAGCCGGTCTGGAGCAGGTGATCGAATACATCAAGGATCTGCATTTCACCGACGGCGACATCGCCTATCTGCGCAGCCGGAAGCTCTTCAGCGAGGAATTTTTGGCCTACCTGCATGATTTTCACTTCACGGGCGATATTTACGCCGTGCCGGAGGGCACGCCGATCTTCCCGCGTGAGCCGATCCTGACGGTGCGCGCGCCCGCCATTCAGGCGCAGCTCATCGAGACCTATATCCTGCTCGTCATCAACCACCAGAGCCTGATCGCCACGAAGGCCAACCGCGTGGTGCGCGCCGCGCAGGGACGCCGCGTGCTCGAGTTCGGCTCGCGCCGGGCGCAGGGCGCGCAGGGCGCGATTCTCGGTGCGCGCGCCGCTTATATCGGCGGCTGTGACGGCACGGCCTGCACGATCTCCGATCAGCTCTACGGCGTACCCGCCGGCGGCACGATGGCACACTCGTGGGTGCAGATGTTCGACACGGAGTACGAAGCCTTCGAGACCTATTGCAAGCTCTATCCGACCAACGCCGTGCTGCTCGTCGATACCTATAACACGCTCAAGAGCGGCGTGCCGAACGCCATCCGCGCCTTTGACACGGTGCTCAAGCCGCTTGGCATCAAAAAATGCGGCATCCGCCTCGACTCCGGCGATATGACCTATCTGACAAAAAAGGCGCGTAAGATGCTTGACGACGCCGGCTGGACGGAGTGCGAGATTTCCTGCTCCAATTCGCTCGACGAATACATCATTCAGGATCTGCTGCGGCAGGGCGCGCAGATCGATATGTTCGGCGTCGGCGAGCGCCTTATCACCGCGCGCAGTGAGCCGGTCTTCGGCGGCGTTTATAAGCTCGTCGCGGTCGAGCGCGACGGCGAGATCGTCCCGAAGATCAAGATCTCCGAAAACGTCGGCAAGATCACCAATCCGCATTTCAAGAAGCTCTATCGCTTCTACGGAAACGACACCGGCAAGGCCATCGCCGACTATCTCTGCGTGCACGACGAGGTCGTTGACGACAGCAAGGATCTGCTGATCTTCGATCCGGAGGCGACGTGGAAGCAGAAGACCGTCTATAATTTCACCGCGCGCGAGCTTCAGGTGCCGATCTTCCAAAACGGCGAGCTGGTCTATCAGCTGCCCACGCTGCACGAGATCCGCGATTACTGCAAGCAGCAGATCAACACGCTCTGGGACGAGGTCAAGCGCTTTGACAACCCGCATTGCTATTATGTCGACCTGTCAAAGAAGCTCTGGGACATCAAGTATGACCTGCTGAAGAACAACGCAGGCGGCCTGAAGCGCGATGAGAAGCGGTAACACCAAGAAGCTTGCCCTTTGCGGCGTGCTGGCGGCGCTGGCCGTGGCCGTAATGTTCCTCGGCAGCAGCCTTTCCGTCGCGACGATCGCCTCGGCCGTGCTGGCCTCGATGGTGCTGATCCCGGTCTATGCCGAGTGCGGCGCGGGCTGGGGGATGCTCTGGTTCGCGGCCGTTGCGGCGCTGGCGATGCTGCTCACCCCGCAGAAGGAGACGGCGTTTCTGTTTCTGTTCTTCGGTGATTACCCCGTGCTGCGGCGTTACCTCTCCCGCATCCGGCCACGCGTGCTGCAATGGGGCGCGAAGCTGCTCTATGTCAATGCCGCGACGGCTGCGGCCTACGGGCTGATGCTCTATGTGTTCAAGCTCTCCGAGCTGACGGCGGAATTTGCCGAAATGAAGCACTGGATGCTGGCGGTCTCGCTGCTGCTGGCCAATGTCTGCTTCGTGCTCTATGACCGACTGCTGCCGCGTCTGGAGGTGCTGTATGCCGTCCGCCTGCGGCCGAAGCTCAAGCTTTAATCTCTCCGGCGGACGCCGGAAACAACATAGAAAAGGAGTATCGCAATGAAACATTTCCCCAAACGAATCATAGCGTGGCTGCTTGCTCTGATGATGCTGCTGACGCTGCTCCCGACGGCTGCCTTTGCGGCAAGGCAGGATGTATGGAAGCAGATCGCAGCCTATGAGAAAGCACATCTGCGCAGGACTCGCGGCGTCGACGACGAGCGCACGGCTGCGGATTACGCGGCGCTTTCAGAAGGCATTGCAAAGCTGGTCACCTCGTCGACTGATTATCGCTTCGGCACCTGCACCTACGACGGAACGAACGCCATGTTCTTCTGGGAGGACGCAGACGGCGAGCCGCAGGGCTATTCGCCCACGCTCCGCGCCCGCACGAATGGCGCCGCGGCGACGACCGACAAGGAATTCGGCGTTGAGCAGACCGTTTCTTATGCAAAACGGGGCGGCTCTCCGGACGCAAAGAACGTCTACCTGATCGGCCCGTGGTACGGCCACCCCACCGAGGGAGCTAACTTCACCGATCAATACCAAAAGGAGGCCAACAGCATCGCCGCCACCACCGGCGGAACCTACACGCTCTATTCCGGCTCCAAGGCCACGATCGGCGCTGTCGCCAAGGCCATGGAGAGCGGCGCGGTCGTGTTCTTTGACTCCCACGGCGTCACGGACTACGACAAATACATGGGCTATTCCTATCCGGACAGCAACGAGGATGTCTATGACAGCGTGACGGGTGCGCATACGTCCTATCTGACGATCATCAGCGGCACCGGCCTGACGTCCGCCGATCAGGCGGCGGTGAAGGCTGCCGACGGCACGACCTACTACCATGCCTTCCGAAGCGACGGGTTCTACTGCGTCGACGGCACGGCGATCGCCAACCATATGACCAAGGACGCGCCGAACAGCCTGCTCTGGATGGCCATCTGCCTCGGAATGGCGACCGAGGGGCTCTCCGCGCCGCTGCGCGCGAAGGGCGTCGAAACGGTCTACGGATATTCCGAGTCCGTCGCCTTTGTCGGGGATTATGAATACGAGGCAAGCTTCTGGACACAGATGAAGGCCGGAAAAACCGTGGCAGAGGCCATTGCAACGATGAAGACTCCGTATGCGTGGGATCCGGGCTTTGCAAAATACAGCGCTTATAACACGCTTGCCAAGGCGCGGAAGTATTTTGTCGCCTTCCCGGTGGTCGTCTCCTCCGAGGACACCTACCCCGGCCAACGCAGGGACAACACCGCGAACTTTGGCGCAGACAGCCTCCAGACGGTTCAGTCCACCTGGACGCTTCAGGCCTCGAATTGTGAGCATAGCTATGTCTATTCGCTGACGACTTCGCCGACACTGACCGAGGTGGGCATCATCACCGGTGTCTGCTCGAAGTGCGGCAGAACCGTCCGTGTTGAAATGCCTGCGCTGAACCAGACGGATTATACTTACACCGTGCTCGTCGAGCCGACCTGCGCTGAGGGCGGCGTATGCCGCTATAATTGGAGGGTGGCGCCTTATGGCGACTTTACATTTGACGAGCCGCTTCCGAAGACCAATAACCACACTTGGGACGAGGGCGTTGTGACGACCGAGCCGACCTGCACGGAAAAGGGCGTCAAGACCTACACCTGCACGGTTTGCAAGACCACGAAGACCGAGGAGATCGCCGCCACCGGCGTGCACACGTGGGACGACGGCAAGGTCACGACCGAGCCGACCTGCACCAAGGCGGGCGTGAAGACCTACACCTGCACGATCTGCAAGGAAACCAAGACCGAGGCCATTGCGGCGCTCGGCCACAAGTGGGACGACGGCAAGGTCACGACCGAGCCGACCTGCACCGAGGCGGGCGTGAAGACCTACACCTGCACGGTCTGCAAGGAAACCAAGACCGAGGCCGTCGCGGCGCTCGGCCACGTTGACGCGGACAAGGACAACAAGTGCGACCGCTGCGGCGAAAAGCTCGGCGAGGATCCGAAGCCGGCCGAGGACGTCTGCACGCCGTTCACCGACATCGACCAGAGCGCTTGGTATCATGACGGCGTGCACTACATGATCGAAAACGGCATGATGAACGGCGTCGGCAACGGCATGTTCGAGCCGAACGGCAGCGTGACGCGCGCGATGCTCGTGACGATCCTCTACCGTCAGGCCGGTTCGCCGAGCGTCGAGGGCAAGACGAACCCGTTTATCGACGTCAAGCCCAACAAATATTACACCGACGCCGTGATCTGGGCCTTCCAAAACGGCATCGTCAACGGCACGACGCCGACGACCTTCGAGCCGGAGGAGCCTGTCACCCGCGAGCAGATTGCGACGATCCTCTACCGCCGCGAGGGCGCGCCGGAGGTCAAGCAGGATCTGAGCGCCTTCGTCGACACCGATCAGGTCAGCAGCTATGCCCACGCGGCCATGCAGTGGGCGGTTGCCGAGGGCGTCATCAAGGGCGACGGCAACAGACTGAACGCCAAGGGCGATGCGACCCGCGCCGAGATCGCGACCATGCTCATGCGTTATCTGACCAAATAATTGTCCCTGCACCAAACGAGGATGCCGTTTTCGCGGCATCCTCGTTTTGCCGCATGAAGCACAGGGCTGGGCAATGACACGAAATCGAAGCGCTTTTATTTGAAAAACGGACGATTTTTTGTTTTTGCGGGCATTTTTTTGCGTAGTATCGCTCTGCATCGTGCTTCAAACGTTTCGTTTCGAAAATCGTCCCGTTTTCCTGCAAAACCTACCGATTTTGTCATTGCGAGGAGGGCATTTTCAATGCCCGACGCGGCAATCTTAAACGGGACGAAACGGCATCCCGGAACGAGGTACGGCAAATCCTACGCGATGTCGCCTTGCGACAAATCAAAATTTCGGGATTACGTCGTTTTGTGCCCCCGTGTTTCGTTCCGGGATGCCATACCTATGGCTTTAAGATTGCCACGTCGCTGCGCTCCTCGCAATGACACAAAAATGGTAGGTTT
>OIWU01002792.1_pt1 | contig 14320 bp, 9 predicted proteins | sample 1587711 | NCBI WGS metagenome assembly OIWU01 (sample SAMEA3888909, study PRJEB22519) | human gut metagenome | biome: human gut; feature: human-associated habitat; material: faeces | place: Denmark | collected 2010 | reverse complement strand
GGCAGGGTCCGGGGCGGAGCCCCGTGAGATCGCTTGCCTCGCCAACCCGCACGGGCTATCAGGGAGCGTCACTCGACAAAAGGCTGTGACGACAGGAGGCTCCATGAAACCGCTCAAGCTGGATGCCGATTCCTCCCGCACCGGGAAACTTGAGGACATGAACGCGCCGTGGAGCCGCCTGCTCCATCTGGCGACGCGCTACACCTACCCGAAACGCTACCCCCTCGTACTGGCGGGCGACGCCATGTTCGACTTCTACTACCTCGCCAAGGGGCGCCTCAGGATCATGCACGGCGCGGAGAACGGACGCGAACGGGCGATGGTCTATATCGGCAGCGGGAATGTATTCAATGAGGCCACGGCACTGGCCGGATTCGACGATCCCGACTGCCGCTTCTACTGTATGGAAGACGTGGAACTGTACCGCTTCCCCGGCACGCTGCTCCATGATCCGCGCTTCGTTGCCGAATACCCGGAACTCATCATCAACCTGATGGTATCCATGAGCACCAAGGTGCTCGTGATGCACGCCAACCTTTCCGAAACGGGCGGCGGTACGGCAGTGAAGCAGGTCAGCCTCTTTTTGTGCGGGCTTTCACGTCTGCACGGTGACAAGCTCGACTTCAACCCCCAGATGACCCAGGAAGAACTGGCGATTTTCCTTGGGATGCACAGGGCTACGCTTGTGAGGGCCCTGAGGGTCCTGCGTGGGTGCGGCGCCCTCCTCCAGCTCACCAAGAACCGCCTCCGTATCGGAGACCTCGCGCTCCTGCAAAAAATAGCCGGGGAATAACCCGGAACATCTACAGAAAAACCCATATAATCCATACTGTTTCGTCCTATCTCATCTTTTTTCCACTTTTTTTCACAAATGGCGCAGATGCGCCATTTTCTTGAGAACGGCTGTGTGAAGGTTCGCACAATGGGAAGTGAGCCGGAGGGCGGATGCGCGCCCGCCCATCCCCTCACCCTTCACATAGCCGTCCCCCGCGACGCGGGGAACGCCAAGGAGACAGGACGTGATCAACGTTATCGATCAAGACAAATGCATCGGATGCGGGACCTGCTTCAAGTCGTGCAGCCTCGATGTGTTCCGCCTCGACACCGACCAGAGCAAGGTTTCGCCCTGCATGGCGGCGTGCCCTGCGGGGACCGACATTCGCGGCTACAATGCCCTCGTACAGCAAGGCAAGCTTGAAGAAGCCGCCCAAAAACTCCGTCAGGCAAACCCATTCCCCGGCATCACGGGCCGCATCTGCTTCCATCCCTGCGAAAAGGAATGCGCACGCAATGCCGTGGACGGTGCGGTAAACATCAACGCCGTCGAGCAGTTCCTCGGCGATCTCGACCTGCCAGAAGAACAGCCCGCCGTCCGGCATACGGCCAAGGTCGCCGTGGTGGGTTCCGGCCCCGCAGGGCTTTCCTGCGCCTGCTTTATGGCCCGCATGGGCTACCCCGTCACCGTTTTCGAGGCCGCGCCGCGCCCCGGCGGTATGCTCCGTTACGGCATCCCGGCTTACCGCCTGCCCGACGCCGTGGTCGAGGCGCATGTAGCCCGGCTTGAAGCCCTCGGCGTCAGCTTCCGCTGCAACACCCGCATCGGCAAGGGCGGCGACCTGACCCTCGGCGATTTGCGCCGGCGCGGCTACAAGGCGTTCCTTCTTGCCCCCGGAACCAGCCTCAGCCGCAGGATCGCCATTGAAGGCGCGGAGCTGCCCGGCGTGCTGTGGGGCGTGGAGTTCCTGCGCGCCGTGCGCGGCGATCACGCTCCTACGTTTTCGGGCCATGTCGTGGTCGTGGGCGGCGGCGACGTTGCCGTCGACGCGGCGATTTCCGCCAAGCGCCTCGGAGCATCGTCCGTGAGCATGGTTTCCCTTGAGTCCGAAGCCGAACTGCCCGCCTATCCGCACAATATCGCCGACGCCCGCGACGAGGGCATCGATTTTCAGTGCGGCTGGGGCCCGGTACGCGTCGAAGGCACGGACGCCGTTTCCGGCCTCGCCGTCAAAGCCTGCCTTTCCGTCAAGGACGCTTCCGGCGCGTTCCGCCCGTCCTTTGATGAAGCGCAAACCCGCACCATCCCCGCCGATGCCGTGATCTTCGCCATCGGGCAGGCCGCCGATCTCGATCCCTTCGCGGAGGACGTGGCCATCACGCCCCGCCGTACCATCGAAACCGCCGCCGTCACCTTCGAAACCTCCCGCCCCGACGTATTCGCGGCGGGCGACGCCGCCAGCGGCCCGGCCTCGGCCATCCAAGCCATCGCCGGGGGACGCGAGGCAGCCTTCTCGATGGACCGCTACCTGCGCGGAGGCCAGATCCTCGCCAACCGCGCCGCCGTCCGCGAAACCGTGGACAAGGACAGGCTCCCCGGCGAAGGCGTGCTCCTCTCCCCGCGCAACGAACGCGCCGTGACCGACGCCCCCGGATTCGGGGAACGGCGGCGGGGGCTGGATCTCCATGCCGTGCTGGCGGAAGGTATGCGCTGCATGACCTGCGGGGCCAAGGCCCGCATCGCCTACAACGACGACTGCATGACCTGTTTTACCTGCGAGCTCCGCTGCCCGGCGGAAGCCATCAACGTGCATCCTTTCAAGGAACCGCTCCCGCGTACCCTTGAAATCCATTGCGAGGACTAGCCATGAGCGCGAAACCTTTTGTTTTCGATACGGACGTGCTGATCATCGGCGGCGGCTTTTCGGGTTCGCGCTGACGGCCCGGCAACATGTGGAGAACGTGCTCATCGTCGACAAGGGCCCCCGCGACTGGGGCGGCCTCGGCGGGATGTCCGGCGGCGACATGATCGTCAAGCAGCCGGAGTTCGCCGCCAAGGATCTGGTCGAAGAGCTGGTCTATTACTATGACGGGCTGTGCGAGCAGGATGTGCTTGAGGAAATCCTCAACCAGTCCTACGAGCGCTTCAAGGATTACGAGAAGATGGGCCACGAGTTCGCCCGCGACGATTCCGGCAGGCTCATGAGCATCCCCCAGCGCGGGCTCGAACTCATGCGCTATTACTTCTACCATCCCTACGGCAAGGGCGGCGCGCACACCACGCAGATCCTCAATGCCGAGCTTCAGCGGCTCAACGTCCAGCGCATCGGGCGCATCGAGATCACCGATCTCGTCAAGGACGGCGACGCCGTTTCCGGGGCCGTGGGCTTCCACGCCCAGAGCGGCACGCCCTGCCTGTTCCGGGCCAAGGCCGTCATCCTCGCCGCCCACAACGGCGGCTGGAAGGGCTCGTACCTGCTGAACACCTGCGCGGGCGAAGGCGCGGCGCTGGCCTACGGTGCGGGCGCTTCCCTGCGCAACATGGAGTTCATCGAAAACTGGAACGTGCCCAAGCTGTTCGCGTGGGAAGGGCAGACCGGGATGCTCCCCTACGGCGCGCGCTTCCTCAACGGAGAAGGCGAGGATTTCATGCGCCGCTATTCCCCGAAGCTCGGAGCCAAGGCCGACCCGCACTACAACGTGCGCGGCATGGCCTTTGAAGTCCGGGCCGGACGCGGGCCGATCTACTTCGACACCAGCACCATGAGCCCGGAAGGCGTCGAGATCATGACCCCCACCGGCGGCTGGATGAAACTCAACGACACCAAGCTCAAGGAACTCGGCATCGACTTCTTCAAGAGCAAAACCGAATGGATGCCGCAGGTGCTCACCTCGTTCGGCGGCACCGTGGCCGACAAGGACGGCTGGAGCGGCGTTCCGGGCCTGTTCGTGGCCGGACGCGCCCGCAGCGTCACCCCCGGCGTCTACATGGGCGGCTGGGACACCTGCAAGACCACCACGACCGGTTACATCGCCGGGAACAGCGCGGGGAAATACGTTTCCGGGCTCACCTCCGCGCCGCGGTTCGACGACGCCCACGCCTCTGGAACGCTCGACGCCACCCTGTCCTTGCTCGGCAAACCCGGCGTCTATCCCAAGGACGTGGTCCGGCTTATGCAGGAGCTCATGGCCCCGATGGATGTGTGCATCCTCAAGACCGGCAAGGGCCTCACCCGTTCGCTGGAACGCCTTGAAGACGCCAAGCGGAACATCCTGCCGTACATGACCGCCCCCGAGCCGCACTATCTGGTCAAGCTCGTGGAAGCGCGCTCCATGGCGCTGATCACCGAAATGTACCTGAAGGCGTCGCTCATGCGCAAGGAATCGCGCAGCGGGCATTACCGCGAGGATTTCCCCGAACGCCACGGCGATCCGGCATGGATCGTCATCCGCGACGGGCACGACGGCATGGATCTGCGTGCCGACCCCGTTCCGCTGGACCGTTATCCGGTAAAACCGCACCGCTACTATATGGATAACTTCGCCTTCCCCAAAACATCGGCCATCTAAGGCAGCGTCCGCCGCGCCGGAATCCCGCATCCCGGCGCGGCTCCCCGACCTCTGAACCCGCCTCCCGCAGGAGTCCCCATGAACCGTGCCCTGACCTTAAAGTGGTTCGCCGTGCTCGGCCTCGCCAGCCTGTTCTACCTGCTGGCTCCCCGTGACGTTTCGCCTCAAATGCCCCTCTATCTCGGGATGACCTCCGCAGCGGTCATCATCTGGACCTTCGATCTCTTGCCCGCCGTGGCTGTCGCCGCCGCGCTGACCTTCCTCTACCTGCTGACCAACATGGCCCCGCCCGAAGTCGTGCTCGGGCCGTGGACCACCGTGCTCATCTGGACCACCTTCGGCGCGGCCATCTTCGGTGAAGCCATGGAAAAGACCGGGCTCGCCAAGCGCGTGGCCCTGCGCTGTATGCTCCTCACGGGCGGCACGTTCACCGGGATGCTCATCGGGTTCGCCATCGGCGGCATCATCCTCGGCCTGCTGCTGGCCTCCGGGTTCGCCCGCACGGTCATCTTCTGCGCCATCGCCGTGGGCATCATCAGGGCGCTGGACATCGATCCCAAGTCCCGCCTGTCCTCCATCATCGTCATCGCCTGTTTCTTCGCGGCGGCGGCCCCGACCATGCAGTTCCTGCACACCTCGGAGTCCTTCATCTGGTCGTTTCAGGTGCTCATGAAGGCCATCGGCGGCAATGTGGACTGGTGGGAATACCTGAACCACGCCTGTTTCATCAACACCATCTATGTCGCGCTGTCCTTCCTGACCATCTATTTCATGCGCGGCAAGGTGCGGCTCCCCGAAGGCGGGAAGCTCAAGCTCATCCTCGAAGAGCGCCTCGCCGAAATGGGCCCCATGACGGTTTCCGAAAAGCGCCTCCTCGTCCTCGCCATCCTCGGCATCCTCGGCTTTATGGTCGAGCCGTGGACCGGCGTGAACGCCGTGTATGTGCTTTGCCTCGTAGCCCTGTTCTGCTACATGCCCGGCATGAAGATCATGGAGCCCTCCTCCTTCAACAACCTGAACATCGTGTTCCTCGTCTTCGTGGCGGGCTGCATGGCCATCGGGTTTGTGGCGGGCGAAGTCGGAGCCAACAAGTGGGCCGTCTCATCCATCATCCCGTTCCTCAAGGAACTGCCCCCCACGCTCGGCGTGCTCTGCTCCTACCTCGCGGGCGTGGTCACCAACCTGCTCCTGACCCCCTTCGCGGCGACCGTGGCCTTCACCCCGGCGTTCGGCGAACTCGGCGTCCAGATGGGCGTCAACCCGCTGCCCTTGTTCTACGCCTTCGAGTACGGGCTCGATCAGTACTTCTTCCCCTATGAAGGCGTCATGTTCCTCTACATCTTCACCACCGGATGCGTGACCCTCAAGCACGTCATCCCCACGATGATCGCCCGCTGCATCGTCGCCGGGGCGTTCATCGCGGTCATCGCCATCCCCTACTGGACGTTCATCGGCATCATGTAACCCCGGCACGGCCCGCTCCCGCGCCTCTCCTCCCACTCCCGGATGCCCCCGCATCCCCCAAAAAAGCGTTGCCGCACCCCGGCCTGATGGCTGGATGCGGCAACGCCTTTTCGTGATCGCCCTTCCCGTCTTCTTGACACGCCGCCCCGCCGTGCCCACATTCAGACAAAACACGGGCAGGAGGCCGCCATGAGCGACAAGGACATCATCGATATGAAAGAGGAAAACGGCCAGTGGTCGGCCTACGTTTCCGAGTTCTCCCCCGAAAAGCTCTGGGAAAAAATCAAAGGGCACGCAAAGAAAGTCGGCTGCGAGGGCATACGCAGCGCCCTGCGCCTGTTCTACGCGCTGGACAATCCGTCCATGCCGCTCAAGACGAAAATGGTGATTTACGGCGCGCTCGGCTATTTCATTTCGCCCATCGACGTGATCCCCGATTTCATCCCGGTCGTGGGTTTCACCGACGACATCGGCGTGCTCGCGGCGGCGGTGGTCATGGCCGCTTCCTATATAGACGCCGAGGCCAGGGCCAAAGCCGACGCCAAGCTTGCCGGATGGTTCGGGGAAGGCACTTGCTGAAAAGAACCATACCCCCCAGCCTTTCCGGGAACTACGGAGAGGCTCTCCGCCACGCTTTGGCGCGGACGCACCGCAAGGTACGCCCGTACTTCTGCTCTCCCCGGCAGAACACTATCAGGAATAGGCCCCGCGCACGGCGTCCACAATGGCGTCCGTCAGACGCCGCAGGTCTTCAGGCCCGATGCAGTACGGCGGCATGAGATAGACGTTCCGGTTGAACGGACGCACCCATACGCCGCGCTCAACGAAGAAATCCTGCAAGACGGCCATGTTCACGGGCTTGTCCACCTCCACGACGCCGATTGCGCCGAGTGTCCGCACGTCGCGGACCCCCCGGAATTCCCGGCACGGCGAAAGCCCTTCCTCAAGGCCCCGGCGGATGCCTTCCACGCGCTCGGCCCACGGCGAGGCGTTCAGAAGGTCGAGGCTGGCGCATCCCACGGCACAGGCCAACGGGTTGCCCATGAAGGTGGGGCCGTGCATGAACACGCCGCCGCCCTGCTCCGGCCCGGCCTCTTCAATGCCCCGCGCTACGGCTTCGCTGGCAACGGTCGCCGCCAGCGTCATGGTGCCGCCGGTGAGCGCCTTGCCGAGACAGAGGATATCCGGCTTGAGGCCCGCCCATTCCGAAGCGAACATCTTGCCGGTACGCCCAAATCCTGTGGCGATTTCATCAACGATCAGCAGCAGTTCGTGCTCGTCGCACAGCTTCCGCAGCCCGCGCAGGTAGTCGGGGTGATAGAACCACATCCCGCCCGCGCCCTGCACGATGGGTTCGAGGATGACCGCCGCCAGCCCCTCCGCGTGACGCTCGATGGCGTCGCGCATGGGCCGGAGGCTGTCGGGATCGAACGGGCTGTCGAAACGGCAGCTTGGGCGCTCGACGAACAGGTGTTTCGGCAGGATGCCGGTAAACAGCGTATGCATACCGTTTACGGGATCGCAGACGGACATGGCCCCTTGCGTGTCGCCGTGGTAGCCTCCCTTGGGGGTGAGGAAGCGGGTTTTGCCCGGCCTGCCCTTTGAGGCCCAATACTGGACCGCCATCTTGAGCGCGACTTCGACCGAGACCGAACCCGAGTCGGCATAAAAGATGTGTTTCAGATTGTCGGGCAGCAGCGGCAGGAGCCGTTTCCCCAGTTCCACGGCGGGCTCATGGGTCAGGCCGCCGAACATGACGTGGGCCATTTTCGCGGACTGCCGCCGCACGGCGTCCATGAGGACGGGGTGTCCGTAGCCGTGGATGGCGCACCACCACGAGGACATGCCGTCCACCAGTTCCCTCCCGTCGCGCAGCCTGATGCGCACGCCCGACGTGCCCACCGCCTCCCGCACCGGGAGCGGGTTCAGCGCCGACGTATACGGGTGCCACAGGTGTTCCCGGTCGAAGGCGAGAAGCGAAGAAGGGGAAAGAGGAGATGAGGGAATGTGGGGGGAGGCCACGCGGGAGCTTTCCCGGTTGGAGCATGAAGATGCAGGGGAGGTTTGACCGCGTTCATGGGAAGAAGACAGGGAGACGATATGTGATGAAGCGTTGTCGGGGCATATTCCATTGGAAAGGCAGTCCGAGAACAACGGGTGCAGGGCTTCCACGGCGGGCCCGACAAGGGCGGCGAGGCTGGACCATACGTTTTCGGCATTGTTTGCGAATCCGGTTTGGTAGGGGATTTCCGCGAGCACGGGGACGCCGCGTTCCCGGCCCATGCGGGCGAGGGTTTCGGCGTTGTCGCGCAGCAGCCTGCGTTCGTTCCCGACATCCGGATCGGGGCCGGAACCCGGATCGCATACCGTTTCCGGGATCGGGCGGTTGAGGATCATCCCGCACACGCGCAGGCCGTGCGATTGCAGCACGTCGAGCGAAAGCAGGGCGTGGTTGATGCAGCCGAGCTTGTTCCCCACGACGAGCAGGACCGGAAAATCGATCTCCCGCATGAAGTCGAGCATGGTTTCGCGGTCATTCAGCGGGACGTAAATCCCGCCCGCGCCTTCGATCAGCAGAAACGTCCCGTCCGGCACCTTCCGCTCCAGCTTTTCCCGTAAGCCGAAAACAGTGAGCGGACGCCCTGCCAGCCGTGCCGCCAAATGCGGCGAACACGCGGGCTCGTAGGTTTCCAGCACGATCCCGCCGCCTCCCGCCGCCTCGTAGCAGGCCACGTCGGGAGCGACAAGGGCGGAAGAGGCCGAAGAAGAAGAAGAAGAAGAAGAAGAAGAAGAAGAAGAAGAAGAAGAAGAAGACACTCCCAACGAAGCGCCCACGCCTCCCATGCCTGCGTTTCCCCAACCCTTCAGGTGTTCGGGAGTACTGGAACCACCTTTCCCACAGCAGCCACAAGCACAGTCTTCCTTTCGCGCCTGCAAGGAGTCCCCATCCCCTCCCGCCGAGAAAGCCCCCTCATGAGACGCGGCCTCCCCCCGATTCTCTTCCTCTCCCCCCCGCATAACGCACCCCGTCTGTACGGGCTTCACAGCGGCGGCGGGCGCCCCGGCGACCTTCAAGGCGCGCAGAAGCGCGGCGGTGACGGTGGTCTTCCCGGCATCGGTATCGGTCCCGGTGATGAAAAGCCCCTTCATGACCGTTCCTCCCGAAGCCCCAGCACCTCGTACATTTCGGCATCGTCACAGAAGGCGCAGCCCTTGGTGGTGAGGTAATTGCCGGTCATCACGCCGTTGGCTCCGGCGGCGAAAACCCACGACTGCCACTGGCCGAACGTCTTGGAGCGCCCGCCGCAGATGAGCACGTCCTGTTCCGGATGCAGAAGCCGCATGAGCGCGACCACCCGCAGCGCCTCGGAAGGCGGCAGGAGGGGGGAATCCCCAAGCGGCGTGCCGGGAATGGGATTCAGAAAATTGAGCGGCAGGGAGTCCACGCCGAGATCGGTCAGGGTTTGGGAAAGCTCAATACGCTGCTCCCACGTCTCGCCAAGGCCGAAGATGCCGCAGCTGCACACCCGGAACCCGGCGGAGCGGGCCACGCGCACGGTTTCCAGATCCTGCTCGTAGGCGTGGGTGGTACAGATCGAAGGGAAATGGCTCGCGGAGGTTTCGAGATTGTGATGATAGGACGTAAAACCCGCCTCGCGCAGCCGGGCGGCCCGCTCGGGCGTCAGCAGGCCGAGCGAGGCGCACAAGCCGATCTTCACTTCCCGGCCGATGCGCAGAGCCGATTCGCACAGCGCGTCGAAATCGCGATCGCTCGGAGCCGTGCCGCTGGTCACGATGCCGAAGCGGTCGACATTGTTGGCGGCGAGCTCTTCCGCGCGGCGCAGCAGCGTATCCGTGTCATAGAGAGGATAGACGGGGGAATCCGTTTGATGATGCGCTGATTGGGCGCAGAAAGCGCAGTTTTCAGGGCAACGCCCGGACTTGGCGTTGATGATCCCGCAGGTAAACGCGGCGGCGGGCTTGCGGGCGGCGCGGGCCAGCCCCGCCACGGACAGGATGTCCAACGTCGCGGACTCGGGAAGACGGGCAAGCTCCAGCGCCTCGGAAGGTGACAGAAGCGGATCGGCGCCGGACGTGATGCGTTCGGCGATGCGGACAAGCAAAGCATCCATGGGAAAACGTCCTTACAAAAAGTGATGCGACCTTCGCTGTGAGAATAAAGACGCCCGGAAGGGAATCTGGGCAAGGCCGGCGGCTTCGGCCCGATCGGATGCCGAAAAAATTTTCCTGGGAACCCCAAGGGCTCTCCCCAGCAATGCCGGACAGCAAATAACGGGAGCCTGACCGCTGAACGGATACGGCATTTCCCTGCTCTGTGCAACTCCGGTGAAACGGACGGGTTACGGCGGGAAGCAATGACAATGGGCACTGCCGGGAAGCCCCGCTGAGAGAAGCATCCGCTTCCATACCAGAGCCTTTCCTCTTAGAAATGTATATGATCGCCCCAGAAAAGCTGCGTGGGGGGATTCGATGGCACAGGAGCCTTTGGAAAGGCATTGGCTCCCCGCCGGCAAGCTTGGGGGAGAGAGGAAAAGCCTTTATCCAGAAAAGGTTCCCTCTCCCCAATGCCTCTATGCCCTTTCAAAGCCCTTCCTCCCACCTTCCCCGAAAATCGGTTGCGGCCTACAAGTCAAAAGGCTAAAATGATTTCACCATCAACGCTCTCGGCCCCGCCGTCCGCAAACGCACCCCGACCACATGCCAAAACGTCTTACGCTGTTCGCTCCCGTCCTGCTCGCCGTAGTCCTGTCCATCGGGATCATGGCGTGGTTCGGCTACCATAACGCCAAGGACATCCTCGAACAGGAGCTCGTCGCCCATCAAAAAATGATCGCCCAAAGCGCCGTCGATGCCATCCACACCTATTTTACCGGCATCACAGAGAACGTCGAGACGCTCGCCGCCTCCGGCCCCATCCGCCGGCTGCTCAAGAATCCCGATTCGGCGGAAGAGATGGATTCGGCGCGGCGGCTTACGCGCCTGTTCATCCGGCACCAGTCGGATATGCCCAACCTCAACCTTCTCAACAAGAACGGCCAGATAATCCTCAGCTCCACCACGGCCATGCCCGGCATCACCCGGAGTGTCCGCACCGATTTCTCCGATATTGATCGGCCTTCCTTCGGCAGCACCACCAACGGGGACGGGAAGGTCATGGCCTACGTCAGCGCCCCTGTCCGCAGCGACGGCGAACGCGGCGGCGAACGCATCGGTGAAGTTGTCGTCATCATTGATCTGGAAAATTTTCTGCAAAGCTGGAAACGCACAGCCTCCATCGCTCCGAGCGACGGCTATTTCCACATCATCAACGCACAAGGCAAAGTGCTGGCCTCATGGAACAGCGAGGCGCCTCCAGACAACATGCTGAGCCCCGGCAAGCAGAATATTTTCCATCAGCCGGAAGGGCAGCTTATCCGTTTCGCCTCCAGGGATCGGCACACCAGCCTCGGCATCTGGTTCCCCATTCCGTCCACGGACTGGCGGATCCTCATGGCGGTGAACGAAAACAAGATCCTCGGCCCGGCCAACATACTCCGCGACGGGACGCTGACCATCAGCGGAGCCACGGGGCTGCTGCTTCTCCTCCTCGTCTGGGTGCTCCTGAGCTCGCTCACCCGGCAGATCCGCGAGAAAAATCTCCAACTTGACGCCATATCCTCCCACCTGCTCGGGGGCCTGCTCATTACAAGGCTGGATCGGTCCTTCACCATCCTCTACGCCAACGACGGCTACCTGAATATGGTAGGCTATACCCGAAGCCAGCTCCGCAAGGAAAAGCGCAACGCGGCCGTTAGCCTCTGCGCGTCCGAAGAGCGGAACGCGACGATGCAAGCGATTTTCAGCCAGCTTTCCCAGAACGGCATGCTGTCGCTCGAACACCGCCTCCAGCGGAGGGACGGCACCCGCTTATGGGCCCTCATCCGGGGGCGGCAGGTGAACGATCCCGAACTGGGGCAAATCGGCGTATGGGTCATCATCGACGTCACCGAACAGAAGGAAACGCAGCTTGCCTTTGAGCGCCAGTCCTGCGAGCTGGAAACGCTTGTCCAGCAGGTTTCCGCCAGCGAAAACAGGCTCAAGTTCCTTGTGGACAGCGCGAGCATCCCCTTGTGGTCCACGGATCTCGAAACAGGGCTCATTTCCTACAATGAGCACGTCTGCCGGATGCTGGGCTGGCCCGAAGGCGTGCTGCACATGACGCTCCCGGATTTTCTGCTCCGGTGCCATCCCGACGACGTGGAGCACGTGCGCAACGTGTTTGAAAGCTTTTCCGCCGAAGACGCCGGCGGCACGCTGGAATACGAATACCGGGTGCGGGACGGCAACGGGAACTGGCGGTGGATACTGGTCAAAGGGCAAAAAGCGATCAACCCGCTGACCCACAAGGCCGAACGGGTGGGCATCGTCATCGACAACCACGCCCGCAAACAAGAGGCGCTCGATACCCTCCAGCGCGCCGCTGAACTTGAAGCGCAGGTGCAGACGCGCACGGCGGAACTCGCGGCCCGCAATGCCGAACTGCTCAAAAGCCAGCAGGAAGCCTTGGAAGCCACCCGTGCCAAGAGCGAGTTCCTCGCCACTATGAGCCACGAAATCCGTACGCCCATGAATGGGATCATCGGCCTGACATATCTTGCGCTCCAGCGCGAATGCCCCGCCGCCATTGCGGATTACCTCGCCAAAATCGACGTCACCGCCAAGACCCTTCTGCGGATCATCAATGATATCCTTGATTTTTCTAAAGTCGAATCCGGCAAAATGGACTTCGAGGAAATCCCGTTCAACCTCTCGGAGGTGCTTGATAACACTCTCCAGATGTTCACCCATGCCGTGCGGGAAAAGGGGCTCTCCCTGCGCTTTGACGTTGGGGAAGGAGTGCCCCAGTCGCTTGTGGGGGATCCCACGCGGCTCGGGCAGATCTTGCTCAACCTTGTGGGGAACGCTATGAAATTCACGCATGAAGGCAGCGTGACCCTTTTCGTCCGGTGCGTGGAGACGGACCCGCAGACCGTCACGCTGGGTTTCGCCGTGCGCGACACGGGCATCGGTATCCCCGCGGACAAGCTTCCCTCTCTGTTCCAGCCGTTCATCCAAGCGGATATGTCGGTTTCCCGGCGCTACGGCGGCACGGGCCTCGGCCTTGCCATAGCGCGGGTGCTGGTACAGCACATGGGCGGGACAATCCATGTGCGCAGCGTGGTAGGCAAAGGGTCCACATTCAGTTTCACGCTCCGTTTCCGCTGGCCTGCCGCAATCCTCAAGGAGGCCGAAAGCACCGCGCCGGGCAACACGCCCGCACCGCTCGACGGGCTCCGGGTCCTGCTTGCCGAGGATAACGATATCAACCAGATAGTAGCTACAGAAATCCTGAAAATGAAGGGCATCGCGGTGGATGTGGCCTCCAACGGGCTCGAAGCCGTGGACATGGCTCGTTCCGGGGCCTACGACGTGATCCTCATGGACATCCAGATGCCGGAACTGGACGGCATCGAAGCGACGCGGCGTATCCGGGCCTTCCTGCCGGACATTCCCATTATTGCCATGACCGCCCACACCATGAAGGGCGACGCCGAAAAGTGCCTCGAAGCGGGAATGCAGGACCACATCGCCAAGCCCATCGATCCGGAGACGCTTTTCGCAGCGCTGCAACGGGCACGGGGGTAGACTTCCATTCCTGCCCGGCCCTCCGAATCCGCCCTTCCTAGGCCCTCCTTTGATACCCGAAAGCCGCCCCCCTTCACAGGCGGCGACTTTCGGAGTAATGTGCTCTTATGTCACATTTCCTTTATATATCGGACGTATTTTGTCCTTGGTGTTATGGTTTTGCCCCGGTCATGCAGCGGATTTCCTCCGAGCACCCCGGCTATCCCGTACGCGTGCTGAGCGGCGATCTGGTGGAAAACCCAACCACCACCGGCGAAATGATGAGGAACCACCCGACCATGCGGGAATTTTTCGTCCGGCTCGCCAAAACCACGGGACAAGCCGTCGGGCAGGATTTCCTGCGCCGCCTTGAGCCGGGGCAGGGAGATCTCCGCATGTTTTCCCCGGATATGGCAGTGCCTCTGGCGGCGCTGAAAAAACTGGCCCCGGGACACGAGCTCGAACAGATGGAGGCCTTTCAATCGGCCTTTTACGGCGAAGGCCGCGACGTGCTCGCCCCCGAAGTCCAGATGCGGATAGCGAATGTGGACGGCGACGTCTTTATGCGAGCGTTAGAAGACCCCGGGGTACAGGCCGCCGCGGAAGCCGGACGAGAAGAAGCGCTCGATATACTGGGTGACTTTGTGGTTTATCCCACGCTCTTTCTTGAAACGGACGACGGCGAGCGCCATGTGCTGGCGCGCGGTTACGCCGATTATCCCGTTGTGGCCGCCAAGCTTGCCTCCGTGCTCGGCGGAGGAGCCGGCGGCTCGGAGACACGCCCCGCCAACGCGTGCGGCCTCGACGGGCATTGCGATATTTCAGCATGAAGGGGAAAGATCGGAGA
>OIWU01002788.1_pt1 | contig 14347 bp, 16 predicted proteins | sample 1587711 | NCBI WGS metagenome assembly OIWU01 (sample SAMEA3888909, study PRJEB22519) | human gut metagenome | biome: human gut; feature: human-associated habitat; material: faeces | place: Denmark | collected 2010 | reverse complement strand
GCGTCTCGGTTCGGGTCATCCAGTTGTCGTTGTCGGGGCCGGACTTTTCCTCCACGGTGCGGCGCAGCTCCACGTTGGCCGCGGAGAACCGCAGCCCCTTGTGCTCGCCCTCGTGGAAGTCCGTCACGGTACACTCTGTAAAGTCGACCGCTGACAGCTTCGCCGCCTTCAGGTACGCCCAGTCGATGGGCAGGGTGGCAGGCTCCGGCTCCGGACCGAAGGCTTTTGTCAGCTCCGCGCGGAAATAGCCGCCCAGCTGTTGCTGCAGCAGCGCTTTTTTCTTCGTCTGGGCGGGCTTCGCCACCAGCAGGAACAGCGCCACACCAACAAATACAAGAACGCAGATCAGGATAATATCGCGCTTCACAAACATCAGGATGCAGCCGGACACAACGCAGAGTATCCCCAGCAGCATGCCGATACTCTCCGCTTTCTGGCAGCTTCCCAGTTTTTTAGACAGCTGGGCATCTGTCAGCTTCTCTGTTTGTCCCTTCATATCACACCAGCCTTTCTATGACGTGGTAATCATAGCATATTGTACGAAGGATCCTTTGCGGCGACCATTCCACAATGGTTAGGTTTTTACTTCTGAGAGCGGGCTTTTGGGGCATATAATGGCAGCGTCACCGGAGGTGATGCTGTGAAGGAGATAAGCTTTACATATGACAGCAATACACGCACGGTGCCCGGCAGGAAGGGCGGAATACAGGTGGAGAATCTCGTACCGCAGCTGCCCGACGAGGAGCGGACAGCGCGGCGGCGCGGCATCAAAGACAGGCTGTTTGAGGTATTCGTCAGGTATGCGGAGGGGCGGAAATGAATGCCATCTATGCAAGGCAGTCCGTGGACAAGGCGGACAGCATTTCTATCGAGAGCCAGATCGAGTTCTGCCACTATGAGCTGAAAGGGGAGCCGTACAAGGTATACGCCGACAGGGGCTACAGCGGCAAGAATACCGATCGCCCGGCCTTTGGCGAGATGATGCGCGACATGGAAAGCGGAACCATCCGCAGGGTCGTTGTGTACAAGCTGGATCGCATCAGCCGCTCCATTCTCGATTTTTCCCGGATGATGGAGCGGTTTGAGGCCAACCGGGTGGAATTCGTATCTACCACGGAGAAGTTCGACACCTCATCCCCCATGGGGCGCGCCATGCTGAATATCTGCATCGTATTCGCCCAGCTGGAGCGGGAGACGATCCAGAAGCGCGTGGCGGACGCCTACTACTCCCGCAGTCAGAAAAGTCTCTATATGGGCGGCCGGGTGCCATACGGCTTCCGTCTGAGCCCCACGACCGTCGACGGCGTCAGAACCTCTATGTACGCTGTCAACGAAGAGGAGGCAAAGCAGGTACGGCTGATTTATGAGCTGTACGCAAAGCCGGAGTGCTCCTGCGGCGATATCGCTCGCTGTTTGCAGGCCAACGGGATGCTGAAAAACGGGAAGCCATGGGTGCGCACGCGCCTTGCGGAGATCCTGCGCAATCCCGTCTACGTCCGCGCCGATCTGGCTGTTTACAGGTTCTACCGTGACCGGGGCACGGTCATTGTCAACGATCCCGGTGACTTCATCGGCACCAACGGATGCTACCACTACAAGGGGAGGAAATTCGCGCATGCGCCGCCGGAGGGGGACTATCTGGTGCTGGCGCCCCACGAGGGGATCATTCCCGCTGATCTGTGGTTAAAATGCCGCGCCAAGTGCGCGGAGGGGCAGCAGGTCAGGCCGCGCCAGAAGGCGAAGAACACCTGGCTGGCAGGGAAGATCAAGTGCGGCGTCTGCGGGTACGCGCTGGTGGATAAGCGCTATCCGGCTTCCGGCTCCCGCTATCTCCAGTGCTCCGGCAAAATGAACTCCGGAGACTGCAAGGGCGGGGGAACGATCTACACCGACGAGATCGAGGGAATCATCGGCGATGAGATACGGCAAAAGCTGACGCAGCTTGGCACTCTCGCCAAGTGTAAAGCAAAATCAATTGACAGCGATTTGCCGGAGCAGAATGCGCAGCTTGCGCAGGTGGAGCGGGAGATAGCCGCGCTGCTGGAACGGCTGCCAGAGGCGGACGGCGTTCTGCTCCGCTACATCAAGCAGCGAATCGAGGAGCTGGACGGGAAAAAGCGGGAGCTTACAGAGCGCATTTCCCGGCATCAGCGCAGGGAGGAGGGCGGCACGGAAATCGGCGACCCTTCCGCCCTGTGGGGGATGCTGGACTTTGACGACAAGCGGCAGGTGGTGGAGCATCTGATCCGGGTCATCCGCGTTACCGGCGATCACGTCCGGATCGAATGGCGTATATGAGTCCGGGCGTAGCCATCCTGTACGCTTTGGCGAAGGGCTTCGGTTGGCCAAGGATCGCCTGAACGAGAAAAACGTCTATTTCATGAATCCATCCTTCGACAAATGAACGAAAGAAAGGGAGAGGGCAGCGCCCTCTCCCTTCAGCGTGTCGATAAACCCCACCCCTGTCATTCCGAGGAGTACCCCGAGGGCACTTGCTTCGCGGTGCGAAGCGACGTGGGAATCCGCATCTTTCCAGGCAGAAACCTGCGAAAAGCGCAGGATTTGTGCGTTTTAGAAACGGATTGCCGCGCCAGTGTGCGCACTGGCTCGCAATGACAGGCTTTTTTGACAAACTGAGGGAGAGGGCAGCGCCCTCTCCCTTTGCTTGGAAAGAAAACCGTTTTCATTTTGGCCGGGTTGTGCTACAATGAAAGTGCGGCACATAGACTTTCCCGAACGGAGGGATGGCTATGGTGCTGCTGATACGGAAAAAACACCTGCTGGCTGCCGTGACCGGCGCGGCACTGCTGCTGGGCGCAGCGGCTGTAAGCCCTCGCCCGTCTGCAGCCACGGTATCGGCGACAGCCAGCACAGGGCAGGTAGTCATTCTGGACGCAGGGCACGGCGGCGCGGACGGCGGCGCCGTATCCGACAGCGGCGTGCCAGAGAGCGGCATCAATCTGGCCATCACCCGGCGGCTGGGTGACGTTCTGTCCTTTTGCGGTCACACGGTGGCGCTGACGCGGGAGGGGGAGGACGCCCTGTGCGACGGCACCGGTACCCTGCGGCAGCAGAAGGTCAGCGATACGAAAAAGCGTGTGGAGCTGGTGAACAGCTTCCCGCACGGATTTCTTATCAGCATCCACCAGAACTGCCTGCCGGGACACCCGTCAGTTCGCGGCGCACAGTCGTTCCACAACGGGAAGGGAACAGCCGAGACCGCGGCGCTGTCTATCCAGCAGGCGCTGAACGACGCTGTCAACGAACGGGAGAAGGACGCCAGGCGCATGGACGACAGTATCTATCTTATGAAGCACGCAGACTGCTCCGCCGTGCTGGTGGAGTGCGGCTTTCTGTCCAATCCGGAGGAGACGGTGTTGCTTCAGCAGCCGGACTATCAACTGCACATAGCCGCTGCCATCGCAGCGGGTTTTTGCCAATACTGTACGAATGAGGGATGAAATATGAGGGCCAAAACCGTGTTTTTCTGCACCGAGTGCGGCAGCGAAAGCCCCAAATGGTCGGGGCGCTGCACCGTGTGCGGTGCGTGGAACTCCATGGTGGAGCAGGCGGCGGAGCGCCCCTCCAAGGTTGGAAAGATGTCCCGCCCCAAAACGCCTGTAAAGGTATCACGCATTACAGAGATGCAGACGGATGAGGAGATACGCTTCTCCACCGGCATGGGAGAGCTTGACCGGGTGCTGGGCGGCGGCGCTGTGAAGGGCTCGCTGGTGCTGGTAGGCGGCGCGCCGGGCATCGGCAAGTCCACCCTGATGCTGCAGATCTGCCAGCAGCTGGGGCAGTTCGCCAAGGTTCTGTATGTATCCGGCGAGGAATCCACCCGGCAGCTGAAGCTGCGTGCGGAGCGGCTGCATGTGGACAGCGAAAACCTGTTCGTGTTGTCGGAAACCCGGCTGGGAGACGTGCTGGAATGCGTGGCCGAGGAGCAGCCGGACATTCTCATCGTGGACTCTATCCAGACGCTGTACAACGAGGAGCTGGATTCCCCTGCCGGCGGCGTGGGACAGGTGAAGGACTGCACCATGGCGCTGATGCAGCTGGCGAAGGGGCAGGGAGTCACGGTGTTTGTCATCGGCCACGTGAACAAGGAGGGCTCCATCGCCGGCCCCAAGGTGCTGGAGCACATGGTGGACTGCGTGCTGTATTTCGAGGGCGACCGGCACATGACGTACCGCATCCTGCGGGCGGCGAAAAACCGCTTCGGCGCCACCAACGAGATCGGCGTGTTCGAAATGCTGGACGCCGGGCTGCGGGAGGTGGAAAATCCCTCGGAAATGCTGTTGTCCGGCCGTCCGGCGGATGCCTCCGGCACCTGCGTCACCTGCGTGATGGAGGGCGCACGGCCTGTGCTGGCGGAGGTGCAGGCGCTGCTGGCGCCCTGCGCCGGGGCACGTCCCATGCGCAGCAGCAACGGCTTCGACTACAACCGCGCCTCCATGCTGCTGGCGGTGCTGGAAAAGCGCGGCAGCCTGAAGGTCAGCCAGTGCGACGCCTATCTGAATATCATCGGCGGACTGACGCTGGACGAGCCGGCGGCAGATCTGGCGGCGGTGGTGGCTATTGCGTCCAGCTATCTGGACAAGCCGGTGCCCGGCACCATGGCGGCGGTAGGGGAGGTAGGACTTTCCGGCGAGATACGCAGCATCACCCACATGGAGCAGCGGCTTTCTGAGGTAAAGCGTTTGGGCTTTACACAGTGCATGGTGCCTGCCCACAAGATCAAGGATCTGAAATCCCCCGCCGGTCTGGAGCTGCTTCCGGTGGCGAATATCTCCGGGGCGCTGCGGCTGCTGGCGCAGGGGAAATAGGCAGATAGTGGGCGCAGGGATGCGCCGCACTGGGCTGCCCCACGGCGTTGTCGCAGGTGTCCAGCGTACACTCGCCGCCCCGCTGCCAAAAGCAGGTATCGGTGCAGGGGATCATACCATCACTCCTTTGCCGTAGTTTGGCCTATCATACGTCATTCTATGAAATCAACTGTTACTGCCGCGTAACCCTTTTGTAATTGACATTTTTTTGCTGTTTGGTATACTTTTGCTATAATGAGAGGCAGAAGCATCGGTATCTCATCTACGAGGAGGACACAGCATGAAACGTAACCGTATTGTCTTTTCCATTTTTTTAGCTATTGTTGTTTTTGTTGTAGCATACTTGTTCATGAGTCTCGCCATCCCCGGCTTTCGTGTCAAGTTAGATGCTGCCCCGGAGGTGGTCTTTTGGGAGAATCTCAAGATCGTCTGGCCCTTTAAGGCGTCGGTCTCCCTGATCGCGGCGGTACTCATCGGCGGCCTGCCGTTTGTTTTTCGGAAGCGAAAATGAAAAAGCGCCCCCGGCACTCGCTTGTGCCGGGGGCGTGGTATATTCCTTACTTTTTCTTCTTGTCAATGGGCTTGCCGTCCATGCCCACAGGCCCCTTGCCGTTGATGGCACGGTAGTGGTTCAGCTTGTCCACGCGCTTCTGCCGCTTGAGCTGCTTTTCCTTCTCCTTGGCCTTCTGTGCGGCGGCCTTTTTGTCCGCTTCTTTTTTCTTGCGGTATTCGGCCTTCTGGGGATCCTCGTCCCCGGCGATATCCTTGTACTTTTCGGGATGGCGCGCCCAGTCGATACGGTAGATCGTCAGAGAGACGAACAGGATCGCACCCACGGCGATAATACCATAAAATAAGAAATCCCAGAACATAGGCGGAGCCCTCCTGTGTGTTTTTTAAGGCAATACCGCAAAGCGCCGCAGCTTTCATTGTGCGGTGTTGCCTTAATAGTATACCGTAAAACCGCCTGTAATGCAAGAAGTTTTCCCTGCCCGGCTCCTGCTGATCGGGTGGAGCGCCCGCAGGCGCTTCTTTTTCGTTCATTGGCACATCAGCCCCAGCTGGTAGAAGGCCACGGCTGCGGCTGCGGCCACGTTCAGGCTGTCCACTCCGTGGGTCATGGGGATCATCACCGTGTGGTCGCATTGGGCGATGGTGCCGTCCGCCAGCCCGTCGCCCTCGGTGCCCAGTACCACCGCCAGCTTTTCCGCCGCCAGCAGGCGCGGGTCGTCCAGCCGCAGGGAGTCCTCCCGCAGCGCCATAGCCACGGTGGTGAAGCCCCGCTGCCGCAGCAGCGCTGTCCAGTCACCCTCCGGCAGATACGTCCACGGCACCAGAAACACGTTGCCCATGCTGACACGGGACGCCCGGCGGTACAGGGGGTCGCTGCCGGCGCTGGTCAGCAGCACCGCATCCATGCCCAGTGCAGCGGCGCAGCGGAAGATCGCGCCCAGATTGGTGGGGTTCATGACGTTTTCCAGCACGGCGATGCGCCGCGCCCCGGCGCAGACCTCGTCCAACGTGGGCAGGGGAGGGCGGCGCATGGCGCACAGCATACCACGGGTCAGGTGGAAGCCGGTGAGCTGCGTCAGCACGTCCAGCGGTGCGGTGTATACGGGGATATCCGGGTCACAGCGCGTCAGTATCTCCGCGCCCTTGCCGGTGATGTGCTGCGGCTCCATCAGGAAGGAAACGGGCACGCACCCGGCGTCCAGCGCCCGCCCGATCACCAGTGGGCTCTCCGCAATAAACAGGGCGTTGGACGGGTCGGCGCGGTTCACCAGCTGGTTTTCGGTGGCGCGGGCGTATACGTCCAGCTCCGGTGCAAGGAAATCGGTTATCTCTATGACGCGGGACATCAGCTCATCTCCTTCAGCAGTTTTACGAGGGCGTCGCGGTAGTAGGCGGCGGCATGGGCTTTGGCGTCCTGAAGGGTCACACCGGCGGGGTTGATGCTGCGGGCGCTGCACAGCCCCAGCGCCGCCAGATCGTCCGGCTCCAGCGCCAGCGCGCCCACCAGTGCCGCTGCGGGAATGCCAAGCGCACGGCACCGTCCGGCCACGCCGGACACCGCCTTGCCGCCCAGACTCTGGCTGTCCAGCCGCCCCTCGCCGGTGACGATCAGATCGTACCCGGCGGCGCGGCGGTCAAAGTCCACGGTGTCCAGCACCGTCTCGATGCCGGAGCGCAGCGTACCGCCCAGCAGCGCTGCACACCCTGCGCCGAAGCCGCCCGCGGCTCCGCCGCCGGGCAGCTTATCCACGGGGATACCCAGCCGCTGCCGCAAAACGGCGGCAAAATGCCGCAGTCCCTCGTCCAGCCGCTGCACGCAGGCTGCATCTGCGCCCTTTTGGGGCGCGAAGATGTACGCTGCGCCCAGCGCACCGTACAGAGGGTTGTCAATGTCGCACATGACGGTCAGGGGCACATCGTCCAGCGCCGGATGGCGGCGGGACAGGTCGACATCCGCGATGTCCGCCAGCGTGCCGCCGGTGGGCACAAAGCTGCGCCCCTGCCGGTCGAAAAAACGGACGCCCAGCGCGGCGGCTGCGCCGCAGCCGCCGTCGTTGGTACAGCTGCCGCCCAGACCCAGTATCAAACGCTTTGCGCCGTTGTCCAGCGCCGCCGCCATCAGCTGTCCCACGCCGTAGGTGGTGGTGCGTTCCGGATCCAGCCGCCCCTCCGCCAGCGGCAGCCCCGCAGCAGCGGCGCACTCCACCACAGCCGTGCCGTCGGGCAGCAGGCCGTAGAAGCTCTCCGCCTCCGCGCCGAAGGGGTCGCTGACCACAGCGGTCACGCGCTGCCCGCCGCAGGCATCCAGAAAGCAGTCCACGGTGCCCTCGCCGCCGTCGGCCACCGGCAGGGCGTCCACCTGCCAGCCGGGAACGGCAAGGCTGCGGGCGATGCGGCAGATGGCCGGGGAGGACAGCGTGCCCTTGAAGGAATCGGAGATCACGAGACAGCGTTTCATGGGGGCGGCACTCCTTTCGCATAATAAGGTGATTATACCAGCCTCCGCCGCAAAACACAAGGGACGGGGCGCGCCGCCCGCATCGCTTTTTCGGGAACGGCCAAATGTTTGGAATGTTTCTTGCAATTTGTGGGGACATTTGGTATAATGCAGGTGGTTTGACCGCCGAAAGGCACTACTATAACGCAGAAAGGAACATCGTCACTATGATCTATACGACGGAAGTGCAGCACATGTGTCCTGTGGCCAAGGGCGCTTATCACGGCCCGGCTCCCATTCCCGAGGAGGGCAAGTGGGTACAGGCCAAGCAGATCGGAGATATCTCCGGCTTCACCCACGGTATCGGCTGGTGCGCCCCGCAGCAGGGCGCCTGCAAGCTGACGCTGAACGTGAAGAACGGCGTCATCGAGGAGGCTCTGGTGGAGACGATCGGCTGCTCCGGCATGACCCACTCCGCAGCCATGGCTTCTGAGATCCTGATCGGCAAGACCATTCTGGAGGCGCTGAACACCGACCTGGTGTGCGACGCCATCAACACCGCTATGCGCGAGCTGTTTCTGCAGATCGTCTATGGCCGCACCCAGTCCGCCTTCTCCGAGGACGGTCTGGCCGTGGGCGCATCTCTGGAGGATCTGGGCAAGGGTCTGCGCTCTCAGGTGGGCACCATGTTCGGCACCCGCGAGAAGGGTCCCCGCTATCTGGAAATGGCCGAGGGCTACTGCAGCAAGCTGGCTCTGAACGACAAGGACGAGATCATCGGCTATGAGTTCATCAGCCTTGGCAAGATGATGGACGCCGTGAAGAAGGGCGTGGACGCCAACGAAGCGCTGAAGAACGCCACCGGCCACTACGGTCAGTGGGACAACGCGGCGAAGTATATCGACCCGCGTCAGGAATAAGAGAAGGAGGACGACAAAATGGCTCTGTTTGAAAGTTACGAAAGACGTATCGACAAGATCAACGGCGTCCTCGCGCAGTACGGCATCGGCTCCGTGGAGGAGTGCCGTGAGCTCTGCAAGGCGAAGGGCTTCGACCCCTATGAGATCGTCAAGGGCATCCAGCCCATCTGCTTCGAGAACGCTTGCTGGGCGTACACCGTGGGTGCGGCCATCGCGCTGAAGTCCGGCGTCAAGACCGCTGCCGACGCTGCCCGGAAGATCGGCGAGGGCTTGCAGTCCTTCTGCATCGACGGCTCTGTGGCCGAGGATCGCAAGGTCGGTCTGGGTCACGGCAACCTGGGCGCTATGCTGCTGAGCGACGAGTCCAAGTGCTTCGCGTTCCTGGCCGGTCACGAGTCCTTCGCCGCCGCCGAGGGCGCTATCGGCATCGTGCGCAACGCCAACAAAGCCCGCAAGGAGCCCCTGCGGGTCATCCTGAACGGTCTGGGCAAGGATGCGGCGCAGATCATCAGCCGTATCAACGGCTTCACCTATGTGCAGACCCAGTTCGACTATTTCTCCGGCAAGCTGAACATCGTCCGCGAGATCCGCTACTCCGAGACGGAGCGTGCCGATGTGCGCTGCTACGGCGCGGACGACGTCCGCGAGGGCGTGGCCATCATGCACCACGAGGGCGTGGACGTGTCCATCACCGGCAACTCCACCAACCCCACCCGCTTCCAGCACCCGGTGGCCGGTACCTATAAGAAGGAGTGCATCGAGCAGGGCAAGAAGTACTTCTCCGTGGCCTCCGGCGGCGGCACCGGCCGCACGCTGCACCCGGACAACATGGCTGCCGGCCCCGCCTCCTACGGCATGACCGACACCATGGGCCGTATGCACAGCGATGCGCAGTTCGCCGGCTCCAGCTCCGTCCCCGCGCACGTGGAGATGATGGGCTTCCTGGGTATGGGCAACAACCCCATGGTGGGCGCCACCGTCGCCGTGGCTGTTGCAGTGGAGGAAGCTGTAAAGTAAATCAACCTTACACGAAAATATCCCTCGACCGGTCGGTCGGGGGATATTTTATCTGCGGTCAGAGGATGAGCAAAAGCCCGATGGCGATGAGCAGCTCCTCATCGGCCTCCTGCCGGAAGAGGAAGAACAGCAAAAGCAGCAAAAGAATGTCTCCCGCATCCAGATCGCTGAGATGCAGCTTTTCCAGCAGACCGTTGAGCAGTCCCCGCTCGGGAGACGGCTGCGGCGGAGGCGGCGGCCCGTGTGGTGTCTGCCCGCCAGACTGTGCGCCCTCCGGCGGGGCGGATGGCGGGGGAGGCGGACGCTGACCGTCGGGCGGCGGCAGCGGCGCATCCTCCATGCTGACGCGGGTGTATGTACCGCCGTCGCCCCGGATATACCGGTTATACATGGCCGTCCCCCCAGTCTATCAGGAATTTCTTGCCCAGATGGATGAGCCGCGCCAGCCGCGCCGCCCGCTCCACCTTGTCCTGCTTGCTCTCCTTGAGGAAGGGACGCAGGGCGTACAGCAGCTGCATGGTCTGGCTGTTGGAGCGGCTGTACTCCTGCAAAAGCGGCAGGAAGCGGGCGGCCACCTGCGGGTCGATGCCGCCCGGTGGCGTTTGTGCTGGCGGCGGCACGGCGGGCGCGGCGGATTGAGCAGAGGACGGTACGGCGGCGCCCGCGTCTCCACCCATGGTGGCGGAGAGCTGCTGCGCCATCTGCACGATCTGTGCCATGCTGCCGGGATCGGACAGCAGCGCATTCAGTTTTTCATCCAGCTCGGCCATGCCGCGTCCCTCCTCTCTTTACCGGCGCAGGGAATCCTCCAGCCGCTGCACCAGCGCCGCCCCCTCCGGCGTGGACAGCACCTGCCGGAGCATACCGGAAAGCGCCGCCGTGTCGCCGGAGGCGGCCTGCTGGGCGGCGCGTCCCAGCGCGGCGGTGTCACCGCCGGAGAGCATCCCCAGCAGCGCCCTGCCATCCGCTGACTGCATGACGGACTTCAACGCCCTCGGGTCGCTTTTCAGCTTCTGCATCATGTCCTGTTCGTTCATAGTCGACCTCCTTACCACGGTCTTACAAGGCCATTGTATGTGGGCGGACGCAAAAACGTGCCTGCTGATCACATCGGCAGGCACGTTTGGGTTATCCCTCAGTCGTAGATGGTATTCAGATGTTGTATGGAATGAATTTATACAGAATATCTTGCATAAAACGGTTGTAAATCACCGGAGAGTATGGTAATATACTGTATTGCTGAACAGCGGCGCAGTATCCTAGTCAGATCTGCCGTCTTCTGAAGAGGGGCCTAAAAATCCCTTAAAGGGCACAACTGTGAAACCTCTGGTGCTTGCTTCTTACGCCCAGTTTGGGGTGGGTGCTGGAAGGGAGGCGCGGCAATTACCGCGCCTGCGTCCGTAGGGCGCCCTCCAATGGCATGGAGGACCCGACCCTGCGGTCGTGGAGACCTGCTGTTGTGCACAGGCGTACTCCCTTTGTGGTCAGCGACCTGTGTACGAAGCAGATTGCGAACCTGCATCGCGGTGCTACCCGGCCTTGTGCCGTGAACGCTGTGTGCAGAGTAGCCTGCCTTGCGTGGGCAGGGTGGATGGGAGAGTCAACGCGTCAGGTCCCCGGCCAGGGACGCAGCGCTATTTTCCTGAAACCCTGTTTGCAAAAGAGGATAAGAGATGGTTTGACTGCGGTGGAAATCACCTAGGCTGTCCTGACGGGGCGCCGGTGGGATTGCAGTGCGGACTAAGTGGCAGTCGGGTCTCACGGCGGGCAACACCGTGACGCAGCACCGAAGGGGAAACCGCCTTTATCGGCGACGAGAGGTGTGCTGTGGGGAAATCCAACCCGTACCTAAGCCGCAAGATTTACTTCCGGAGCCGCCCTGTTCAGCATGACTATATCTATAACGTGAGGTCGATCACTTGACGGACAAGGATAAAAAGAAGAAAAAGAAGCAGGACAGCTGGCCCCTGCGGGTGTTTTTGCTGGCCGTGGCACTCAGCGCCGTGCTGAGTTTTTTCTCCTCCTCCGCGCTGGAGGGGGCGGGCTACGCGGTGGCCGTCATCGTGCTGGCGGTGTTCATCGGACTGGGCATCGTCTTTGACATGGTAGGCGTAGCTGTTACGGCGGCAGACCCTAAGCCCTTCCACTCCATGGCGGCCCATAAGGAAAAGGGCGGACGGGAGGCCATCCGCCTTTTGCAGAACGCCAATCAGGTCAGCTCCGTGTGCAACGACGTGGTGGGCGATATCTGCGGCATCGTCTCCGGCTCTACGGCGGCGGTGATCGTGGTGCAGCTCCAGCGGGATTTCAGCACCACGTCCGTCCTGATCTCCATCGGCGTAACGGCGCTGATCTCCGGCATCACCATCGGCGGCAAGGCGCTTGGCAAATCGGTGGCCATCAACGACTGCACCAAGGTGGTGTACCGCGTGGCGCGGATCATGCATGCGCTGCATCTTTATCGCTGAAAAAAGGGGCGTATATACGTTGATCTTGGAAACGATACATTCTCCGGCGGACGTGAAGCGTCTGACCGAAAAACAAACAGAGCTGCTGTGTCTGGAGCTGCGGCAGTTTTTGGTAGAGCAGGTGTCCCGCACCGGCGGGCATCTTGCGTCCAATTTGGGTGCGGTGGAGCTTACGGTGGCTATCCACCGCGTTTTTGATACCTCCAAGGACAGGTTGGTGTTCGATGTGGGACACCAGTGCTACGTCCACAAGGCGCTGACGGGCCGGCAGGAGTTGTTCGGCACCCTGCGGCAGTTTGAGGGGCTTTCCGGGTTTCCCAAGCCCTATGAGAGCGAGCACGACGCCTTTGTGGCGGGACACGCCTCCAACTCGGTGTCCGTGGCGCTGGGTATGGCGCGGGCGCGGACGCTGCAAAACCAGTCGTACAGCGTGCTGGCGCTGATCGGTGACGGTGCGCTGGGCGGCGGGCTGAGCTTTGAGGGACTTAACGATGCGGGCGCCTCCGGCGAGCCGCTGATCGTGATCCTCAACGACAACGGTATGTCCATCGACGCCAATGTGGGCGGTATGTCACGCCATCTGGCACAGATCCGGACGAAGGCGGGCTACTACGAATTCAAGAAGAAGTACCGGCAGGCGCTGGACGGCAGCAAGGCCGGACAGAAGCTGTACGAGCTGAGCCACGATGTGAAAACGGCGCTGAAGAAGTCGCTGCTGCCGGTCAGCACCGTGTTTGAGGGTATGGGCTTTACCTACATGGGACCGGTGAACGGCCATGATGTGCGGGGACTGACCGATATGCTGCGGGCGGCAAAGGAGCTGAACCGCCCTGTGCTGCTGCACGTGCATACGAAAAAAGGCAAGGGCTATGCTCCCGCCGAGCAGGAGCCGGAGAAATTCCACGGTGTGTCCCCGTTCGATCCGGCCACCGGTAAGTCCGCGCCGCCGTCGCCGTCCTTCTCCTCGGTGTTCGGGAGCGAGCTGGCATCGCTGGCGTCCTCCGACCGGCGCATCTGCGCCATTACGGCGGCTATGGCGGACGGCACAGGGCTGACGGCTTTTGCCAAAAACCATCCCCGGCGCTTTTTTGATGTTGGCATTGCGGAGGGTCACGCGGTGGCCATGGCCGCGGGCATGGCCAAGCAGGGGCTGCTGCCGGTCTTCGCGGTATATGACAGCTTCCTCCAGCGTGGCTACGATATGCTGGTGCAGGATGTGTCACTGGACGATCTCCATGTGGTGCTGGCTGTGGACCGCACCGGTCTGGTGGGGGCGGACGGCGAAACGCATCACGGCTGCATCGACTATCTATCCCAGATCCCCGGTATGACCGTGTTCTGTCCCGCCAGCTTTTCGGAGCTGCGGCATATGCTCCGTGCGGCGCTGTACGACTGCAAGGGGCCTGCGGCGATCCGCTATCCCCGGGGCGGCGAGGGCGCCTACCGCGAGGACTGCGGCGACGCAGCGGTATCGGTGCTGCGGCAGGGAACAGATGCGTGCATCGTCACTTACGGCGTGCTGGTGAATCAGGCGCTGGAGGCGGCGCAGCGTCTGGCCAACGAGGGTGTTGCGGTGCGCGTGGTGAAGCTGAACCGCGTGGCGCCGCTGGAATGGGACGCGGTATGCAGCGCGCTGGACGGCGCATCGCGTCTGGTGGTGCTGGAGGATCAGCTGCGGCAGGGCTGCGTGGGGCAGCGTCTGGCTGCCGCACTGCTGGAGCGGAACGCCGCGCCGGAGAGACTGCGGCTGCTGAACGCCGGAGAGCGGCTGCCAGCACAGGGCAGCGTACAGCAGCTCTATCACGCGCTGGGACTGGATGCCGCCGGTGTGACGGCTGCTGTCAGGGAGGTACTGGCATGAGTAAAAAAGTGAGATTAGATGTGCTTCTGGTGGAGCGTGGCCTGCTGGACAGCCGCCAGAAGGCACAGGCAAATATTATGGCGGGGCTTGTCTTCGTCAACGGACAGCGGGTGGACAAGCCCGGTACCGCCGTGGCGGAGGACGCACCTGTGGAGGTGCGCGGCCACGCGCTGCCCTACGTCAGCCGCGGCGGTCTGAAACTGGAAAAGGCCATGAAGACCTTTCCTATTACGCTGACGGGAAAGACCTGCGCCGACATCGGCGCCTCCACCGGCGGCTTTACCGACTGTATGCTGCAAAAC
>OIWU01002780.1_pt1 | contig 14361 bp, 13 predicted proteins | sample 1587711 | NCBI WGS metagenome assembly OIWU01 (sample SAMEA3888909, study PRJEB22519) | human gut metagenome | biome: human gut; feature: human-associated habitat; material: faeces | place: Denmark | collected 2010 | reverse complement strand
ATGGTCCTACCCTCGCCTTCAAGGATGTGGGTGCGCGCTTCATGGCCCGTCTCCTGCAGTACTTCGTACGTCAGGAAGGCAAGGAAGAGGTAAATGTGCTCGTAGCTACATCGGGCGATACCGGTTCGGCTGTAGCCAACGGTTTCCTCGGCGTTGACGGAATCCATGTCTACGTGCTCTATCCTAAGGGCAAGGTGAGCAAGATTCAGGAGAGCCAGTTCACTACCCTCGGCCAGAACATCACAGCCCTCGAGGTAGATGGCGTATTCGACGACTGCCAGGCACTGGTGAAATCTGCGTTCATGGACGAGGAGCTCAACAAGCACATGAAGCTCACCTCAGCCAACTCTATCAACGTGGCCCGCTTCCTGCCTCAGGCATTCTATTATTTCAATGCCTATGCCCGCATGAAGGAGAAGGGTCTCGCCGACAAGCTGGTTATCTGCGTACCTAGCGGCAACTTCGGCAACATCACAGCCGGACTCTTCGGTCATGAGATGGGATTGCCTATCCACCGCTTCATCGCAGCCAACAACGCCAACGATATCTTCTACGAGTATCTGCAGACAGGCAAGTATAATCCACAGCCTAGCAAGCAGACCATCGCCAATGCCATGGACGTAGGCGACCCATCAAACTTTGCCCGCATCTACGACCTCTACAAGGGCAATCATGATGCCATCGCTGCCTACATCGGTGGTGCTACATACAAGGACGAGCAGATTGCAGAAACCATGAAGCAGTGCTACAATGAAACCAAGTATGTGCTTGACCCTCACGGAGCTTGCGGCTATCGCGCCCTGAAGGAGCAGTTGAAGCCAGGTGAGGTTGGCGTATTCCTCGAGACCGCTCATCCAGCCAAGTTCAAGGAGAAGGTAGACAGCATCCTTGACAGCGACATTGAGATTCCTGCACGCCTCGCAGAATTCATGAAGGGTGAGAAGAAGAGCATCCAGATGACCAAGGACTTCGCATCATTCAAGAACTACTTGATGAACGAATAAACCATACATACGGAAAAGCCTTTCTCTTTCTCAGGGGGAAGGCTTTTCCCGTTAAAATAAACTCAGACTCAGATTTGTCAGGACAGATGGGTCTTGATTATAACAACAGAAAACGGGAAAAATTTATGAAGATTGTTATTCTAGACGGCTATGCCGCAAACCCGGGAGATTTGGATTATCATCTTCTGGAGAAACTGGGCGAGGTGGTAGTTTATCCTCGCACATCAGATGCAGAGAAAGTGGAACGTGCCAAGGATGCCGACATCATCCTTCTGAACAAGGTGCAGATAGATGCAGAGACGCTGGCGCAGCTTCCTAAACTGAAATACATCGGTATCCAGGCTACCGGTTTCAACGTGGTAGACATCGAGGCTGCCAGGAAACAGGGCATCATCGTAACCAATATTCCTGCCTACAGCACCGACAGCGTGGCGCAGATGACCTTTGCCCTCATCCTTGCCGTAACCAACCGCGTAGAGCATTATACCCAGGAGAACCGCAACGAGCGCTGGGCTTACAATAAGGATTTCTGTTATTGGGATACCCCACTGATGGAACTTGCCGGCAAGACCCTGGGTATCATGGGACTGGGCAATATCGGCATGAAAGTTGCCAACATCGCCCGCCAGTTTGGCATGAACATCTGTGCCTGCACCAGCAAGAATTCGAGCAATCTGCCTGAGTGGATCCAGAAGGTGAGCAAGGAGGGTTTGCTTGCCACGAGCGATATTCTCTCGCTCCATTGTCCGCTTTCTGATGACACCTATCATTTCATCAATAAGGAGAGTCTGGAGAAGATGAAGGATACCGCCATTCTGGTAAATACGGGTCGCGGTCCGCTGGTAGATGAGGAGGCCGTAGCTGCTGCCCTCCACGAAGGCAGTCTGGGTGCCTACTGTGCCGACGTAATGGCTCAGGAGCCGCCATCAAAGGAGAATCCGCTCTTCGGCGAGCCTAATGCTTACCTCACCCCTCATATTGCCTGGGCCACCTACGAGGCTCGCGAGCGCCTGAACAAGCAGGTAGCCGCCAACGTCAAGGCATTCCTCGAGGGCAATCCGATTAATGTCGTGAATAAGTAAGAATGCTACTTTAAAAATCTGCATTTCTTAAATGAAGACAGCCAACCTTCAATATCCCAATTGAAAGTTGGCTGTTTACTTTTTCTTATAGTTTTCTTCTGAACTGCCTAATCAGGTACTTGGGATTTCGTCTCATATTCCATAAGTCAACAAGAATAATTCTATCGTATTCCGCATCATATCGATAGATGATTTTCCAATTTTTATTCAAACAATTGCATGATATCCATACAGAAGAATTCTTCAAATGGAATACCATCGGTGCCAACAACGATTGATTTCAGAGGATGGAATTTCTCTTGAAACATAGGAATACCACTATTCATGCCTCTCTTTCCACTCTTAACCTCTATGGCAACGAAATCTCCTTGTGACTCCAGGATATAATCCACCTCATTATTATGATCTCGCCAATAATAGAGATGACAGTCATTGTCCTCCACAAAATCGAGAAGACAAGTACCCACTGCCGATTCCACCCATCTGCCCCAAATCATTGGGTCAACATAATCTTTGTCAAACCCCTTACCGCGATATGCCGTGAACAAAGCATTGTTAAACACTGTAAACTTTGGGATAGACTGTCTCTTACGAGCCTCATCGCATGCAAACTTTTGAAGTCCGCAAAGCAAGTTGGCTTGCTTCAATATTTCGAGATAAGAAGACAAAGTCGTGACATTGCCTGCATCTTGCAATTGTCCAAGCATTTTGGTGAGTGACAACAACTCACCAGAATAAGAACAACCTACCTCAAAAAGCTGTGACATGAGTGAAGGCTTGTAAATATTCGAAGTCAAGAGAACATCCTTTTCAATGGCAGGTGCCACAAGAGAATCCTTGACATATTTCCTCCAACGCCTAAAATCCCCGATATAATCCACCGAGCCTGGATAACCTCCAAAATAAATCCATTGTTGGAGTGATAACCCGAAGGCAGCTTTCATTTCCGGAAAAGTCCAATGCCCCATACGAATCAACTCGAATCTACCAGCTAAAGACTCGGTTAGCCCTTTGCGCAAAAGCAAGCGAGACGAACCAAGCAATACGACTTTCAGGTTTACATGATTTAGGGTATCGGCATCCCACTCTCTCTTCACATATTCACTCCATCTGCGTATTTTCTGTATCTCGTCTATTACAAGAACAGCTTCTTGCAAATGCTGAATATCCATTCGGCTTCGAACAGACTCCCAAGAACGTCGAATCCAATCCGAATCTTCTTCATTTACAGAATCAGCATTAAATTGAAATACTACCTTATCAATAGTCTCTGCTATTTGCGCCATAACTGTTGATTTGCCAACCTGTCTTGGTCCTGCCAAAACAAATATACACTTACGTCTTTCGCTCAACCTACTCAACATCAAGTTGTAATGTGGTCTTCTATACTCACCCATATTCTTTAATTTGTAATATTAAACAACTCAATTCTTCGTCACGAATTACTCAATTCTTTGTCACGAATTACTCAATTCTTCGTCACGAATTACTCAATTCTACTTTGCAAAGATACAAAGAATAGATGAGTAAACACATTACCCATGATTATTTTTTAGCATTCTTAACTCATCATACAGCTTTGCCCCTCTCCTTCACGCGCTTAGGATGCACCTGGCCAGATTATACATCTTCTCATAATGCTGACGAAACATTCGTTCTATATTCTTTTCCTGTTTCATACACTATCTATACAGTTGAGCCCAGCAAAAAACTAAGCAAAACTCTGACTTTTTCCCTATCTCTTTTTCACCAAAACATAAATGATGACGGGGGCTCCGAAGAGCGGGGTCACGGCATTGAGCGGGATGATGCCGCCTCCTGCTGGCAATACGCAGAGGGCATTGCAGAGCAGGGCGATGGCGGAGCCCATGAGCATGGTGAGAGGCAGGAGCTGACGATGATTGTCAGTACGGATCAGGAGGCGCACGATGTGGGGCGTGGCCAGGCCGATGAAGGCGATGGGACCGCAGAAGGCGGTGACCACGGCTGTCAGGAGACCTGTAACCACTAGGAGCAGGATGCGCAATCGGCGAATGTTGAAACCCAGGTTCTCGGCGTATTGCTCGCCCAAGAGCAGGGCATTGAGAGGCTTTACCAGCAGGAGCGAGAGCAGCAGGCCGATGAGGGTGACCGTGGCGAAGTAAGGCACTTCTGCCATCGACACGTTGCCCATGTTGCCCATGCCCCATATCATGTACGACTTCATGCCCTCTGCCGAGCTGAAGAAATTGAGCAGGGAGATGCCGCTGCTCGCCAAATAGCCCACCATGATACCGATGATGAGGAGCACCACTTGATTGCGCACCATCGCCGAGAAGAGAGTGATGATGCCCATCACCAGCATGGCTCCAGCGAAGGCGGAGATGAGGATGGCTAGGAAGCCACCGATGGTGAGTCCGTCCAATGACAAGAAGCCGCCGATGCTGAAGCCTGCGATAGAGATATTGCCGCCGAAGGCGAGCATCACCACCGCCACAGCCAGTGCTGCTCCGCTGCTGATGCCGAACACGTCAGGCCCCGCCAGGGGATTGCGGAAGGCAGTTTGCAGCAAGAGTCCGCTCGTGGCGAGGGCTGCGCCTGCCAAGAGGGCTGTGATGGCATCGGGCAAACGGGATTCCATCACGATGTAATGACTCATCGACTCGATGGTCTCATTGGGATAATAGGAGTCTGCCGGGGTCATATCTACCCCTGGGTGCGCCAATATGCTCAGCACCTCCCTCAATGGAATGCTCACGCTACCCCACGCCAGGTTGGCAAAGAACAAGGCTACTATCGCTAGCACCAACGTAATGGATATAATCGTTGTCTTCTTCATTAATATTTCTTATAGAATCTGAGTTTGCCAAACTTATCTCCTGCTTCTGGATGCGAGAGGATGATGAACTCTCGGAGCAATATCTCGGGATGGAAACTGGTGAGTTCGAAGTATGGCTCACAGCTGGTATCGGTCTCGTAGACGGTGCCCGTCTGGAATGCTTTCAGAGCCTGATAACCCTGATATTCAGCTAGAAGATCCTGCTTGGTTAAAGCATTTCCGCCGAAGTATTTGAAAGCCCAGACATCCACCTGGTTGCCCTTGGCGATGATCTGTTCGGGGCTCATGGAGAGGCTGCCGCTGTGGGTGTCGTCGGCGAAGATGTAGCGGGCATGGGCATCACGCAGCAGGATGCCCATGGTGCTCTTGCCGCCCGGCACATACCATACATTGCCCGTCTTGCGCTCGGTGAGGATGGAGAGACCCAGTGGCAACTTCGCAGCCTCCGCCTTCAGCTGGAGATACTCCTTCTCGATGGCAGAGAACAAGGAATCTGCCTTCGAACTACCCAATAGCAAGCCATATAGCTTGATCCATTCCGCCCTGCCCAGAGGCGAGGTCTCCATATAGTCGGCTGTCTCGATGACAGGGATGCGGAGCTTGTCTAGCTTGCCATATCCGCCGCTGTTCTCGAAGGGCGAGATGAGCAGAGCCTCAGGATGGAGGGCGATGATGCGCTCGATATCCGGCTGCATGCTGGAGCCGCAGTCCATGATAGGATGGGCTACCTTGGCATCAGCCTGCGCCCTACTCTTGATGTCAGGGATATTGATATAGTCCTTGTCGCACACGCCCGTGATGGCATTCTGGCAGCCCAGCTCGGTGAGGAGCTGGCAGTGAGGGGCGGTGAATACGAGATTGCTCTCCACCGGTGTGCGCACGGTATCAGTAGTGCATCTCGCTCCCGTGCTGCGCCTTCTGGCAAGCATCGCCACCGTCTTATCCCCCTCCTTTCCCTTCGGAATCAGGATGTAGCGATGCAGCATCGTTCCCGCCTTCCAGGGGTTGGCGATGATAGCCTCAGCATACTGATAATCAACACCTTCTGCAGCATCGGAATTCTCTTCCCCATCGCCATGCTTCACGATGGTGAGTAACTTGGCGTACTTCATCTCCAGGGTATCGCCAGCCTCCGCATCAGCAGCAGCCGTCTTTCCTCCCTGGCATGCCGCCATCAGCAGGGCCGCCGTAGCCCCACACAAAAGAATATACAGTTTTTTCATAATCTTACAAAATATGTGTGCAAAGATACGAAGAAATCTCCATTTTCCGTTTGTTTTCTCGAATAATCTTTGTACTTTTGCCCTCAAATTTAACTAACGCTACAATTTAATAAATCAAAATGAAGAAGATTATCTGGGGCATAGCCCTTTTATTCAGTACATCGATGGTCGCCGGTGCGCATACCTGCTGTCATAATTCAGCACAGAAATGCAGCTGCAAGAGAGGTTATTACACACAGTATTACGGCGATAAGCCCGAACTCATAAAAGAGGCTATAGCTTGGGCGGAGAGCGGCATCTGGCGCAATGGTTTCGACAAGGCGAAGCCACATTCCAGCGTAAACCTTGCAGATTTCTATCTGCAGTATCAGAAGAATCCGCAGCAATGGCAGGCGCTCTTCGACTATCTGGCAAAGACCGATTTGCTGAGCATTCCGAAGGGAAAGCAACAGAACTTCCCCAAGTTTGCCCCACACGCCCTGAAAGGGCAGAAGCTCCTAGCCCAGGGCATCGCCCTGGGTAATTACGGACGCAAACCTGTCGCCCTGTAAGGGCAAAAGCTTTAAAACTCCAGGCAAAACATAAAGCTTTTGCCCTTACAGGGCGCCTTGCTGATTGCCATTATACCCAGGGCGATGCCCTGGGCTAGGAGCTTTTGGGCCTTCAGCCCGTTCTTGAACCACATGCAAAAGTTCAGCACCATGATATTGAATGAATTATATCGAAGGGGATGATGTTACTCAAGATGTTACTCAAGATGGGTCTCAAGATGGTACCCAAGGTGAGTCTCAAGGTGGTATTCAAGGTGTCCTCCAAGACGGAGAATTAGATGATTGGATAGAAAAACAGATAAAAAAGAATCCAAAGATTACAGCAAAAGAACTAGCTTTATTATCCCAAAAAGGATTAAGTACCATCAAGCGTCATATCGCTAAACTTCCTCATATACAATACGTTGGAAGTGGATATAGTGGACATTGGGAAATCAAGAAATAGAGAATACAAAGAAATGCAGCCTCTCGATTATATAAAAGAGAGGCTGCATTTTTCTTATGGTATTCAAGATGGGTCTCAAGGTGGTATTCAAGATGTCCCTTACCCCACTTCCACCACTACCTCGCTGCCCCTGACCATCGCCTTCTTCACCCGGTCGAAGAGCTGGAGGAAGAGTTCCTGGCTCCTCAGAACGAAGCCGGGAGCATGGGTCTCGCCGATGAGGATGCCACCCTGGCGCAGACGGAACGGACCATTGCCCGGCTGCATCATGGGACAAGGAAGGGCATAAAGTTCTTGCAGACACCCGAACTCATGACTCTTGCGCTCCATGCGGCAAAGCTTGCAGGTTTCGGGGAGAGGAAGAGAGGAAGATGAAGAAGAATCATCCCTTATCGGTTCGAGGAAAAGCATCTGGCGGGCGAAGCATTTGCATTTAGCCACCATGATGTGATATTCACCCGGCTCCAGACAGCCACCCTCGCGCTCCATCGTATCACAAATGTACTGATGGCCTACAACGATACCCTGGCGATTAACTACTTCCTGACTAAGGCGACCAACTATGGCGCCATGATCTCTACGAAAACGATTTAAAAACAATTTCATCATAACACGCAACAACTTAAAAACAACAATAGAAAACATTTGAAATTCACATTCACTTTCACATTTTCTGAACGTAAAACGACTGGTAATAATCAGACAAATCCTTGCAACCTTCCGGCAACTGATGGTACACCAGCTGAGGGAACATTTCCTTCAGTTTCATATAAAGACCAATGCCCGGTTTGTCCTGATCAGGCCACATGTGAAGATTCCTTCCCGCTAAAAGATTGCGACATTCTTCATTACAAAGCGTAGCACTCGGGATGGCTATTGCCTTGTAACCCATAGACATAGCGCTCCAGCAGTCGGTACATCCCTCGGTAATAACCAATGGCTCTTTTTCTGTCACCTGCGGCAAGATCTGCATCCCATATACCATCGGCTTGCTACCTGGTGCAAACTTAAACCGCGGTTTTTCTTCAGTCTTATCTCCCAGATATCTGCTCTGAACCGTCAGCAGATTGCCATGAACGTCATAATAGGGAATCAACAGGGAAGGACCATCAAAAAACTTTCCACCAAAGCGATAGCCAGCAATGGAGAAATCTGTGCTCACCACTCTACACCAATAGATATATTCCGGGCGCAACTTTCTCTGATAGAACAGGAAATTCTTGGCTTTATCTGTCAGTTTCTTACCCATGAGCATACGCATCAGATAATCTACGTCAGGCTTATGCTGAAACTCGCCTCTGAGATTGAGTCTGTCCGTATCACATTCAGATTTTCTATGCCCAGCAACAGCTTTATCCCGATGAAGTACATCCTTACGGTTTCCCGCTGAATGATTACCGGCGCTGATATTGAATCTTCTGCACAGCCATTGGCAAGCCTCCGAAAAAGAGAGATTCTCCCGTTTCATCACCAGGTCGATATTATCTCCACCCCACCCGCATGCAAAGCAATGACAAGTGTTGGTGGAAGTCCAGAAATGCAAACTCGGATGGGTATCATTATGACTGATACAAAGGGCATTATGATACCGCAAACCCATTCCCAATTCATCAGCAACCTCCAGGATGCTGATAGCTCTAAGTTTAGAGAGCGTATTTGAATCAATATATTCTGCCATCTTCTAATTGTCTTTTTTAATATTACCATCACCAATAGTGCCTTTCTGCTGCGTCTTTCTAAGCACCTTTCTATCCTCGCCCTTTGCTGGTTTTTCGAGCCATCCCCATCTGCGCCAGTTGCATACCATGTTGCGGGCAGGCGTCTTGAGCCCCTTCTGCGTCAGAAATTCCTCCAGGAACTGATAAGAGAATTCCTGCGGCAACTCGCTGAAATAGTCTACTGTATGATAAGGCTCTCCTTCGCCCTCGGCAGAAATCTGCTCGAAAGCCTTGCCCCACCGCTGCAACATATTCTGCAAGATGCGGTCGGCACAAGCCAGATAGGTCTGCCTAACCAGTTTCCGGATTTCCTTCTCGCTCTTCTTCCCTTCCACTTTGTAAAGCACTTGCATGAGGGCAGCGATGCGGAAGGCTGAAACCGAACTGCGCTTGTAGAAGACATCCATCGACTTGGACATGGTTTTCACCACCTGCTGGCGGCAGTCGTTACACCATTTTACCACCGTCTTGTAGAGCCAGCTCATATCTTCCTCTATCTCCTGATGGAATTTTCCATCTTCCTCATAGCACAATCCGAAGAGCTTATCCAATGTATTCTCCAGCTCATTACGCTGCATATCGGTCAACGCCTGAAACTGAGGTGGATTGTCGCCCAGATGACTGATGAGCGGGCATAAGATGGTTCGGGTTACAGCACCGCCCTCAATGGCAGCTTTGTTCATATATCTGCTCACCGCACTCTGGGTGCCGCAGAAAACGAACGACAGCAAGGCATCTACCATGGCACTATAGCTGGATTCGCTCATGAAATCCTGACCATATACGCTGCCCAAATCATAAGCCGTCTTGATAACCTGCGAGAGGTCGGCAAACTGGCGCTTGGCAGAATGCACGATGGCAGAAATCTCATCGGCAAATTCGAAGAGCGTCTTCGGAGCACCATAGAGCTTGACTGCTGCATCGCATCGCTTGATAAACATGGTGAGCGATACGGTTTCGGGCAGGATGGTGATGTCGGTCTTCGGTTCGGGCGGCAGCTTGCCATCCTTCTTGCCCTGGCGTCGCTTCAGGGCAGCATACTCCTGCTCCTTGGCTCTCATTTCGCTGTCGCGCTCGATGAAAGGTTTCATCAGGGTACGCATGATGTATCTGGCAAACGACTTTCCGCTCGACTGCTCGCCCTCTACGATGACCTGCAACACGATGGCTGATTTTTCTCCCTGATTATCATACACATACTGTATTCTGACACGTGTAAGATAAACGCTGAGCATGGCAGCAGCCACCACCAGCGTAGGATACTTGAGGTCAGAAGGCGAAGTGGTCATCCATTCTCTGATGCCCGACGGATAATCCTTATCGGCAATCAGGTGATGCATGGGCATCTCTTCATTCTCTTCAGCCTGTTCAGCCAGCTTTTTTCCTATCAACCCAGATGATACCTTGTTATTGATTCCGCCCTTGGTATCCTCAGGCTTTGCCACTGGATTAGTCCGAGACGCTTCCTGTGGAGGTATTTTCTTTCCTTTTTCCATAATCCCAATCATTGATTATTTCTGAATGCAAAAGTAAGGAAAAAAAACCTCCCCGGCAATAGGCGTCCTGCCGGTTCGCCTCCTACTAAGCCTCATCGCCGGCAACTAAGCCTTCCGCTAAGCCTCCAGCTCATCTGAAGGCATAAAAAAAGCACTCTTTGCTTGCAAACGAAGCAAAAAGTGCTGAAACTGTATTATTTCTAACTGAACTTTCGCAAGTTTTGCCCACACGCCCTGAAAGGGCAGAAGCTCCTAGCCCAGGGCATCGCCCTGGGTATAATAGCAATCAACAAGACGCCCTGTAAGGGCAAAAGCTTTATTTATTGCCTGTTCTTTAAAGCTTTTGCCCTTACAGGGCGACGGGGTTGCGTTTATAATTACCCAGGGCGATGCCCTGGGCTAGGAGCTTCTGCCCTTTCAGGGCGTATTGCGTAATTTCAACCATACAGGTCGAAAATCTTCTGTTCAGATATGTTCCTATTCTTTTATATTATCACCCCCACTGACATAAGAAAGAACCAAACGGCGAACCACGGCATGAATGTCTTCATTAGGGAACTTCTGGCGATATTTCTCCGTAAGGTCTTCGCAGAAATACATCTTGCTATGAACCAAAGAAGAAGGAATATTTTGATTCATAAACACATCGTATGTTGCAACAGGCTTGCCATCCTTTGCGTCGACAGGCACAATATTCTCCTTATACCAACCTGGTCCAGATGCGGTAGGGAACAATCTATAATTGTCCTTATACTCCACTTTACCAGCGATGTCCAGTATATATCCGTCAGCAGACTTATCGTCCTCAGGATTCACCGCATATAGCATAAATAAAGCAGCAAGCGTCGAGTGTTTTTTTATGACAAACTGATATTTCTTGCTTCCTCCAAAAGGAGGGTTTGCCTTCAAATCCTGCTCTATATCCTCACGAATTTGTGGCGCATCCACCACAAACTCTACTTCGCCAGTATAATTGACGACAGTTTTCCATGACTGTGGATGTGGCTGAATAACTTCACCATTGTCATTGCTGTTGTCACACGCACAAAAAGCCAAGACTACCAACAGTAGTAAGACTGATTTTTTTACCAGATACTTCATATCCTAATTTATTTATTAAACCTATTTTATTGTTAAACGTAGAATATGCCTAAAACTTGCTCTATTTTACGTTTTTAACATTCCATCTAAAACTTGCCAACACTCACAAGAAGCAATCATTTCCCCGCTTCCTACTGCCCCTTACGGTAGATGGCAACAAAACGGTTAGCGATATTGATGAGTTTCTGCCGGGCATTAGGATCTCTTACATCATCAAAACTCCAGTTGGGAAATTCGCCACGCATCTTGGAGAAACGCTTGGAGATGACACTGGCATTGGTCAGGTCGGAAGGCATTTTCAGCTGCTCTGTAAGATACTTACAGAAAGATGCGCCATTATCAAATTTGCCTTCAAAATCGTTGATATCAGAGAGCGCCACCATAATCAGGGCATAGTCTTTCTTCAAAGGAATAGCCTTCTCGTCTATCATCTTCTGCAAGGCTCGCTTTACTCTTTCTCCCTGGCTCAAGTCGCCCCATTTCTTCTCATTATCTTCTTCCGTTTTTTCCTGCCCGCCGTTTTCCTGATGCTCATCGTCTGTCACTTCCAATTCTAATGTCCTCTTCTGTTCAGGCTCGAATCCGTGCAGATAATCTTCATCATTGTTCTGGCGCATCAGTTCATTAATCTGAGATGAAACGAAGAAACCATCCTCGCCATAATAACCGATATTGGCTGCCAGCCGCTCAACCACCTCATGGTTCTTCACGACTGCTCCGAGGCACCGCTGAGAAAACTCCTGAGTTACGTAGCCTCTCCATTGCCCCATAATCATTGAGCAAAATTGAAACACTTTCGACTCCAAAGGCATCATCTGAAGTATCACAGCTGCCATATACAGGATGACAAATACGATTCTCTGCCGCTCGTCCTGAGCTGTAGCATACCCATCCTCGTCAACATAGTTTTTCTCATATTGCCCTATTCCCTCCACAAAGGCTAGGCGGCTCTCGGTATCGGTATGCGAAAACATCATTTTGTCTACGATGCAAAACACCTCATAAAAAACATCCTCGCATGAACATCTGGACGTAGGAAACCACGTCTTATCATTGAAGATGTCATGGGTGATGGCTCTGAAAACCTGATAAATCATGTGTTGCGAAAAAGATTTATCTACCATCTGTCTGGTCTTCATCTTAAATAACCTCATCGTCGTAACCATTTAAATCATCAAGAATCACATCAAGAGAATTGATCAAAGCAAACCGAGAATCTCCATGACAATCGCAACAGACAGCATCTCCATTAACCAGAGCAACAATCTCAACATCGGAGATTTTCACCTTGGTTCGTTTCAGCGAACGGGAAGAGGTGCACGGACCTTTCCAATAATATACCTTGATGCCGTAATCTTCCTTGCTGCACAGGTTCACCATCAAGGCAATGTCTCGGTTTGCCTTGTCTAAGTGCAACTGCTTACCTTTATCTGTACCGAATTTTACCTCATACATACTGGCATTGAGACACTCCATTAATGACTGCTGCATCTGTAATTGCATGACAAAGGAATATGGCGCATCGCTGAGAGACTGATGGCGAGGAAAAGAAAACACCACAGCCCTTGGCCTGCAGCCAGCCTTGATTCTTTCAGCCACGGCATCAAAGAAATCACCAGGTGGCAACTTGGCAGAAATCACCATATTCCAGCCATATTGATTCGCCACCCTGTTGATATTATCACGCAGAAGAGCCACCACCTTGTCCTGTCCCCTTTTGCCGCCGAAGATTCTAGATTCTTCCACAAAAAGGAAACCTCTGTTGGGGCGATTATCAATGATTACCTTACAGAAAGGCTGGTTGTGAATTTCATTTTCCTTAAAGTTACTCCAATAAAATTCTTTTTTGTCTGCGCATACATCCAGCACAGCCACACCTTCGCGAAATCCCAATATTCGGTTGTCGTGAATAACGTCTTCCTCATTCTTCCGTGATTCCACCAAAGTCATTTTCTTGCTTTTCAGCAAACTGTCCATTACCTTCTCGAAACCAGTCTGACATTCCTGATATTTTTCAGGCGATGACATTTCGAGAAAATCCAAGGGTAGAGTACCCTCGATACTTGAAAGATTCCGGCTTTTGCAGAAATCATACTTGAAGACAACAAAAGAAGTCTTTTCTGTGCTGTTTTTAGTTCGTCCAGTCATTAGCTTCTGGTTTAAATTATACCATGAAAGTTATTTTCCATAGCAACTACAAAAGTAACACTTTTTCCCCGAATAAACAAATAAATTCTAAATTATTTTTACCAAATTGTCTTTTTTCATAAAACCATCAAAACAAAATGTGAATGTGAATGTGAATTTGAAATGTAAATCAATGTATCGGGTTGTTCCATCCATTCCTTTAATTGGATATTGTGAATGAAATTCAGTCCTCGCGCGCGTACCTTATTATATATATAATATGAACCTATTATAATGGCTACTATTACTCAAACACAATTATACGCTTCTCCTTCGGGTAACATTGAAAAACATTTCAAATTCACATTCACATTCACATTTTCGGTTTTCCTCCTATCCACCAGCTAACCCACATAGCAAGTAACTGTGCGCCCGATGCCCCCAAAACTGCGTGGCGACGCACCACCAGCCACGTCCCGACACAGATGGCGATACGTCGGGACGTAGATGGCGGTACATCGGGACGCAGTTGGCGGTACATCGGGACGCAGTTGGCGGTACATCGGGACGCAGTTGGGGGTACGTTGGGACACGCCCTGAAAGGGCAGAAGCTCCTAGCCCAGGGCAACGCCCTGGGTAGCTATTGACGCAATCCCGGCGCCCTGTAAGGGCAAAAGCTTTAAAACCTCAAGCAAAAAATATAAAGCTTTTGCCCTTACAGGGCGTATTGGCTACATCCTTAAAACCCAGGGCGTTGCCCTGGGCTAGGAGCTTCTGCCCTTTCAGGGCGTGTGGC
>OIWU01002772.1_pt1 | contig 14398 bp, 17 predicted proteins | sample 1587711 | NCBI WGS metagenome assembly OIWU01 (sample SAMEA3888909, study PRJEB22519) | human gut metagenome | biome: human gut; feature: human-associated habitat; material: faeces | place: Denmark | collected 2010 | reverse complement strand
TAAAAGATGCAAAGGGCACTGTAGTTATTGTTGATGACTCAGGTATGTCAAGAAAGATGCTTAGAAATATTCTTGAAGGGGCAGGATTTGCAGTTGTTGGCGAAGCTTCTGACGGAATAGAAGGTGTTCTTGCATACAAGCAGTTTAGTCCTGATGTAATTACACTTGATATTACAATGCCTAATATGGATGGTACGGAAGCATTAAAGCAGATAAAAGATTATGATGAAGATGCAAAGGCTGTTATGATTACAGCAGCCGGCCAGCAGAATAAAGTCATAGAAGCATTAAAGATTGGTGCAGAGAAGTTTATAACAAAGCCTTTTGATAAAGAAGAAGTTGTTAAAGCGGTTACAGAACTTGCAGCAGAATAATAATAAATAACAATGAGCTGTTCGCTTGTATCATTAAGATTTGGCGTGACAGCTCTATTATTTTGTGCATAATATTATGTATGAATGACAGATATATTAATGATTTATGAAAACTATAAAAACAATACAATAAAGATGATATATTCGTATGAAGAATTAAAAGAGAATTTATAAATTACAAAAAATTACAAAAAGTTCTTTTTTTCGACTTAATTCGACAAAAATCGACAAAGTAAAGTCGTATAATTGTTTTGAAGGTGGTAGAATGAATTTATTTATAATAAAAGATATAATATTAAATTTAATATTAATTACATTTCCTATATTAGTATATTTAGTTTTAGTTTGCTATCGAGAAAATATAGATAATAACAATAAAGATACGTTGTTAACAATAGCTTTAATTACATCATTATATTTATGTTTAAAATATATTCCTAGTGAAATAAATACCAAAGTATTATTATTCTGCAATATACCAATAGTAATAGCTTACATGAAAAAGAAACATTATTTAGGTATATTTTTATCAATCATAAATGTTTTATATAGTTATTATGTTCTAAATATAGAGGTAATCATAATGATTATAAAATATGCATCATATTTAGGCTTATACATATGTGCTAGAAAAAAGAATCTTAGTAGTGGTTCATTTATATTATCAATAGCCATAATACAAGGTTTCTTTTTATCATTTGAATACTTCTTTAAAGATATAAAAGTATCAGTAAATGATTTTATATTATTATTAATAATAGTATTTATCTATTACTTTACTACATTTTCTATATTATATTTATTTAAGGTAATGGATAAAATAGAATCACTAAATACTACGATTAAAATGCTAGAAAAAGATAAAAAAATAAAAGATGCATTATTTAAATTAACTCATGAAATAAAAAATCCATTAGCAGTTTGTAAAGGATACATGGATATGATTGATTTAAATAAAGAGGAAAAAGCCTTAAAATATATTAATATAATGAAACAAGAAATAAATAGAAGCTTAAATATTATAAGTGATTTTGTCGAGTATAATAAAATTAAAGTAGTGAAAGAGCAAATAGATTTAAACTGTCTATTAGATGATGTTTATGATTCTTTTAAAATACTTATGACTAATAAAAAAATAAAGTTAGAATATAAAAATCGTAATGATCAAGAAATTTATTTTAATGGAGATTATGAAAGATTAAAACAAGTAATTATAAATATATTAAAAAATGCCTGCGAAGCCTGTACAGAAAATGGTAAAATAGAAATATCTTCCAATCTATATAAAAACTATTTAGACATATTAATCGAAGATAATGGAATAGGAATGGATGAGGAAACATTAAAGAATATCAAAGAAATGTTTTATACTACTAAACAAAATGGCACTGGATTAGGAGTAGCTTTATCAAATGAGATAATAAAATCCCATAATGGAGAATTATTATTTACATCAGAACTGAATAAAGGTACAAAAGTGACAATAAGATTACCATATTAGTGATCTTATTGTTTTAATATTTATAAATATCTGCTATAATATATAATGGTGATTTTATGGAAGATATATTTTTAAAGAATTTACCATCTCTAGATCTTCATGGTTATGATAGAGAAACAGCGCGCGTAGCTACCGAAGATTTTATAGATGAAAATATAATACTAAAAAATGATAAAATATTAATAATACATGGTAAAGGGCTAGGAGTAGTAAGAAAATCAGTTCATAATGTATTAAGTAAAAGAAAAGAAGTAACAAAATATCATACCGATAACTTAAATGATGGATGCACAATAGTTTATTTATCTGTTGACAACTAATTATCTCTATGCTATAATAAATTACAATTTTAGGGAAGATATTATATGCTAAATAAAGAAATAATTAAACAGATAAAAGAAATAAATACCATCATAAAAGAAATCATACTGCTAATATTTTTATTAATAATATGTTTAATAATATTCATTGTTGAATTAATATAATATCACCAAAATAGGGAGGTTTTATATAATGGAAGATGAAAGACAAATAAATTGGTTAAGCTTATTTATTAAAATAATAATCATATTCATATTTGCTATAATATTAATATGGTTAGTATCAAAAATAATAAATAGTAGTAAACCATCAGAGACATTTAAAAACAATATTAATAATATGGAAGAAGTAGCAGTTTCTTATTTTAAAGAAATAGATTTACCACAAGAAAAAGGAAAAAGTACTAAAATAACATTAGAGGAAATGATAGAAAAAAAATTAATTGTTTCTATCAATGAAAATAAAAAATCAACTTGTGACGTAAAAAAAAGTTACTCCAAAATAACTAGAAATAAAAAAGATTATAAAGTAGAAACTACTTTAGTATGTGGTAAAGAAAAAGATACCATAACAAGAAAATTTAGTTTTAAAGATTGCAAAAACTGTAATACAAAAACAGAAACTAAAGATAACACAAAAGATAATACAAATAAGAATACTAACAAAGATACAACCAGTACTAACACTAGCACAAACACTACAAAAACAACATATTACGAATATGTAAAAGAAACAACAACATATAGTAAATGGGCAAAAGGCAATAAAACTGGCGATAATATAGAAAATAAGTATGAGTATTATAGTACTGCAACTGAAGAATACTACACATTAGGAGCGGTATCTAAAAACAGTGCATCAGCTTCTTACACTATAAAATTAGATAAAGTTCCAAATAAAGATTACTACTTTACTATAGTTAAAGAGGTAGAATTCCTATCAAATAATGAAAAAGAATTCTTATCTAGTAATAATGCATCAATATCTAAAGGAACAAAAATAAATAAATTACCAGATAGTATTAAAAATTACTCATTAACTGAAGACAATTTTACATATAAATTATCTCCATACTATCGTAAAGGATCTTTCTACATAGATGTTACATTAAATGATATAAATACAAGCATATCATCTTATAATAATGTATACTTTGTACCATTAAAAGTAACAGTTAAATTTATGTCTCCTAAAATAACAGAAGAAAAACCATCAGGAGATTATGATACCATAACATACTATCGTTATGTTGAAAAAAATAAAGAAATAAAATGGTCAACAGAAACATCATTAGAAGGATATACTAAAACAGGAAATACAAAAACAGAATAGAACTTCAATAGAAGTTCTATTTTAATATTTTATCAACAATACCATAGTTTAAAGCCTCCATGCTATCCATAAAATAATCCCTTTCCGTATCATTATCAATTGTAGTAATATCTTTACCAGTAACTTCGGCTAAAATTTTATTAAGTTTTTTCTTAAGTTTTAATATCCTTTCAGCGGCAATTTTAATTTCTGTTGCCTGGCCTTGTGCTCCTCCAAGAGGCTGGTGTATCATAACTTCAGCATTAGGAAGAATACATCTTTTACCTTTTTTACCAGCAGCCAATAGAAAAGCAGCCATTGATGCCGACATTCCCACACAAATTGTGGATACATCACTTTTAATAAAATTCATTGTATCATAGATAGCCATACCCGCAGTAATAGAACCACCAGGAGAATTAATATATAAACAAATATCATCACTATTTAAACTATCTAAATATAAAAACTCTGCTACCACAACATTAGCAGTATTATCATTAATTTCTCCATTCAAAATAATAATTCTATCTTTTAATAATCTCGAATAAATATCATATGCTCTCTCGCCCATATCATTCTTTTCAATAATCGTAGGAATTAAATTCATAATTAGTCACCCATAATTAGTATAATATATAGATAGTCTATTCATAACAAAAAAAGTATGACAAAATATAACAAACTATGATATAATAATAATATAGACTATCCAAAAGGAGGAATAATATGGAAACAATAATAATAACTTTGGATAATAATAAAAAGAAAGAATATGTAAAAGGAATAAAATTAAAAGAGATAATTGAACAAGAAAAAGATAAATTAACAAATACCGTAGTAGGAGCCCTTTATAACAACAATATGATTGACTATGAAGAAACACTAACTAAAAATGGTAAACTATATATATATGATTTAAATACCAAAGAAGGAAATAAAATCTATGAAAAAGGATTACTTTATCTATTTGAAGTATCAGCAGTTGAAGCTTTAGGAAAAGATACTCAAATAATAGTTAAACATTCAATTGATAAAGGAATTTATTGCAAAGTAAATAAACCATTAACTACTGAAGATATAACAAAAATAAAAAAGATAATGAAAGAAAAAATAAAAGAAAATATACCTTTTACAAAAATAGAAACATCTAAATCAGATGCCATAGCATATTTCAAGAATAAAAAAAGAGAGGATAAAGTAAGAACATTATTCTATATAAAAACAAATTTTGTAACCCTATATAAACTAGAAGATACCTATAACTATATAATTGGAGACCTTCCATATACAACAGGTTCTTTAAAATATTTTGACTTATCATTAATTAAAGGCCATGGTGTCGTAGTAAGATTCCCATCAATATATGATAATAATAAAGTAGTAAAATATACCCATCATGAGAATTATTTCAATAGTCTTGAAGAATATGGAACATGGGGAAACAATTTAAATATAAACAACCTAGGAGAATTAAATGAATTTATAACTAACAATAATGCCGGAGATATCATTCAATTATCAGAAATAATGCAGGACTATAAATTACTTAGTATCGCAGAGCAGATAGTTTTAAATAAAGATGACTATAAAGTAATATTATTATCAGGACCATCAAGTTCTGGTAAAACAACTAGTGCCATGAAATTATCTTTATATTTAAGAAGTCTAGGATTAAATCCCACTCATCTATCATTAGATGACTATTTCTTAGAAAGATCAGAAACTCCATTAGGACCAAATGGTAAGCCGGATTTCGAGTCTCTTAATGCTATTGATGTAAAATTATTTGATAGTCAAGTTAGTAAAATGTTAAAGGGAACTAAAGTAACAGTACCAACATTTAACTTTATTGAAGGAAAAAAAGAATATAAAAGAACAGTTCAGTTAAAAGATAATGATATTCTAATAATTGAAGGCTTACATGCTTTAAATGAAGAATTATTAACTAATATACCTAGAAAGAAAAAGTTTAAAGTATACATAAGTCCATTAATATATCTAAATATTGATAATGATAATCGTATTGGTATGACTGATTTAAGATTATTAAGAAGAATTGTAAGAGATAATCGAACAAGAGGATATAATCCATCAAAAACGCTTGAATCATGGTCCGATGTTCGCGATGGAGAAGAAAAATATGTCTTCCCATATCAAGATAATGCCGATGTTATGTTTAACACCAGCCTAGCCTATGAACTAGCAGTCATCAAAACATATGCTGAGCCATTGTTATTTACCATATCCGAAGATGACCCTAACTATCAATTAGCTCAAAGACTAATAGAATTATTAAAGTTCGTTTTACCAATACCAAGTGAAACTGTACCAAAAACTTCAATATTAAGAGAGTTTATTGGAGGAAGTTATTTTGAATAAATAAAAAGCATATATTTAAGTAGGTGTAATATGAATAAATATAAACTACTTATAATAATATGCTTTTTTCTTGTCACATTATGTTTACCCAGAGTAACTGCTACTGTAAAAAATTTAAATTTACTGGGAAAGGTAATAATTTTAGATGCTGGACACGGTGGCAAGGATGAAGGTGCCAGCAGTGGTCCCATCAAAGAGAGCAAACTTAATTTAATTCTTACAAAAAAATTAGAAAAAGAATTAATATCAAGAGGAGCAACCGTTTACCTAACTCGTAAAGATAACAACGATTTATCCACAACAACTATTAATAGAAAACGAAACGACTTATACAATAGAGCTAAATATATAAATGATATTTCTCCTGATATGTATATATCCATCCATTTAAATGCTTCACCATCCCCTTCATGGAGAGGTCTTCAAGTATTTTATACAGGTAATAATAAAGAAAATAAAATTATCGCTGAAACCATAACTAATCATCTAAAAGAAAACATATCTAATGTTAGAGAAATAAAAAAAGACAATACTTACTACATGTATAAATATATAAAATCTCCAGGAGTATTAATTGAAGCTGGATTTATATCCAATCCAAACGATAATTATCTTTTAAGAGATATCAATTATCAAAATAAATTAATAACTCTAATTAGTGATTCAATCGAAAAATATTATCAAAATAAATAAAAACACTTTCAAAAAATACAAAAATAGTGTATACTTCTAATAGAGACTAAGAAGGGTGATAATATATGCAAAAAATATATTTAAAATATGATGAATATACACCACCAGTAGAATGCGACTATGGTTTTATACCAGAAATGGTTTACCTAGGATTCTTATATCCAATCAAGAAAAAGAATTATAAAATGTTTTATATCATGTTAATGACTGAAGTAGCAGTTTCAACTTTAATAATGTGCTTCATTCCCTTTATAATTGGTATAATCATATGTATTGCAATGTTATTTGTCATAAATCTCTTATTCGCAGCCAACTATAACATGATAGTAATTGAAGAACTACTAAAAGATGGCTATGTCCCATTAGACTATAATTCTTCAGATATTCTAATAAAAAAAGGAATATACTTTAAACTCCAGTAGTAGATGTATTTCTTTTATTTTTCAAAAAAATAACAAAAAATATATCATTTTTTTCAAAACTATGATATACTTTAATACAGAATAATGGGAGTTGATATTGTGGAGAAAAATTTTAAGACAATAAATGAACAAGTAGAAATATTAAAAAACAAAGGTCTTATAATTGAAGATGAAAATGTCGTTAAAGATACCCTACTCAGAGAAAACTATTTCTTTTTAATGGGTTATCGTCACGCCTTCCTTATATCGCAAAAGGAAAGAAAATTCATACCCGGTACAACTTTTAATGAAATATACTCATTATTCACATTTGATAGGAATTTTAGAAATATAATATTTAAAAATGTACTTGTTATCGAAAATCAATTAAAATCAGTAATATCGTATCAATTATCCAAGAAGTATGGATATCGTGAAAAAGATTATTTAAATCCTAAAAACTTTACTCAAGATCATGATAAAGCACGCCGTGTTCGTGACTTAATTGATAAGATGAAAAGACAAATAAGAATCAATGCTACAACCCATAATGCTACAATACACTACATAAATAACTACGGTTATATTCCCTTATGGGTTTTAGTAAAAGTATTATCATTCGGAATAGTTTGTGAATTATATACTATATTAAAGAAAGAAGACCAAATAGAAGTAGCAGAAGTTTTTGATACTACACCAAGTGTCTTATCAGATATACTAATAATATTATCCAACTATCGAAATTTATGTGCTCATGAAGATATCGTGTTTGAACATAAAACCGAAAGAGTAATACCGGATACAGAATATCATGATATGATGGAAATACCAAAAATGGATGGCGAATATATTTATGGTAAAAATGACTTATTTGCAGTAATTATAATCTTTAAAATATTACTAAATAAAAAAGCCTTTCGTTTAATGATGAAAGAAATAGAATATGAAATAGAATTGTTAGATGGAAGAGTGGATACCATTCCAATAAGTAAAGTATTAGATAGAATGGGATTTCCAGAAAATTATATAGAAATAATAGATAAGTAGGTGATAATAATGAATAAGAAAAATAATAAAATAATAATACCTCTTTTAGTATTAGTAGCCTTTATTGGTGGTTCAGTATGGACATATCTAGTAATAAATCAATTAAATAGAGGTACAACAAATTCAGTAACTAAAGGGGGAAACTATACAATAAATGAAAATAGCATATCCGGAGCAGTAGATAAAATATATGATGCCACTGTAACAGTAGCCACTTATAAAGATGGTAAAGCAGTATCAACAGGAACAGGCTTTGTCTATAAAAAAGAAGGATCAACAGCCTATATAATGACAAATAATCATGTTATATCAGGAGGCGATTCTGCTAAAGTAATCTTTAGTGATGGGACATCAGCAGATACTCAAATCTTAGGAGGAGAGACATATTCAGATATAGCAGTATTAACAGTAAGTGCTGCAAGTATAAAGCAAATAGCAACATTGGGAAACACTGATAAAATAAAATTAGGAGACACTACCTTTGCCGTAGGAGCCCCACTTGGAGATACTTATAGTGGTACAGTAACAAAAGGAATCCTATCAGGAAAAGATCGTTTAGTAGCAGTATCATTCTCCGGAAGTAATTCTGATTACTATATGAAAGTATTACAAACAGATGCTGCTTTAAATCCAGGTAATAGTGGTGGTCCATTATGTAATGTAAATGGAGAAGTAATAGGAGTAACATCTTTAAAGCTTACAGAAGAAAAAACAAGTTCAACAACAAGTTATAGTGTTGAAGGAATGGGCTTTGCTATCCCAATAGAAGACGCTCTATCATATGCTGGTATCATTGAAAAAGGTGAATCAGTAAAGAGACCATATATTGGAATAAGTATGTTAGATATAACAGATAGTTATTACTTATGGCAGGCTGGAATAACTTTACCAAAAGGTGTTGAAAAAGGAGTAGCAATTCTAGAAGTATCATCATCTTCACCAGCAGAAAAAGCCGGATTAAAGAAAGGCGATATCATAACTAAACTAGAAAAAAAAGAAATATCTTCAGTAGCAGAACTTCGTTATGAATTATATAAACATAATCCAGGAGATAAAGTAACAGTTACTTATAATAGAAATGGTAAAGAGTTAACTTCTGAAGTAACCCTTGAAGAATCAAAATAATCTAGATTAATTCTAGGTTATTTTTTTCCACTTCAAACTTAAATAAATTTAAGTTTTCCGTGGTGTTAGTGAGCCAAAAATATTTGTCTCCCTAACAAACAATATTTAAGTATATATTTCTTGCTTCTATATAATAAATATGGTTGATATACTACTTATAGACAATTTAATTGGCTATAAGTAGCACTGTAAGACTACTTAAGACTTACAGTGATATTAAAAATAAAATAATAATGTAAAAAAATATAAAACTATTGTATTTTGTATGTAATATTTGTTATAATAAATATGACAAAAAGAAAGGTGAAGAAAGATGGAAGAATACAAAATAACATCACATAGTGATAATGAAACAATAGCAATAGCTCAAAACATAGAATCAGAAAAGTTTCCTAATATGGTAATATGTTTAAATGGTGATTTAGGTAGTGGAAAAACAATGTTTACTAAAGGATTTGCTCATGCTATGGGAATAGATGAGATAACATCTCCAACATTTACAATAATAAAAGAGTATGTCGGAGAATTACCATTATATCATATGGATGTATATAGATTAGAAGATTCACATGAAGATATAGGAATAGAAGAATACTTTGATAAAGGTGGAGTAACCATAATAGAATGGGCTGATATGATAAAAGATATCTTACCAGAAGAAAGATTAGATATCAAAATCAAAATAGCGGATGATAACACAAGAATATTAATATTAAAACCACATGGGGAAAAATATGTAAATATATGTGAGGCCATAATATGATAAGTTTATTTATAGATACATCACTTGAAGATGTATCTATTGCCTTAGTAAAAGAAGGAAAAGAATTATCTCAAATACATGAATACATACCAGGAAAACATTCCATATATGTAACTAAGTATATAAGTGATATTCTAAAAAATAATAACTTATCCCCAGATAATGTTGATGAAATAATCGTCGTAAATGGACCAGGATCATTTACTGGTATCCGAATAGGAGTAACCATAGCCAAGATGTTTGCTTATATCAAAAAAATAAGAATCGTAACCATAACATCTTTAAAAGCAAGAGTACTAGGTCATACCGGAAATTATTTACTAACAACAATAGATGCCAAACACAACAATTATTATGTTGGAATATATGACAAAGAATATAACACTATTGAAGAGAAGTTTACTTCATTTAAAGAAGTAGAAGAACTAAAAGAAAAATATTCTCCAGTAGTTATAGACCAAACAACACCATATCAAGTAGAACAAATTGTATCATATACTAAGAAACTAAAAAGTGAAAATCCACATGGTGTGAACCCTATCTATCTAAAATTACCCGAAGCGATGGAGAAAAAATGTTAAGAGAAGTAATAAAAGATGACCCAAGTCCCTATGTAAAATATATAGAATATATTGAAGAAGATAAAATATTAGGATATCTAAAATATTCCCTTATTTATGATCGCATGGAAATAGATAATATTCTTGTTGAGCCAGAATATCGTGGTCAAAAAATAGGAAACAAATTAATGAGTAGATTAATAAGTATAGCAATCGAAGAACATGTCGTAAATATAACTTTAGAAGTAAGAGTAAGTAATGAAATAGCCAGAAATCTCTATAAAAAGTTTGGCTTTAGAGAAGTAGCCCTAAGAAAATTCTATTATGGAGATGAAGATGCTATACTAATGGAAAAACAGGTGATGTAAATGAAAGATGTATATATATTAGGAATAGAATCAAGTTGTGATGAAACAAGTATGAGTATTGTTAAAAATGGTAGTGAAGAAATAGCCACTATTGTGCTAAGTCAAATAGATATTCATAAAAATTATGGAGGAGTAGTACCAGAAATAGCTAGTCGTAACCATATCGAAAACATAACAATTGTTTTAGAAGAACTTCTATCCAAAGCAAATATGAAACTAGAAGACATAACCGCTATCGGAGTAACATATGGACCAGGACTAATAGGTAGTCTTTTAATAGGAGTACAAGCCGCTAAAACAATCTCTTTAGTAACAGGAAAACCATTAATACCAGTTCATCATATCATAGGACACATCTATGCCAACAACCTAAAAGAAAGATTAACATTCCCCCTAATAGCCTTAGTAGTAAGTGGAGGACATACCGAACTAATCTATATGAAAGAAGACTATTCCTTTACCAAAATAGGAGGTACTCTAGATGATGCTGTTGGAGAATGTTACGATAAAGTAGCCAAAGTATTAGGTCTAGAATATCCAGGAGGACCAAAAGTAGATAAACTAGCCCATCTAGGAAAAGATACCTATAACTTACCATATCCTCTAGACGATAGTACCTATAACTTTAGTTTTAGTGGTATCAAATCCGCTGTCATAAATCTTGTACATAACGAAGAACAAAGAGGAAACACCATAAACAAAGAAAATTTGTGTACGACATTCCAAAATAGAGTCGTAGGAATAATAACAAAGAAAACAATGAAAGCTATAAAAGAATATAAAGTATCAAATCTTGTCGTAGCGGGTGGTGTGTCAGCAAACTCCGGTTTAAGAGAAAAATTAACTGAAGAATGTCAAAAAGAAAACATTCACATATCTTTCCCTGAACTAAAATATTGTACAGATAACGCTACCATGATTGCCGCTGCTGCCTACTTTGCATATCAAAAAAATATCTTTGCTGATCTAACATTAAATGCTATGGCAACAGACACAATATATAAAGAGTGGAAATAAGGATTATAGAAATATAATCTTTTTTTTAATTTCTAAGGACGATCTCTATTACAATAAAAAATAATTTCACATAAAATAAAGTGATTATGAATAGAGGTGAAAAACATGGAATTCATAAATCAAAATACCGAACTAGTAATAACCCTACTTACTATGACATTAACATGGATACTTGGTTTTATTTCTAAAAGATGTCCTTATGTAAATAACAATCTAATAATAATACAAAACATAGTAATTGGACTATCAGTATCAATATTCTATTTTATAATAACCAAAGACTTCAATTTAGCCATAACCTTAAGTGGATTATTCGCCGAAACAGGATATAATCTTATTCATAATATAGAAAAATTAATAAAGGAGGGAAATAATGGTAAACATAGTAAAGAAGATAGTACCAGAGAGTAGATACTACCTAAAATGCCCTTATGAAATGACACCAACTAGAATAGTAGTTCATAATACCGCTAACGATGCTCCTGCTCGAAATGAAATAAGTTATATGACAAATAATGACTATGAAACATCATTTCATTATGCTGTAGATGATAAAGAAATAGTTCAAGGCTTGCCTGAAAATAGAAATGGTTGGCACGCCAGTGACGGAAATGGTAAAGGAAATAGAGAAGGAATAGCCATTGAAATATGTTATTCACTATCAGGAGGAGACCGATTTATTAAAGCCGAACAGAATGCAGTTGACCTAATCGTAGACATATTAAATAGATATAATTGGGATATCGATAAAGTAACAAAACACCAGGATTACACTAATAAATATTGTCCTCATAGAACACTAGATATGGGGTGGGATAGATTTCTAAATATGATAAATGAAAAACTATCAGAAACTAGAGCCAGACCTTTCATAGTAGGAACAAAGATATATAACACTGAAGATATCTACCTAACTGAAACAGCAGGTTATGGCGGAGGGCAAATGTTACTAACTAAAAATACTGAGTCAATAGTAAAAAAATACCACTATAATAAAGGATTATATATGGCATTAGGAACAGAAAATACATATTATGATGCAGCATGGACTAATAATTATAGTAAGTTTACAACTACTAAACCACCAGTAGAAGAACAAAAAGAAGATAATATCAATAACAAAGGTGAACTGGTATGGGATTCCTTTAAGGAGACCTGCGAGGCAAAATCCGTGCCGGAAAACATGCTGGCGCAGTCAAAAACAGATGTAAACCTCATGTATACCAATTTTGCTGAAATGTCAGGGATGACATTGGATGAACTTTTGGAAAGTTTTGGCATGGATGAAGATGGGGTATCGGAAATCGCGGAAGACAGTGTGATCGATGTGATGATCGCTAAAAGTATTATGGCGAAAGAAAATCTTACGATGGATGATACCACCTATAAAAATAAATTGTGGACGGCTCTTGGTTACGAAGACGGCGATGATGAAAAAAGTCTTTCCGATCTGGAAAAAGAGTACAAAGAAAGCCAGGGAAGCCATCCGAAAAACGATATGATGATTGAAGTGGCAAAGGATTATATCGGAGATCAGGCGAAGGTATCCGATGGAGAGACGACGAATGAGTGAAAGTAAACAGATTGACTGCTTTATCTTTCAAAAAGAAGAGACGTACGAAGCGGCAAAGAAAGAAAAAATGGTCATTGACTCGATTCGAAAGAAATATGATGTAAAAAATAAACGCGTGGCGTTGAAAATCTATCAGAAGGCGGTAAAGGACAATTCCTTTTCGACGGTGATCGGCTATTCTTTTTTGGAAGAATTGTATCATAATATGGAGCAGGCAAAGGTGCCGGTAAACGATCTGCCTCGCCTGCCATTGAAGGAAACGGTGGAAGAGCGTCCCGGGAAAGGATATTTGCCGGCGGCCTCAAAAGCAAAAGAAGAAAAATGGAAAATACTGTATCAGACACAGAAAACATTCAACAAAAAATGTAAGATTGTGATTGCAATGCTCGTTATTCTCATTGCGGCATTGTTTGTCATTGAATATAAAAGTCAGGATTCCATATTTACCTATAAGGAAAAAACGGAGCAGGAACTGATCGACAAATACGAAACATGGGAAGAGGAATTGCAGGAACGCGAAAATGCTTTGAATGGAGGGAATACAAATGGAACAGAAGATTCTGGTCGTTGACGACGAAGCCCGCATCCGCGGGATCATCCGCAAGTACGCCGAATTCGAGGGGCACGAGGTCACCGAGGCGGCGGACGGTATGCAGGCGGTGCTCCTGTGCCGCTCCAATACCTACGATATCATCATCATGGACATCATGATGCCCGAGCTGGACGGCTTTTCGGCGTGCCGCGAGATCCGCAAGATCACGCAGACCCCGATCATCATGCTGTCGGCAAGAGGGGAGGAGTATGACCGCATCAACGGTTTTGAGGTCGGAATCGACGATTATGTGATCAAGCCGTTTTCCCCGAAGGAGCTGATGCTCCGCGTGGACGCGATCATGAAGCGGGTTGCCAAAAAAGATCCCCCCACCGATAAAGCCCCCAATGTGCTGGTGGAGTTGGATAAC
>OIWU01002768.1_pt1 | contig 14423 bp, 15 predicted proteins | sample 1587711 | NCBI WGS metagenome assembly OIWU01 (sample SAMEA3888909, study PRJEB22519) | human gut metagenome | biome: human gut; feature: human-associated habitat; material: faeces | place: Denmark | collected 2010 | reverse complement strand
CGTTTATCAGTCTGAGCAGGCGCTCGATGACATCATGACGGAAGACAAGGTACTCCCCCGTCTCTCTGCCCCTTGGGGTCAGATATATAGTGCCGTACTTTTCAAATTTAACGAGCCCCGTTTTGCTGAGCTTGTGCACCATTTTAGATGCGGACGACTCGCCGACATTTATTTTTCGCGCGAGCACACCGAGGCGAACCGTGCCGGACGGCGGGCAGTTTCGGCAGATCATCTCGAGATAGTCCTCCTGCGACGCCGTGAGCCCGCTCTCTCCCCTGTATTCGCCTCCGTTGAAGGTAAAGAATTTTTCGCCGCCGTCCACACACGTTCACCCTTTTTGAAGATGTAAATATTATGGTATAGGAAAACTTTTGCCCTGTATAAACTTATATTAAAAGGTGAATCAAATTATGAGTCTTGTCTCTTTAAATACACTGGCAGTCGGCGAAAAGGCATATGTAAGCAAGCTCGGATTCGGCGCAAAAGACAGGCGCAGAATGCAGGACATAGGCCTTATCGACGGCACGTGCGTGGAATGCCTCGGCAAAGCGGTCTCCGGCGACCCGGCGGCATATCTGATACGCGGCGCGGTAATAGCCCTGCGAAGCGAAGACGCCGCAAAAATAGCGGTCAGCAAAATATGACGCACGGAGGCGGTACAATTGGGACTGACGCGCACTTCAACGGGAATGCACGGCATAAGCTTAGACGGCTCTGCCCCTAAAAAGAACACGGATGACATTGTAATAGCTCTCGCGGGAAATCCGAACGTCGGAAAGAGCACGGTGTTCAAGCTCCTGCTGGGCCTGTACCAGCCGGAGGCCGGAACCGTCACCATCGGCGGCGTGGACGTTTCCAGAATTTCAGATCAGGAGCGACGGACCTGTATTGGCTGCGTGGAGCAGCATTTTTCCCGCGTGCCGGGCACAGTGCTGGACCAGATCACGCTCGGCGATCCGCAGATCACCGAGGAAATGGCAAAACATGCTGCGCGTCTTGCCGGTATCGACGCTGCCGTGCAGGCGCTGCCGGAGGGCTATCACACGGTGTGCACGGAGGGGCTGTTCTCGCAGGGCGAGTGGCAGCTGCTGTCCATTGCCCGTGCCGCTGCTGCAGACCCCGCCGTGCTGCTGCTGGACGAGATCACCGCCAATCTGGATGCCGAAACCGAGGCTCGTGTGCTGGCGGCTCTGCGCCGCGCGTCCGCGGGCCGCACGGTGCTCTCTGTCTCCCATCGCGTCTATGAGGATCTTGGCGGCAGAACGATCGAGATCAGGACCCGGGAATGACGTATGATAAAAACGCCCCCTGTGCGCCGCAGCAGGTACACAGGGGGCGTTGTGGTATGCTCAATTCTTTTCGATGTAGACGCTGGTGGAGGGGAAGGCGAAATCCACGCCGTCTGCCTGCATCACGTCCATGATGTTCAGGTTCAGATCATTCTGCTGCTGCAGGAAGGTGGCATAGACATTGGTGGTCAGGTAGGCCGAGATGAGGATGTTGATGCTGGAATCGCCAAAGCTGGTCAGCCGGACGATGTTGGTGCCCTTGTTGGTGTAAGGGCTGTTGTCCAGCATGGCCTGCAGGTCAGCCATCAGCTTTTCCAGCTGGGCACGGGTGGTGCCGTAGGTGACACCCAGCGTGAACTTATAGGGCCGCATGGTGCGCAGGGCTGCGTTCTGGACAGTGGAGGCGCAGATCTGGCTGTTGGTGATAATGATTACGCTGTGGTCCATGGAGCGGATGCGGGTGGAGCGGAAGTTGATGTCGATGACTTCGCCCTCCACATTGCCCACGGTGATCCAGTCGCCGATGGAAAAGGGTTTGTCCAGCAGGATGACGATGCCGCTGAACAGGTTGCTGGCGCTTTCCTGCGCGGCCAGCGAGATGGTCAGGCCCACAAGACCGGCACCGGCTACGATGCTGCCGATGGGGAAGCCGACGATCTGCGCGCAGGTGGCAACACCCAGAATGATGACCAGCACTTTGTAGGTGGTGTCCAGCAGGGAGCGCAGGGTCTTGTTGCTCCGGATCTCCGGGCTGCAGGAGGCCAGCAGCAGGTCGGCTACCTCAGAAGCATTGTACAGGCCCTGACAGAGCAGGAGGGTCGTTGCAATCTTATAGGCCGTGAACAGAAACTTTGTCAGGCCCGGAATGGCCCACGGCAGGCTGGTCAGGGCCAGGTACAGGCCGCTGTAAAAGGCCATCCGCGCCAAAGGGCTCTGTAAGCTGCGCAGGAGGATGGGCGTGGCGGCAAAGTGCCAGCTGCGGGCCTGCAGAGCGGGAAAGATCTTCCGGCGCAGCAGCCAGCCGACCAGAAGCCCCGCAAAAACGATGACAGCGGCGCAGACAGCCCGGGCAGCCAGCGCCCACCAGCCCTCCAGCAAAAAAGGCCCGATCTCGAACCCGAGGTCACGAACGGTAAAAATCATGGCAAAAAGCTCCTTGTATCAAAAATTGTAACATCCTGTCCCACAGTATACCATATCCGGCCCGTGCAGGGCAAATAAAAAAGGGGTTGACAAGGCGGAGCAGCCGCGTTATACTCTTGGCCAGAAAGTTCGTTTCAGGGCGGGGTGCGATTCCCCACTGGCGGTACAGCCCGCGACCACTCCCAAAGAGTGCTGACCCGGTGAGACTCCGGGGCCAACGGTATAGTCCGGATGCAAGAAACGGCAGACAATTTGATTTGTTTGTGCGCGCCCTGTTATAGTGTAAGCTATGGCAGGGCGCGTTTTCATTTGTCTTCCCGGTTCCAGCGAGCGAGAAAAGGGCTTTCCAGTCTTTATTTGAATGGGGCAGCCGCCCCGGGAGGAAAATTATGAGAAAAGATACGACCCACAATCTGACCGTTGCCGCCATGCTCAGCGCAGTGGCGTTCATCCTGATGTTCATCGAGTTCCCCATCCCGATGCTCATCCCGTCCTTCGTCAAGATGGACTTCTCCGACCTGCCCGCCCTGCTGGGCGCGTTCGCCCTCGGCCCGGTGTACGGTGTGGTCATCAGCTTCATGAAGAACCTGCTCCACATCGTCGTCAAGGGTACCAGCACTGCCTGCGTCGGCGAGCTGTGCAACTTTATGCTGGGCGCTGTCTTCTCCGCCGTGGCGGGCTTCATCTACAAGCATCATAAGAGCCGCAAGACCGCCATCCTCGGCGCGGTAGCGGGTGCCGCCGCCATGGCCGTCTTCAGTGTGCCCTCCAACTACTTCATCACCTACCCGGCCTATGTGGAGTTCTACCATATGCCGCTGGAAGCCATCCTCGGCATGTATCAGGCCATCCTGCCCTCTGCCGACAGCCTCATGAAGTGCCTCGTCATCTTCAACCTGCCCTTCACGCTGGTCAAGGGTCTGCTGGACGCCGTGCTCTGCATGGTCATCTATAAGCCCCTGTCTCCCATCCTGCATGGCCGGAAGTAATTAAAAGAAAAACCTCTCAGTCAAAGCCTTTGGCTTTGCCAGCTCCCCTATCGAGGGGAGCCTCTGGCGAAAAGGGAAAGCTCCCGGTTTTGCCAAGGCCTCTCCTCGGTAGGAGAGGTGGCATCGCGAAGCGATGACGGAGAGGTTTATTTTTTTATTGCAGTGCTCCCTTATCGAGCCACTTGCCCCTTGCAAGCCGAATGAGGAACAGCGCGCCCCGGATGCAGAGCTCGATGCACATGGCGGCCCAGACGCCCACGAGGCCCAGCCGGGGAGCCAGCAGGAAGGCGAGGGTGAGCCGGACGCCCCACATGCTGAACAGGTTCAGCAGGAAGCAGCCTGTGCTGTCGCCTGCGCCCTGCATCGCGCCGCTTGCTACGATACTGGCTCCGAACATCGGCTCTGCAAAAGCCTCGATGCGGAGGACCTGCGCACCCAGCGCGATGACGGCGGCATCTGCCGTGAAGATGCCCATAAGGGCCGGGGCGAAGAGCCAGAGCCCCACGCCGGACAGTGCCATGATGCCGATGCCCATCATGGTGCAGAGCCAGGCGAACCGCTTTGCCATGTCCCGGCGGTGTGCGCCGACGGCCTGCCCGATGAGGGCGATGGAGGCGTCCTGAATGCCGTAGCCTGCCATGTAGCAGAGGCCCTCGGCGCTGACGCCGAGGCTGTTGGCCGCGATGGCCACCGTGCCGAGTCCCGAGACGATACGGACGAGCAGCACCTGCGCCGACGAGAGGGCCGCACGCTCAGCGGCCAGCGGTGTACCCACCCGCCAGAGATTGCGCAGGCAGGCGGAGGTGATGCGCCAGCTGCCGGGCTTTCGGATGCAAAGCGGGCCGTCCCGCAGCAGCAGGACGCCCAGCGCCAGCAGACCGCCGATGGTCGTGGAAAGCGCTGTGCCAAGTGCCGCACCCGGGACTTCGAGGCCGGCACCCCAGACTGTGACGCTCTGGCCGAAGAGCTGTATCTGCCGGGTGGGGTTGATGAGGAAGAAGTTGAAGACCACATCCAGCGCGCAGACCAGCAAGCTGATAAGGCTGGGCGTCAGGGCGTCGCCGGTGGCGCGGAGCATGGCTGCGTACATTCCCATGGCCATCGTGAAGGGGAGGGCCGCCGACCAGATGGCAAAGTAGGCGCTGGAACTGGCCTGAAGCGAGATGTCCGCCCCCAGCCACCCGGGCAGGAAGCGGCTGATGCCGACGCCGAAAGCCGCAGCGCCCAGACCCAGGATGAGGTTGAAGAGCATGGACTGCCGCAGCACGCCCCGGGCGTCCTGCTGGCGGTCGGCCCCGAGGTACTGGGCGATTTGGATCGAAAACGCGGTGTACAGTCCCACAAGGATGCCGTGGAGCAGCCAGGTGCTCGAGCTGACGATGCCGATGGCGGCGGTGGCCTCTGCGCCGATGTGGCCCACCATGGCGGCGTCGATGTACTCCATCGCCGTGACCACCAGCTGCTGCAGAATGGAAGGGATGCTCAGCGCCAGCGCGATGCGGGCCGTGTCGGACAGCGGGATGTCCTCGCCCTGCCGCATCCGGGCCGAGAGCTGCTCCAAAGAAAGTGTCATGTCGTCTCCTGTTTTCTGTGTTGATAAGCTATCTTACTATTATAGGCACGGGGAGGAAAATTGTCAAACCGGGCGATTGATTTTTTGGCTCTGGCGTGATACACTCTCGGAGTAAGAAGAATATCATTGAAAGAGGTTCAAAATATGCTGCAGCTTATTTCAGCTACCGGCCAGCAGACCGTGGACGCGCTGGCGTTCCTGCTGGCGTTTGCCCTGACCGCCCTGATGGACTCGGTCTTCCACGACAAGCTCCCCCACGACCATGGCCGTGCCTTCGCCGTCAACGGCGAGCTCTCCAAGGGCAAGGCCCGGGGTTCCGGACTCATCTTCGTGCTCTGCATCGCGCTGGTGACGCTGGCGGTGGTGCCTTTTAAGGTAGAGTACCTTATTTATACCGTTCTGCTCATCGCCTCCATGCTGTCGGGCTACTTTGACGACGCCTCCGAGACGGCGTGGAACGAGTACAAGAAGGGCCTCATCGACTTCGTCATTGCCGTGGTGGCAGGTGTTACCTACCTGAACTTCAACGGCACGAGCGTCAACTTCCTGAGCACTACTTTCACCATTGCCTATCCGCTCTACCTGCTGCTCATCGTCATCCTCATCTGGGCCAGCATCAATGTGGTTAACTGCACCGACGGCGTGGACGGCCTGTCCGCCAGCCTCGCGGTGGTGAGCATCGGCACCTTCCTGCTGGCTTACGGCGAGGAGCTGGGGGACTACGCCACCGCTGCCATCGTCTTTATCGGCGCACTGCTGGCCTACCTGTGGTCCAACGCAAAGCCTTCCAGCCTCCTGATGGGCGACGCCGGCAGCCGCGCCATGGGCTTCTTCCTCGCCATCCTGGCCCTCAAGAGCGGCCACCCGTTCGCCTTCCTGCTGGCGGCGCTGGTGTTCATCGTGGACGGCAGCCTCGGCATCCTGAAGATCAGCTTCAAGCGCTTCCTCCACATCAGCATCCTCAAGAACACCCTCACCCCGCTGCACGACCATGTGCGCAAGCGCATGGGCTGGAGCGACGAACAGGTGGTGGCCCGCTGGCTCATCCTGCAGGCCGTCGCATCGGCGCTGCTCCTGCTGATGACCCGCTGATTTACGGATTTTAAGTACGATGTTTGTGCAGCTTTCCAAAATGCAGATTGACCCGCTCTGATTTTTGTTGCACTTTATGGATTGAAAGTCGAACGGAAAAAGACTATACTTTAACCAACGAAAGCAAAGGCGCTTAAGTGAATGGATTCACTTTGCGCCTTTTTTGTTTTTTCGTTTTTGTGTGCGGTTCGGGAAAGCCGCACAGGATGCGCTGTCCGCGGCGCTGGAGCACGGACGACAGAACAGGATAGGGAAAGGCGGGGATCACAGTGATCAAACTCGAACACGTTGACAAGTACTTCGGAGACCTGCACGTCCTCAAAGACGTGAACCTCGAGGTCGCCGAGGGCGAAAAGCTGGTCATTATCGGACCGTCCGGCAGCGGCAAATCTACCACTGTCCGCTGCATGAACTTTCTGGAAGAGCCGACCAGCGGCCACGTCTACATCGACGGTCAGGAGCTGACCAACAAGAACAAGACCAGGATCGTCCGCGACAACATGAGCATGGTCTTCCAGCAGTTCAACCTCTACCCCCACATGACGGTGCTCAAAAACCTGACGCTGGCACCCATGAAGCTCCATCACAAGACCAAGGCAGAGGCCGAAGAGCTGGCATATCATTATCTTGAGGTCGTCGGCCTCCGGGACAAAGCGGATGTCTACCCTCCGCAGCTGTCCGGCGGCCAGCAACAGCGCATCGCCATTGCACGCGCCCTCTGCGCACAGACCAAGATCATCCTGTTCGACGAGCCGACTTCGGCCCTCGACCCTGAGACCATCCAGGAAGTGCTGGATGTCATGGTAAAGCTGGCACACGAGAAGAACATCACGATGGTGGTCGTCACCCACGAGATGGGCTTTGCACGAAACGTGGCCGACCGCATCGTCTTTATGGCGGACGGCCAGATCATTGAGGAAGGCACGCCGGAGCACTTCTTCACCAACCCCAAGAACGAGCGCGTCCGGCAGTTCCTGAGCAAGATCGTCCGCTGAGAGGACGAACAACAAAGGTTGACACGGCAGGGGCTCACAAGTTGTGGTGAGACGCCGTTGTTGATAACAGGCCGTTTTCGGAGCGGACAGGGAAAGCCGCTCGGGCCGAAAAAAAAAAAAAACAAAGAGGAGTGGTTTATTATGAAAAAGATCTCGCGTCGTGATTTCCTGAAAGTCACTGGTTTGGTGGGCGCTGCTGCTGCCCTGACCGCCTGCGGCGGCTCTGCAAGCTCCACCGCAGCCTCCACGGCATCTTCTGCCGCCGGCAGCGCAGCCGCTTCCACCGCAGCGCTGGGCGCTGACACTCAGGCTATCGTGGACCGCGGTGTCCTGAAGGTAGGCGTCAAGAACGCAGTTCAGGGCTTCAGCTTTCAGGATACCCTCACCGGCGAGTACAAGGGTCTCGAGGACAGCCTCGCAGAGATGATCGCAGAGCACCTCGGCGTGGACGTTGAGTTCACCACAGTTACCGCCGCCACCCGCGGCGAGCTGCTGGACTCCGGCGACATCGACGCCGTTCTGGCTACCTTCACCATCACCGAAGAGCGCAAGAAGACCTGGGACTTCTCCACCCCCTACTATACCGACTACGTTTCCGTTCTGGTGGAGGACTCCACCGGCATCAAGGGTCTGGCTGACCTGAAGGACAAGGTCGTGGGCGTCTCCTCCGGCTCCACCTCCGCTCGTGCTCTGGTCAAGGCCATGATCGACGAGGGCGTGCTGGACGGCGCAAACTTCGACGCCGACACCTTCAACGCCGACACCTGGAAGGATGGCGTCTCCTTCCGTCAGTACGACGATTATCCCGCCATCAGCACCGCACTGAGCGCAGGCGAAGTGCAGGGCTTCTGCGTCGATAAGTCCATCCTCGCCATCTACAAGACCGAGGGCCGCAGCTACATTGACGCTGAGTTCAGCCCGCAGGAGTATGGCGTCGCCACCAAGAAGGGCAGCGACTTCTCCACCCTGTGCGACGACCTCGTCAAGGGCTGGCTGGCAGATGGCACCATCGAGCAGCTCATCAAAGACAACGGTCTGGATTAAGCCCAGACGTTTCAGAACCAAGAGAGTGCAGGGAAAGGGGAGTTTGCCATGTCTGGCTTGTTTTCGTTAGAGTCCTGGTCCACCGTCTGGACGCATCGTGAGAGTTTTCTGCTGGGTCTGGGCAACACGCTGCAGACCGCCGTCTGCGCACTGGCGCTGGCCTTCATCATTGGCGCTGCGCTGGGCCTGATGTCCACCAGCGGCAGTAAGCTGCTGCGCATCATCGCCCGCATTTACGTCGAGTTCGTCCAGAACACCCCGCTGCTGCTGCAGCTGTGCTTCCTGTATTATGCGCTGGCATTTGCAGGCGTGAGCCTCGGCGTCATCCGCACCGGCATCATTGCACTGGGCGTTTACACCGGCGCTTACATGGGCGAGGTCGTCCGCGCCGCCATCGAGTCTGTGCCGAAGGGCCAGTTCGAGGCCGCACAGGCGCAGGGCTTCAACTATCTGCAGCGGATGGGCTACATCATCCTGCCCCAGAGCATCCCCGTGATGCTCCCTCCGATGGTCAACCAGGTGGTCAACCTCTTCAAGAACACCTCCTGCCTCTACATCGTGGGCGGCGCTGACCTCATCAGCGTGACCTACAGCTTCGTCACCGGTGCTTCCACCGGCGGCGCATACGCCCCCGCTTATATCGTCTGCGGCCTCATCTTCTTCGTGGTCTGCTTCCCGCTGTCCACGCTGGCAGCCCGCTGGGAGGCTTCCCTCAAGGAGCGCAAGGGCCGTGTGAACCCGGGTCTCAAGACCGCTGCCAAGAAAGTAGAGCTGAAGGAGGCTGCCTGATATGAAGACGCTTGCTGCAAGCCTTTCCATCCTGACAAGAGAAGGCGTCATGCTCTACCTGCTGCGCGGCGTGGCCTTCACCTGCATCATCTCGGTGCTGGGCGTCATCATGGGCCTCATCGTGGGCTCTCTGCTGGCGCTGGCTCGCACCTACTGCAAAAAGGGTCCGGCCCGCATCCTCGGCTGGTTTGCTACCGCCTACATCGAGCTGTTCCGCAACACGCCCTACCTGCTCTGGATCTTCATCTGTGTGGTGTTCTGTCCCTGCCCGGGCTTCTTCGCCCGCAAGATGTTCGGCCTGACCAGCGTGGAGATGAAGCTGCTGTTCAAGGCCGCTCTGGCCCTCATCCTCTTCAACTCCTCCGTCATCGCCGAGATCGTCCGCGGCGGTCTGAACGGCGTGTCCAAGGGCCAGTTCGAGGCCGGCTATGCACAGGGCTTCAACACCGCTGAGGTGCTGCTCTACATCGTCCTGCCGCAGGCTTACCGCAACATCGTGCCGACCCTGCTCAGCCAGGTCATCACCACCATCAAGGACTCCTCCTATCTGGCAAACGTGGCCACCATCGAGCTGATGGCCCGCATCCGCCAGCTGCTGAGCGCCGCCGGTACTTACAACGGTCTCGGCACGGTGAACGTCTCCGACGTTATGGTGCTGTTCGGCACGGCCTGCGTCATCTACTTCATCATCAACTTTACCCTGAGCTGTGTGGTGCGCGCAATGCAGAACCGCCGCAAGAAGGCTCTGGTCTTTGCCCCGGCAAAGGCCGCATAAACTAAGACCTATTCCAATTTCCCAATTCCCAATTATTCCCCTGTCATTGTTCTGTCAATGCCAAAAGCGCCCGGCGGATGACCCGCCGGGCGCTTTTGGTGTATAGAGATAAAAATAGAAGCTTTTCAATATGCCAAAGCCTCTCCCCTTGGGAGCAACAACGACGACCGCCGCCAGCGGCGGAAACAGGGAGGAGCTGTTGGGGCCGCGGCCAGCAGGATGCGAGGCCCGCACCAAGGGCCGAAGCAGACGCTGGGAGCCGCAACCCGGGCAGTGGCACACCGCAGGCGTGACGGAGAGGTTATTATGATGCAGCTTTCTCTGCCGCCTCCACCACATGGCTCACGAGCACGGAAGTCGTCACGGTGCCGACGCCGCCGGGGACGGGAGTGATGGTCTCCACCACCGGCTCTGCCTCGCCAAAGCGGACGTCACCGCAGAGTTTGCCTTCCTCGTTGACGTGGATGCCCACATCCACGACGACCTGACCGGCCCGCAGATGCTCTGCGCCGATAAAGCCCATCCTGCCCATGGCCACCACCACAACATCGGCCTCGCGGCAGACATCGGGCAGGTTCTGGGTGCGGGAGTTGCAGAGGGTGACGGTGGCGTTTTCCCGGTCCAGCATCATGGCTGCGGGCTTGCCCACCACGAGGCTGCGTCCCACGACGACGGCCCGCCTGCCGGAGAGGGGAATGTTGTAGAATTTCAGGATCTCAAGACAAGCCTGCGCCGTGCAGGGCGGGTAGCCGACGGCAGTGTTGGTGAAGACGCCGGCCAGCGAGCCGTCGGTGATGCCGTCAATGTCCTTTTCGGGCGAGAGTGCGGCGCGGATGGTCCTGTCATCAAACTGTTTGGGCAGGGGGCGGAAGAGCAGACAGCCGTGGATGGCGGCGTCTGCGTTGATGCCGGCAATGACGCGCAGCAGCTCTTCCTGCGAAGCGTCGGCGGGCAGAAGGAACTGCTTCACCTCGACGCCCACTTTCGCACAGCGGGCCATGACGCCTTTCTCGTAGGAGAGGTCATCGGGGCGTTCGCCCACCCGCACGACGGCCAGCGTGGGGACAACGCCCTTTTCCCGCAGTGCGGCGCAGCGGGCGGCATTTGCTTCGTTCATGGCGGCCACGACGGGCGCACCCTTCAAAATGGTAGACATATACGTTCCCTTTCTCTGCATCAGGCCCGCAGGCGGCTTGCCACGGACTGGTAGACTTCGTCGGCCAGCGGCAGATATTCTGCCAGCATCCGGGCCGCTTTTTCGTCCAGCGCGGCGGCATGGGCGCGGTCCGTCATGAGCTTTGTGTTGATGGCGACATTCAGCGCCGACGCCTGAAGTGCGGCCTTGCAGAACAGCGCCGCACAGCCTGCGTCTGAGACAGCCAGCACGCTGCCCTTTTCGGCGTAATCGGCCGCAAGACGGATGCCCTCACAGCAGGCGTCCATGATGTCCAGCGGCACGGCGCAGGCCCCGTCCAGCGCCTCGGCCAGCACAGCGGCCTTGCGGGCCTGCTGTTCGGGCGTCTCTCTGGGCAGGCCGTAGGCCGCCGCCAGAGGCGTGAATGCGTCGGCGTCCGCCTGCACGAGGGCTTCCAGCCGTTTGCACAGGGCTTCCGCACGGGCATTCAGCGCCAGGACCTCTTCTTCCACAGCGGCGTATTTCTTTTTGCCGGTGGTGAGATTCCCCACCATATTGCCCAGCGCCACGCCTGCCGCGCCCACGAGGGCCGCCGCGCCGCCGCCGCCCGGGGCGGGGGCTTTGCTGGCAAGCCGGCTCAGAAAGTCCTCACAGCTCAGTTGTGTCAAATCCAAAGTAAAGTCCTCCCTCTGTCACGAATCCGTCCAGTTTTTCGTCATGGGCGTCCACTGCCGCCGCGTCCACCCGCTGGGCCTCAAAGGCCACGCCCAGTTTCACAGCCCGGGTGCAGCGGGGAAGGTAGCGGTCATAATAGCCTTTCCCCATCCCTACCCGGCGGCAGGCGGTGTCAAAAGCCGTGCAGGGGACCAGCACGAGGTCGAGCTGGTCTGGCCGTAAAATCTCCGACCGGCTCAAAATGGGCGTACGGATGCCGTAAGTACCCACTTCCCAGCCGTCCGGCCCCGGCACAGCGGCTGTCAGCGAAAAGCCCTCGCCGCAGACGGGGTAGGCCAGCGTTTTACCCTGCCGGGCCGCTTCCACAGCCAGCGTCGAGAGATCGGCTTCACCGCCGAAGGCCGCGTAGAGCAGGATGTTTTCTGCCTTTTTGAAGCAGTCCAGAGCCATGATGCGGGCGCAGAGAGCGGCGTTGGAATGGGTGCGCTCGGTGTCCGACAACGCCCGGCGGGCCGCAATGCCCGCTTTGCGCTGTGCAGCTTTTTGCTCCGTGATGGTCATGGCAATGCGCTCCTTTCTGCACCCGGTGGGCAAATCTGCACAAAAACCGGGACGGATTTTTGTTATAATAATAAGCGCTGGGCGCAGAAAAAGCAAGGCTTTGGCAGGATGGGTGAAATATCTTCATTTAACCGAAAAGAAACGAATCAAACCGTATCGGTTTGTGCGAAATGCTGTTGAAGAAATCCGCGATGTCTGGTATCATGGAAACAGGCGGGCCGGAATGAGCGGACGCCCGCGCAAACTGATTTTTGCATCAGAGAGAGGGGTAAATCGTATGTACAACGATATGATGGATACCATCGGCCTCGTGGAAAAGGCCGACCCGGAGCTGGCTGCAGCCATGGACCGTGAGCTGACCCGCCAGCGGGAAAATATCGAGCTCATCGCCAGCGAGAACATCGTCTCGCCCGCCGTCATGGCCGCTATGGGCAGCATCCTCACCAACAAGTACGCCGAGGGCCTGCCCGGCAAGCGCTACTACGGCGGCTGTGCCTATGTGGATGAGGTGGAGAACATCGCCATCCAGCGCGCCTGCAAGCTGTTCGGCGCAAAGTACGCCAACGTCCAGCCCCACTCCGGCGCACAGGCCAATCTGGCCGTCTACTTCGCCCTGCTCGATCTGGGCGATACCGTTATGGGCATGGACCTGTCTCAGGGCGGTCATCTGACCCACGGCTCTCCGGTGAATATGTCCGGCAAGAACTACCACTTCGTCTCCTACGGCGTCGGCGAAGATGGCCGCATCGACTACGCCGAGCTGGAAAAGCAGGTCAAAAAGGTCCGTCCCAGGATGATCGTGGCAGGCGCTTCGGCCTACCCCCGTGCCATCGACTTCGAAAAGCTGGCTGAGATCGCCCACGGCTACGGGGCCTTCCTGATGGTGGATATGGCCCACATCGCGGGCCTCGTGGCTGGCGGGATGCACCAGAGCCCGGTGCCTTATGCCGACGTCGTGACCACCACCACCCACAAGACCCTGCGCGGCCCCCGCGGCGGCCTCATCCTGACCAATAATGCCGTGCTGGCCAAGCGCATCAACTCCGCCGTCTTCCCTGGCACCCAGGGCGGCCCGCTGGAGCACGTCATCGCGGCCAAGGCCGTCTGCTTTGGTGAGGCACTCAAGCCCGAGTTCAAGGACTACGCCCGCAAGATCGTGGAGAACGCACAGGCCATGGCCGCTGAACTGCAGGCCCGCGGCGTCAAGCTGGTGTCCGGCGGTACCGACAACCACCTGATGCTCCTCGACCTGCGGGACGAGGAATGCACCGGCAAGGAGCTGGAAGCCCGCCTCGACAGCGTCCACATCACCGCCAACAAGAACACCGTCCCCGGCGAGACCCGCAGCCCCTTCGTGACTTCCGGCGTCCGTCTGGGTACTCCGGCTGTCACCACCCGTGGTATGGGCGAAGCCGAGATGAAGGTCATTGCGGACTGCATCGCCGACTGCATCTGGCACTACGACGAGAAGAGGGACGACATCTCCGCTCGTGTGCTGGCCCTGACCAGGGCTTTCCCCCTGTACCAGTAAAGCCCCCTGCCCCCGGCGGGAGACTGAAAAAAATACTGCACCTGCAGCCCCATTTATCATCATGCGGGAGGAAACAGCATGAAAATGGCAAAGAAACTTCTGGCCGTCGTCCTCGCTGGAGTTCTGGCCCTGTCTGTCCTGACGGGCTGCGGCGATGCTGTGAGCACCAAGGCCATCGCGGAAGCAATGAGTGATGTGAGCAAGGATGAAGGGTTTGTATACGAGGTGGACCCCGAGCTGAATGAGAAAGCAAGACGGATTGCTGAGATGATCAGAACAAAAGGGAAAGGTAACGATCCTGGGAAGAAAACAGACATCTACGGAGAAATCATGCGTAATATCATGGGCGATGATTATGATGACAAGTATGTTTGGATTGCTGAGACTACGACCAAGGGCTGTGATGTGATGACGCAGGCTTCCAATCTGCTCGAAGATGTGGATAAGGATAGTAATATCAACAGCGCAATCGCGAAGGGCAAAAGCCCTGCAAACGTCCGTTCCATCGGCACTGTTCCCATCACTGAGAATGGCGTGGACTATCTCTTTGCCGTCATCACTGCGGATGCTGTGCAGGGCAAGGTCTGATTTTTCCGATCTGTCATAACCACGAATAAAAAACAGCGAGGCCCGGAGCATTTCCACTCCGGGCCTCGTTTGTTTTTGAAATCAGTAGTGCAGCTCGTCGGCGGTCAGGCCCCGGGGCTGCATTTTTTGCTTTTAGCCCCTCGAATCCTGTTATTTTGTGGAAAATGCACGGTTGATGGGACTGTATTTTGTAAATGTGACGAAAGTGAGAAAACCCTATTGACAGACTAGTAGGGGGGGGGGG
>OIWU01002756.1_pt1 | contig 14447 bp, 14 predicted proteins | sample 1587711 | NCBI WGS metagenome assembly OIWU01 (sample SAMEA3888909, study PRJEB22519) | human gut metagenome | biome: human gut; feature: human-associated habitat; material: faeces | place: Denmark | collected 2010 | reverse complement strand
ATGCACCTCGGCATAGTGCCGCAGCGGCTCATAATGCCCCACGCCCTCGACCGGCTCCGCGATCGTCTCGAGATAGACGACGCTGCCCGCGTCAAATTCCGCATGCAATCCGAAGCGCGCTTCGATCAGCTTCTGCAAAATTTCCTGCTGCACCTGCCCCATCAGCTGCACGCGGATCTGCCGCGTCCGCGCGTCCCAGCGCAGATGCAGCTGCGGGTCCTCCTCCTCGAGCACGCGCAGCCGCCCGTAGGCCTGCTGCGCGTCCGTCCCCTCCGGGAGGCGGAGTTCATATTCCAGCACCGGCTGCAGGCTCGGCGGCTCGGCATCCCGCGCCGCGCCGAGGCCCTCGCCCGCCCGCGTCTTCGTCAGGCCGACAACGGCCACCACGCTCCCGGCCTCTGCCGCCGGAACGGCCGTGAACTTTGCGCCGGAATAGAGCCGCAGCTGGTCGCACTTTTCCTCCCAGTCCACGCCGCGCAGCACGTCCTTGACGCGCAGCGTCCCGCCCAGCACCTTCAAAAATGTCAGGCGGATGCCCTTCTCATCCCGCGCGATCTTATAGACCTGCGCGGCAAATTCCGCCGGATATTTCGGCGGAACGGCATAGCGGGCAAGCGCCTGCAAAAATTCGTCCACGCCCTCGTCGCGCAGCGCCGCGCCGAAATAGCACGGGAACGCACGCCGCGCACAGATGAGCGAGCCGATGTCCGCATCCGAAAGCGCACCGGTGGCCAGAAAGCGCTCCATGAGTGTCTCGTCGCAGAGCGCGAGCTGCTCCATGCAGTCCGGGTCGGAAAAATCCATACACTCGGGCGAAAGCTCCCGCCGGAGCTGCGCGAGCAGCGCCGCGCGCTCCAACCCAGGAAGATCCATCTTGTTGACAAACAGAAACGCCGGCACCTGATAGCGCCGCAGCAGATCCCAGAGCGTATAGGTGTGGCCCTGTACGCCGTCGGTCGCGCTGATGACGAGGATCGCGTAGTCCAGAATTTGCAGCGTCCGCTCCATCTCCGCCGAAAAGTCGACGTGGCCCGGCGTGTCGAGCAGAATGAAGCGGCAACCCGGCAGATCGAGCACGGCCTGCTTGGAAAAGATCGTGATGCCGCGTTCGCGCTCCTGCGCGTCCGTGTCGAGGAACGCATCCCCGTGGTCGACGCGGCCCATCGCGCGGAGCATCCCCGCGCGGTAGAGCATCGCCTCGGAGAGCGTGGTCTTTCCCGCGTCCACGTGGGCCAGGATCCCGATCGTCAGTGTCTTCATGTTGGTTTCTCCAATGATGTTTTTTATGGGTGCGCCTTGAGATAGCGCGCAAGAATGCCCGCCGTGCAGGCGCAGAGCTTCGGGCAGGGGCGCTTTTGGTAATAGTCCGCACTGCGGTCCGACGGCGGGACGTATTTCACGTCCCGGTCAAGGTGCAGGAGGTCGCGGCAGATGATCGAGCCGTTGATCCGTTCAAACTCCGCTGCCATCCCGTGCACGGCCGCGTACACCTCGCGTTTGGCCTCCTTGTCCTGCGGGTCGGAATAGCCGCGCAGCAGACCGTAGGCCATGGCCGCGCCGCTGAGCGTCCCGCAGACGGTGCGCATCCCGGCGAGGCCGCCGCCGAACGCCGAGGCCAGCCGCGCCGCCTCGTCCCGGTCCATTTTTTCAAGCGCGAAGGCGAGGAAAACCGCCTGTGCGCAGTTATAGCCCTCGCGGAAAAGCTCCTCCGCCCGCTGTTCATAGTCCATCTGCTCTCATCCTTTCCAACGTAAATGTCCGCCCGCCGCAGCGGCGGCAGCGGCAGTCCTGCCGCCCCTGCTCAATGCTCTGCACGACCGCGCCGCGGCGCAGATAATGGCTCTCGGCGCCGCACGTTTTGCAGCGCACGACATAGCTGCGCCCGGCGTTTTTTGCCGCCTGTGCGGCAGCCTGCTCGGCGAGGCGCTCCGGCCTGCAGCCGATCCTGACGCAGAGGCTCTTCCAGAGCGCGTCGTGCCCGTGGCGCTGGCCGGTCAGGAGCGCGGCGGCGGCATGGGCATATTCGTGCCGTGCGGTGTCGAGCATGGCCTCGTCATCCGCGCGCAGAAAGTCCGCCAGGCGGATCTCCGTCGGGCGGCCGCCCCGGAAACAGCAGACGCCATGCTGCTGCCGCATCCGCTTGGAAAACGACAGCCGGATAGCGCGCGTATCGATGCCGAGATACCGGTCGAGCCGGTCATATTCTTCCCGAATTTCTTCTAATGTCCACATATTTAAATTATACCATGCTCCGCCGCCCTTGTCACGTCTTTCGTGCTTGCCGCCGCGGCTGCGGGCTGATATACTATAGATATTCCCGAATTTGGAGGCGTATCATGCCGTTTTCACGCGTCTATCTGGAAATCACTGACTGCTGCAACCTCGCCTGTTCGTTCTGTCCCGGCACGAAGCGGCGGGCCGCGTTTTTATCCGCCGAACAATTCACGCATCTCGCCGCGGCGCTGTGCGGACAGACGCGTTTCCTCTATTTCCACGTGATGGGCGAGCCGCTGCTGCATCCGGAGCTGCCGGAGCTGCTGGAGATCGCGGGCGGAATGGACTTTCGCGTCGTGCTGACGACGAACGGGACGCTCCTGCCGAAGCGGCAAAGCGCGCTGCTCGCAGCCCCGGCGCTGCACAAGGTCAGCGTCAGCCTCCATTCGTTCGAGGCCAATTCCGGCGTGGATATGGGCTCCTATCTCGCCGGATGCACCGACTTCGGCCTTGCAGCGGCGGAGACGGGTATTCTGATCGACTATCGCCTCTGGAATCTCGACGGCGCGCAGACGCGCGGCCGGAACGCACAGAACGACGCCATTCTCGCCCACCTCCGCACCGCCTATCCGGGCGACTGGACACAGAACACCTGGGGCTGGCGGCTGCGTGACCGGACCTTTATCCACTACGGTGAAAAATTCGACTGGCCCAGCCCCGACGTACCAGATCACGGCGAGGCGGGCACATGCCGCGCGCTGCGCGACCAGCTGGCCGTGCTCTGCGACGGGACCGTTGTCCCCTGCTGCCTCGACGGCGAGGGGCGCATCCCGCTCGGGAACCTGCTGACGCAGCCGCTGGACGAAATTCTTGCCGCCGAACCAGCCCGCAGCATTGCGGACGGTTTCGCACGCCAAAAACGCATCCATCCGCTCTGCCGCCGCTGCGGCTATTCTGAACGATTTCATAAAAAACCGCAGTCATCGAGTCGATGACTGCGGTTTCGTTTTATTCCTGCAATAAGAGGGCTTTCAGATCTTGGACTGTCTCAACGATCTCGGTCGCGCCCGCCGCGGTCAGCTCCTCGCGGCTGCCGTAGCCATAGAGGTTACCGACGGTCTCAAGCCCGGCGGCGCGGCCGCCGAGAATGTCGAACTTCCGGTCGCCGATCATGACGGCCCGTCCGGGGTCGTCGCATCCGGCCTGCCGGAGGGCCGCGCGGAGCACGACGTCCTTGGCCCCATGCGCCGGGTCGTCCGCCGTCGCGCCGCAGACGGACTCAAAATACGGCGAGAGGCCGAAATGGTCGAGCACCTGCCGCGCCGACGCTTCCACCTTGCTGGTCGCGACGAACAGACGCGCCCCGGCGGCGCGGAGCGCGCCGAGGCAGGATTCGATGCCGGGATAGGGCCCGTTTTCGAGCCAGCCGGTCTTCGCGTAATATTCATTGTATTTCCCGACCGCCTCCACCGCCTGTTCCGGCGGAAAATAGCGGGAGAAGGAATCGATCAGCGTCGGCCCGATGAAGGAGCGCATCTCCGTCTCATCCGGTGCGCACCGTCCCATCGCCCCGAACGCATAGCGCACCGCGCCCATCACACCGGGGCCGGAGTCGGTCAGCGTGCCGTCGAGGTCGAAAAAGAGCAGGTCCCAGCGCATGTTCTATTCCTCCAAAAATGATATTTCAAGCTGCATGGTATGATCCATCAGACAGATTTGGCAAGAGATTTTTCGTCAAGGCAAGGTTTGAAACACGCAGACATACTTTGTGTACCCGCAAGGGGCATGCCGCATCCGTAAGGCTCCTTCGTCGCCAACGGCTGCGCAATATTTCAAGTGTTTCAAACCGCAGCATTGGCGGAAAAGATCCGGCAATGCTTGCTCAGGTCAAAAGCATCCTGTCATTATCCAGCGCCGCGCCGGACGCGTTCTTGAACTCCTGCAGGAGCTTTTCCACGGTGAGGCCGTCGCGCTTTTCTCCTGCTGCGTCGTGAATGATATGGCCGCGGTCCATCATGATCGTGCGGTTGCCAAGCTCGAGCGCAGAGGCCATGTTGTGCGTGATCATGAGGCAGGTCAGATGGCTTTCTGCCACGATCTGCTTCGTCAGATTCAGGACCTTTTCCGCCGTGCCGGGGTCGAGCGCCGCCGTGTGCTCGTCGAGCAGGAGGAGCTTCGGCGGGTTGATCGTCGCCATCAGGAGCGTGAGCGCCTGCCGCTGGCCGCCGGAGAGCAGGCCGACCGGCTGCTTCATCCGGTCCTCAAGGCCCATGCCGAGCAGGGCCAATCGGTCGCGGAAGGCAGCCTTATCCGCCTTGGAAACGTGGCTGAGCCAGCCGCCGCGGCCCGCGGCGAGGGCGAGATTTTCCTCGATGCTCATGCCGGGCGCGCTGCCGCGCATGGGGTCCTGGAACAGGTGCCCGATGACGCGCGAGCGGCGGTGCTGCGGCTGCATGGTGATGTTCTCACCATCGAGGAAAATGCTGCCGGAGTCGGTGAGGAACGTGCCGCAGATCGCGCCGAACAGCGTCGATTTGCCCGCGCCATTCGCGCCGATGATCGTGATGAAATCACCGTCCGCCACGGAGAGCGACAGATCATCGAGGGCGGTCTTTGCGTCCTCGGTGCCGGGGTTGAACGTTTTGGAGATGTGCTTCAGTTCCAGCATCTCAGCGGACCTCCTTTCGCATCTGGGCCCGGCGGCGCAGCAGCGGGAGCTGCCCCTTGAGATATGGCCCGGAGATGGCAATGATGACGATGACGGACGAGACGAGCTTCAGCATCGAGGCCGGCATATCGAACCGCAGCGCGAGCGTGTAGACCAACCGGAACAAAAACGCGCCCAGCACCGCGCCCACCGCGCGGAGCGCCACGCCCCTGCGCCGGAAGAACATGCCGCCGATCAGCAGCGAGGCCAGCGCGATCGTCACCATGCCGGAGCCGATGTCGATGTTGACCGATTTCTGCGCCTGCGCCAGCAGACAGCCGGACAGGGCCGTGAACGCATTCGCCACGCAGAGGCCGACCGTCGTCGTGAAGACGGGGTTGATGGAGCTGGATTTGACCATATCCGGGTTATTGCCGGTCGCGCGGATGGCGAGGCCGAGCTTTGTCCGCAGGAACAGCGACAGGAACACGATCACCAGCGCGACCGCGATCAGGCTGACGGAGAGCTTCTGCTGCCCGGCGAGGAACGTCCCCTCGAGGGCGGACTGCATTTTGGTAAAGACCGTCTCGGTCTTATTCATATTTAATAAGGAAGTGTTGCCCATGACGGCGATGTTGATGGAATAGAGCGCTGTGTTGACGACGATGCCGGCGAGCAGGCTGTTCACGCCCATGCGCGTCTGCAAAAAGGCCGTCACGAAGCCGGAGATCACACCGGCCAGCATTGCCGCCGGAATGGACAGGAACGGATGGCCCGCGAGGGCCGCGACCGCGCCGACCGCCGCGCCGAGCGTAAAGCAGCCGTCGGTGGACAGGTCGCAGACGTTCAGCATCGTATAGCTGAGAAACAGCGCGAGGACCGTCAGTGAGCTCATCAGGCCGAGCTCCAGCGCGGTCTGCCCGAGGCCCAGAATGGTGGTAAAGGACATGGTGTTCCCCTTTCTTCATTCACGCAGACCCGTATCGGATGGATACGGGTCTGCGTTGATTTCTAACGCTTATAGGAGTTTGCGGTTTGGAAAATCGATCTTAGGCAGCACCGTACAATTCGGCAAGCAGATTTGGCGAAGCGTGCCGACGCATTTGCGCGGTGTTGCCCATTATTCAAACGCTTCGGCGGTCTGGATCGGCTGGACCTTGGTGCAGTAGGGGGCGAAGATCTCGGCGATCTGGTCGTAGTCGAGGCCGAGGGCCGCGCAGGTCTCGGTGTTGACGGTGGCCGTGCCGTTATCGAAGGTCATGACCGGCAGCTCGGCGGGGTTCTTGCCGTTCACCAGGATGTCGGCGACCATGTTGGCGGTCTCGACGCCGAGGTTCGCGTAGTCAACGCCGTAGCCGAGGAACGCGCCGTTCAGGGCGAAGGAGTCCGCGCCGGTGTACTGCGGGATGCCGGCCTCGGCGAACATTTCGTAGATGGAGAGCTCGGCGGTCATGACGGTGTTGTCGGTCGGGGTGAAGATGGCGTCGACACCGTCTGCCACGGCGGCCTGGGCCGCGAGGATGACCTCGTCAACGGTCGTGCCGGTGTATTCCTTATAGCTGACGCCCTTCGCGTCGAGGTAGGCCTTCGCATCGGCGATCGGGGTCGCGGAGGAGTCCTGACCGACGTTGTAGAGCAGACCGATGTTGGCGGCGTCGGGGTTCGCGGCGAAGATGAGGTTCAGGACGGCGCTGGTGTCGAGCGCGTCGGACGTGCCGGTGATGTTGGCGCCCGGCGCATCGAGCGAGACGACAAGGCCGCAGGAGATCGGGTCAGAGACGGCGGAGAAGACGACCGGGATGTCGGTGCCCTCGGTCTCGGCCTGCATCGAGATGGCGACCGGGGTGGCCACGCCGATCATCAGGTCGACGCCGTCAGCCTTGAAGTTCGAGATGATCTGAGCAAGGACATTCGCGTCGGCGTTGCAGTTGTCGTATGCGACCTCGAACGTCACGCCGTTCTGTTCGCCGATGGCGGCGAGCTGCGTCTGGATGTTGTCGACGATCTGGTTGAGGGATGCGTCGTCGACGTAGTTGCAAAGTCCGATCTTGAAGACCTTACCGGAATCAGCGGTGTCTTCTGCGGCGTCGGTGGTGTCAGCGGGTTCTGCGGTATCGGCAGGTTCCGTGGTGTTCGTGGTGGGATCGGCGGTGGAGGCCGCGGCGTCCGTGGTCTTGGAGGCGCAGGCGGCGAACGTGAGCAGCATCATGGCCGCAAGAATGAGCGCGATGATCTTTTTCATAATACAAAGTCCTTTCTGTGATGAAGTGATATTGGCGTGTCGGGTTATCGGGTCTCTTCACAGTGGGGACGCCATCGTTTGGTATGTAGTTTCATAAGAATTCCTCCTTGGGGTAATAAAAAAATCCTGTCTCAGCATTACTGCTGGGACAGGATGTAAATACTTCCTGCGGTGCCACCCGGCTTGACGCTTACGCGCCCTCTTTTCGCATACAACTATATGCTGGCCTTTGGTCACGGAGCGCCCATCTCCGTCTCGCATACTCGGCGTCTGCCTTTCCGCTCGCCCTCGGAAGCCCATTCACCACAACTGCCCCTGCCGCACTCGCACCACCGGCGGCTCTCTGGATGGAAGCATGTTTGTGATTACTCACTCTTCCTCAACGGTTTGTTTGATTGCCCGTATTTAAGCACATCCGGCGGAAAATGTCAAGCGTTTTTTTGCGAGATCGCGAATTTTTTATCTGGCCCTATTTGATTTTGCAAATCTGGAGCTTGAATCAGTCCAGTTTCCGTTGTATGCTGTTGCCATCATCAAGAGAGCGGGAGGATTTCCCTATGAAGCATCAGAAATTATACCATCTGGTCCTTGCGGCGCTGTTCGCGGCGCTGACCTATGTGGCGACGAACATCATCCATGTGCCGATCCCGGCGACGGACGGCTACATCAATCTTGGCGACTGCGTCGTGCTGCTGGGCGCATTCCTGCTTGGGCCGGTCTACGGCGCGGCGGCGGGCGGCATCGGCTCCGCCCTGGCCGACATTCTCTCCGGCTACGCCGTGTTCGCACCGGGCACCTTTGTCATCAAGGCGCTTATCGCAGTCATCGCCGCGCTCATCATGAAAGCCCTCGGCAGCAAGACCAAGGCGGCCCCCATCGTCGCCAGCATCGCGGGCGAAGCATGGATGGTGCTGGGCTATTTCCTGTATGAGAGCATTTTCCTTGGCTACGGTCTGGCCGCTGCCGGCAGCATCGGCGGCAACGCGATCCAGGCGGTGGCCGGCGTGGTCCTGGCCTCGGCGCTCTATGCCGTGCTGAGCAAGGTTCCGCAGATCAAAAAGGCTGCGGCCTGAGGAGGGATTCGACATGTATGAAGAGATCACCGCACAGGCCCGGCAGGCCGTTCTGGAATTGCTGGAAGTTGCCAACTTGAAGTCCGGCGACATCTTTGTCGTCGGCTGCTCGTCGAGCGAGATGGTCGGCCAGAGGATCGGCAAGGGTTCGAGTCTCGAAGCCGCGCAGGCCGCATTTGACGGCATCTACCCCGTTTTGCAGGAGCGCGGCATCTACCTCGCCGCGCAGTGCTGCGAGCACCTCAACCGGTCGCTGATCGTGGAGGAGGCCGCGGCGGAGAAATATGACCTCGACGTGGTCAACGTCCAGCCGTGGGAGCACGCGGGCGGCTCGTTCGCGACGACGGCCTTCGCCCGGTTCGAGCATCCGGTGGCCGTAACACACGTCCGCGCCAAGGCGGGCATCGACATCGGCGGCACGCTGATCGGGATGCACCTGAAGGAGGTCGCGGTTCCCGTCCGTCTTTCGATCAAGCAGATCGGCAAGGCAAACATCCTCTGCGCCCGGACGCGGCCGCCCTATGTCGGCGGCGAACGCGCACGTTATCGTGAGGACATGAAATAAGCAGAAAACCGGCCCCGGAAGGAATTCCGGGGCCGGGTTATACTTTTGCCAAAAGGCCCCTTGATGCAATCAAGGGGAGCCTTTGGGCGGACAGGGTCGTCCGCCCCTACAACCGCTGCGGCGGGGACGGGCGACCAATGGTCGCCCCTACGTTCACCACCAGCAGCGCGATCGAATCCGTAGGGGCGGGCATTGCCCGCCCGCCAAGGCTCCATAAAATCCGCGGGCTTTCTTTTTGACGGGTGATATTGTATAATGGCGGCAGCACAAGCATGGAGATGAGCGCATTTGTGGGCAAAGAAGCAGAGTAAGACAGAACTATTTGAGACGACGCCGGTCTTTCGGGCGCTGACGGTCATGGCCGTGCCGACGATCATCAGCCAGCTGATCGTGCTGATCTACAATCTGGCCGACACCTGGTTCATCGGCCAGACCGATGACCCCTACATGGTCGCGGCGGCGGCACTGGTGTCGACGGTGTTTCTGATGATCACCGGCCTTTCCAACCTCTTCGGCGTGGGCGGCGGCAATCTGGTCGTGCAGCTGCTCGGCCGCCGGCAGGAGGACGAGGCGCGCCGCGCCGCGTCGCTCAGCCTCGTGATGGCCGCGGGGAGCGCACTGGTCTTCTCCCTGCTCTGCCTTGCGTTCATGGATCCGCTGCTCTATCTGCTCGGCGCGAGCGAGAATACGATCGGCTATGCGCGGCAGTATCTGATCCCCGTCGTCATCATCGGCGCGCTGCCGACGCTGCTGGCCAACACGATGAGCACGATGCTCCGCAACGTCGGCTATTCGAAAGAGGCGGGCTTCGGCGTAAGTCTCGGCGGACTTCTGAACATCGGGCTCGACCCGCTGTTCATGTTCGTCCTCCTGCCGAAAGGATACGAGGTGCTCGGCGCCGCGCTGGCGACGCTGCTGTCCAACCTCGTCTCGTTTGTCTATTTCATCGTCATCTACCAGAAGGTCCAGAGCAAGACTGTTCTGGCCCTGCCGCGGCGCATTGAGCGCGTGCAGAAAAGCTCCATGCGGGCCATCTTCTCCGTCGGCGTGCCCGCGGCGCTGAGCCTCCTGCTCTACGACCTGACGAACATCATCATCAACAAGCTCTCCTCCGGCCACGGCGACATCGAGCTGGCCGCGATGGGCATCATTCTGAAGGTCGAGCGGCTGCCGCTGAACATCTGCGTGGGCATTTGCCTGGCCATGATGCCGCTCGTCGCGTACAACTTCGCCTCCGGTGACCGGCATCGGATGCTGGCCTTTTTCCGCGTCTCCCGCCGCGCCGGGCTGGTCGTGGCGGCGGTATGCATCGCGCTCTACTGGCCCTTCGCGCCGCAGATCATGCGCACGTTCATCCACGACGAGCAGACCGTCGCGCTCGGCACGGTCTATCTCCGGGCGCGCTGCTTCGCGCCGATCATGATGTTCCTCTGCTTCCACATGGTGCACTACATGCAGGCCCTCGGCAAGGGCGGCGTCTCGCTGGCCCTCGCCGCGATCCGGCAGCTGGGGATGAACATTCCCCTGCTCTTCCTGCTCGATCACTTCTTCGGCATGACCGGCATCATCTGGACGCAGGTGACCGCCGACGCGCTGACAGCGGCGATCTCCTATCTCATCTACGCGCACGTCAAGCGCGAACTGGAGGTGCCCGATGGCACGAAAACAGGATCGGCGTAAGGCCTCTCCCGCCGCCACCGTCCTCACCGTGCTGGTGCTGGCGGCGCTGTTCGTCTGGCGGATGCTCAGCCCGGAGGACGGCAAAACGCAGATCACGCTGCCAAACGGCGAGCTGCACGTCTGGTTCCTCGACGTAGGGCAAGCGGATTCCAGTCTGCTCGTCTGTGACGGACAGGCGATGCTCATCGACGGCGGCAACGTCGACGACGCGAGCTATGTCGTCTCCAGTTTGGAGCAGTACAGCGTCACATCGCTCGACTATGTCATCAACACGCACTGCGACGAGGACCACGTCGGCGGCCTCGCGGGCGTGCTGGCGAAGTTCCCGGCGGGGCATGTCTGGTCGAGCACCGCAGAATATGGCACGAAGGCGTTTTCCAACTTCGTGAAATACGCGAACGAACAGGGCCGCGACATCGAAATTCCGTCCCCCGGAGACACCTTCACGCTCGGCGAGGCGGAGATCACCGTGCTCGGCCCGCTGCGCGACTATGAAAACAACAACGAAAACTCCATCGTTCTGCGCGTCGACTATGGCGAGACGAGCTTCCTCTTCACCGGGGACATGGGCATCACAGCGGAGGATGAGCTGGTCGAGTCCGGCGCGCGGCTGGACGCGACGGTCCTCAAAGTCGGGCACCACGGCAGCGCCGGATCGACGGGCTATGTCTTCCTGCGCGAGGTCATGCCAGACGATGCCGTCATCTCCGTCGGCACGGACAACTCCTACGGCCATCCGACCGAGGCGGCGCTCAGCCGTCTGCGGGACGCGGACGCGCAGGTCTTCCGTACCGACCTGCAGGGCGTCATCCACGCGGTCAGCGACGGGCGGAACGTCACGTTCGAGGCCGAACGCAGCGCGACGGAAGCGCAGCTGAATCCCACGATCCGGGACGCCGCCGAGGTCTACATCGGCAACGTCAATTCGCAGATCTTCCACGTCTCGACCTGTCACAGCTGTCCGTCGGAGAAGAACGCCGTGCGCTTCGACTCCGTCTGGGACGCGATGGCACAGGGGTATCGCGCCCACAGCTGCGTTGAATAAAGATCTTCATCGGGGCGACCATTGGTCGCCCGGTTTCTTTGCGCCCCCATTCTTTTCTTTCTCTTCTTTGAGAAAGAAAAGAACCGCCGCGCCCGGTGAAGAAAAGAAAAGAGAAGCCCCCTAAATCCCGGAGCATTCCCCTTCTATCCACCGCACCCTGTCCGCCTGAAGGCCCCCTCTACCAAGAGGGGGCTGTCGCCGCAGGCGACTGGGGGAGTTTTGCCCCCATTTCTGGAATAGCCAGCCTCCCCCTTACGGAGGAGGCCAGAAACCACCGTATTCCCGGTGGGGCAAATCAGAGTTTCTCTCAGCCCACATTCAGCACCGCATCGCCCATCGCGATCGGCTTGCTGTCCTTGTCGACCTCGATCACGCGGATGACCGTGTCGCCGCTCGACGGACTGATCTCCGCGCTGGCCGCCGACAGCTCGGTCCAGTTCGCGGGCGTGATCGCCGTGCCGTAGGCCGCGGTCTCGAGGGCCGACGCTGTCGCCGCCGTGTCGTAATACCACTTCACGCCGCTCGCGTCGTGCTGCCCCGGAATGACGAGCACCGTGCTCTTGCCTGCGCTCGTCGCCGCCGTGCCGACGGTCAGCTGCTTCATGCCGCCCGCGCCGCCCTGATAGAAGATGGCGCTGCGCTTTTCGCCCAGCACGAAGCAGTCGTAAATGACGCGCCCCTCGACCAGCCAGCCCGAAATGCCGGGAGGATTGTCGTGCGTCTTGTATTCCTCGAGCTGCCGCGGCGCGGTCGCCGCCATCGGATGCGTCAAAATGAAGCTGCACCCCGACGGCAGCCGCCCGGACGGCACCTTCACGATCTTGCAGCCGTCCACTTCGCCGATCACGCCGCGGATCAGCATCTGCTGCGCCGCGTCGCCGTAGCGCATGAACGCGCTGTCCTGCTTCAGCAGATTTGCGAACTTGCACGAGCAGAAGCAGACTCTGCCCTTGTCCGGCACATTCTGGTTGCCGAGCTTTTCCATCGCATTCAGAAACAGGCTGTATGCGTTCGATGTCGTCGCGGTCGTCGTGTCGGTGTTGCCGCTCGCGGCCGCCGCATCGGCGAGCACGCGGAACACATAGGTGTCAAATTCCGGTACCCATACCTCGCGGATCTGCCGCGCCAGCGCCTTGCCCGCGTCCGATACCATTTCCGACTGCACCTTGTCGCCCTTGTCGATGATGAACGAGAACGCGCGGTCCTTCGTCACCGTCAAACTCTGCACATTGCGCGTCAGGTCGCTCGGCGTGCCATACCGGTTGCTGCCGTTTCTCTGGTAATCGCTCATCGCGACCACCGGGATCGAATAGACCTTGACGGTGTTCGCACCCGTGAACTCAAAATCGCTGTTCACCGCGAGCATCGCCTGCGATTCCTTGGAAAATCGCTCGTCTGCCTTGTTTGCGTACTTTGTCGCAAGATTCTTTCCGCCTGCCATTGTTTGTCCTCCTTAAAAATAAAAGTATTGTGTATTGCAAAGGAGGCCCCGGACGCCTCCTCTTTGCCAAATAAAACGTTTCCTCCGTACCCTGTAGGGGCCGATGCCGAGCGCAGCTGTTCGCGACGAAGGAGCGTTACAGATGCGGCCTGCCCCTCGCGGGTACTCATCGGCCCGCGTTTTGCGACCCCATTTCCTTTTAAAGGAAACGGTGTCGCCCGCTCCTCTCACCACTTCTCATCATTGAATCCCATCAAAAATGGATCCTCCGGCTCCTGTTTCGTGTCGCCGCCTCCGCCCAGCCCGCGAACCGGCGCGCGCATCGCCGCCGCCGCGTTCTGCCGCAGCACCTGATTCTCCCGCTGGAGCTTTCTGGTCTCCGCGCGGCTCCTTCCGCGCTCATACTCGGCGAACGCCTCGCCGAGGCCCGTCCCGCTCAGCCACGCGTCCAGAACCGCCTTCGGCACCTGCCCGCCCTGATAGCCCGGATGCTTCGCAAAATACGCCTCCGCCTCGCCGCGCAGATCTCTCTTCTCCTCATGCCGCTCCTCCTGCTCCGCCGGCGCAGCCTCCGCTTCCGCTTCGGCCTCCGCGCCCTTGCCCCAGTCCTCTTCTTGAAAATAATCGTCGCCCTCGCCATAGCCCTCCGGCATGATGGCCTCCTGGGCCTCCAGTTCCTGCTGTTCCATCATATCCATGTTTCTGCTCCTTTCCATCATTTATCGGCTCTGCGCCGCCTGCCGCACCATTGCTTCCGCTTCCAGACTGCCGCCCGCTGCGGCGGTCCCCTTCTTTTTCAGTGTCTCGATCAGCTCGTGCTTCCGCGGGATCAGCCGCTCCGGCACACGCTCCAGATACTGTACCACATCCAGCACGCCCGCCATCCGCAGATTGTCGAGCGTCTGCGTCATCGCGATCTCCGAGAACTGGCTCGCCGCGCCGACGTCCGCCCGTACCCGCAGCCACAGCCGCCGGAACACGCGGAAGTCAAACACCTCCATCACCTGCCGCACGACCTTTTTCGTCTGCATCTGTCCATTCGCGCCGATGACCGGCGTCCCGTCCGCGCCGCGGACCGGCTCTTCCAGCTCCCGTTCGCGCAGCATCGGCCGCTCGCCGTAATAGGTCCCCATCATATCCAGCAAGATCGCTCCGACATCCTCCAGCCATTCATGCAGTCCCGCCCGGATGTTCTCCAGCGGCACCTCCGCGTTCCGCTGCAGCACCATGATGGCCGACGTATTGTCCGGCTTCACATTGCCGAGCTGTGCATCCGTCGCGCCCATGCAGTCTTTCGTGTAGGAGATGGCCCGGTCAATGACCGTCAAAATCTGATTCGACATATCCGCCGGCTGCAAGTTGTACGCCACCTGCGAGATGCTCTGCCCCGGCTGAAGCCCCCGTACGCCGATGGCCTGCCCGACCTCGTTCGACCAGTTCCCGATCAGATCCGCGTTGTACACCGTCTTCGGAAAGCCCATCAGCTGCAAATGCCGCATCGCCATCGCGAACATCGTGTTGATGAAGATCTGGTTCGGCA
>OIWU01002752.1_pt1 | contig 14462 bp, 15 predicted proteins | sample 1587711 | NCBI WGS metagenome assembly OIWU01 (sample SAMEA3888909, study PRJEB22519) | human gut metagenome | biome: human gut; feature: human-associated habitat; material: faeces | place: Denmark | collected 2010 | reverse complement strand
TCAGCAGTGTGATCGCCACATACTGCATACTGCCGCAGAAGGCAAAGGCACTGACAAAGCCGGCCCACAGGAAGCCGTAACCCTTGGAGGCCATCAGCACGCCGTAGGCCATGCCTACGGCCAGATAGCCGGTCATAATGGGGATGGTGTGGGGAAACGCCGCCTTCACCGCCGCGGCAAAGCTCCTGTTCTGCACGGTATCACATCCTTTGAAGTGTGGGATAACGGCGCCATTATAATGTAAAACTCTTTTTCCCGCAATACTGGAAAACAGCGAATAAATGGTATATAATACAGGAACTTGTTGTGACTTTTGGTTGACAAAGGAGCGTATGTCATGGAAGAAATGCGTAGCTTTGGATATATCTGTCCGTCCTGCGGCAAAGCGGTGCTGCACAGCCGCAGCGTTTTCGCCCTGAACGCCGCCGCGGCGCGGATGGAATGCGAATGCGGCAAAGAAGCTCTGACCGCCGAGACGGACGGCCTGCGCTTCCGGCTTCAGGTGCCCTGCGGCGTGTGCGGTGGGCACCACCAGGCGGAGTGCGACGCCGGTGCGCTGCTGCACGGCCGGGGCATCGGCCTGGCCTGTCCGGCAAAGCAGGAGCTATGCTGCTACATCGGCGAGGAACCCCAGGTGCGAAAGGCCATGGAGGGTCTGGCCCTGCGCGTGGCCAAGGAAAAGGCCGGCCCCGACGAGGCCTTCACCGACAACGTCATCATGTATGAGGTGCTGTCCGAGCTGAAGGATATCGCCGCCCGGGGCGGTATCGCCTGCGCCTGCGGCAGCCACGAATATACCATGCAGGTGCGCCGCGGCGCGGTGGACCTGACCTGTGCCAAATGCGGGGGACGCCTGCGCCTTCCCGCCGCCACCGACAGCGACCTGGATGATCTGTGCTGCCGCATGACGCTGACCATCCCGGGGAGGTAACATGGGCGCTGTCTTCTGTTTTCTGCTGTTTCTGGCCGCAGTGGGTCTCTGCATCCTTTTGGGCCAGTCCCTGATCCTTGCGATATGGGTGGGCATAGCAGCCTTCGCCGCCCTGGGCCTGCGCCGCGGGATGACCGTGCGGTCCATGTGGGACGCCGCCTGGGAGCAGGGCCGCAAAATGTGCTGCGTGATCGTGATCTACATGCTCATCGGCGCCATCACCGCTCTGTGGCGCAGCGCCGGGACCATCGCCTTCTTCATCTATCACGGGCTGCGCATCATCACGCCGCAGCTGTTCCTGCTGGTGACGTTCCTGCTGACCAGCTTCATCTCCTACGCCCTGGGCACGTCCTTCGGCGTGGTGGGCACCCTGGGCGTGATCCTGATGGCCTTGGCCCGCTCCGGCGGCGTCAGCGTGGCCATCACGGCGGGGACCATCGTGGCCGGCGCCTACTTCGGCGACCGCTGCTCGCCGGCCTCCTCCAGCGCCACGCTGGTGGCCGCCGCCACCGATACCAAGCTCTATGACAACCTGCACATGATGCACCGCACCGGCTGGCTGCCCTATCTGGTCAGTCTCGCGGCCTACGCCGCCCTGTCCGTAACGCACCCGCTGGCCATGGTGGACAGCGGTGTGCTGGACCAGCTGTCCGGCACCTTCAGCCTCAGCTGGTGGACGGCCATCCCGGCGCTGCTGATCCTGATCCTGCCGCTGTGCAAGGTCCCCATCCGGCCCACCATGGCCGTCAGTGCGCTGACGGCGCTGCTGGTGACGGTGTTCGCCCAGGGCCGCGCTCTGCTGCCCACCCTGCGGGATGCGGTGCTGGGCTACCTCCCCGCCCCCGGCGCGCTGCACGACGTGCTCTCCGGCGGCGGCATGATGTCCATGGTCTCGGCCACCATCATGGCCGTCAGCGCCGGGCTGTACGCCGGGCTGCTGGGCGGCATGGGCGTGCTGAACGGCGCGGCGCATCTGGCCCAGCGCCTGGCCCGGAGAGCCGGGCGGTTCCCCGCCTGCGCGGCGATCTCCGTGGTGTGCAGCATGGTGTTCTGTAACCAGTCCACCTGCGCGGTGGTGTGCAACCAGCTGCTGGAGGACGACTACACCAAGCGCGGCCACGGCAGGGGCGAGATGGCCCTTGACATCGAGAACTCCGGCATCGTCCTCGCGCCGCTGATCCCCTGGAACATCTCCGTGTCCATCCCGCTGGCCATGCTGGGCGCGGACATGTCCGCCATCCCCTACGAGATACTGCTGTACGCCATCCCTCTGTGCTATTGGCTGACAAAGCGCCGGGTCTACCCGCCGAAAGGAGACGACTGCTATGATACGATTGCTGAGCCGCTGGCTCATTCCTGACCGGGACAACGTGTCCTCCCCCGCCGTCCGCCGCGCCTACGGCACCCTGTGCGGCGCTGTGGGCATCGCACTGAATATTCTGCTGTTCATCGGCAAATTCTTCGCCGGACAGCTGTCCGGTTCCATCGCCGTCACGGCGGACGCCTTCAACAACCTGTCCGACGCCGGCTCCTCGGCGGTGACGCTGCTGGGCTTCCGTCTGGCGGGCAAAAAGCCGGACACCGACCACCCCTTTGGCCACGGCCGCATCGAGTACATATCCGGCCTGATCGTAGCGGGCCTGATCCTGCTGATGGGCGTGGAGCTGGCCAAGTCCTCCTTTGACAAGATCCTCCACCCGGAGGAGGTGGCGTTCTCGGCGCTGGCGCTGGGTATTCTGGCGGCGTCGGTGTGCGTGAAGCTGTATATGTGGCTGTACAACCGGCGCATCGGCCGGAGGATCAAGTCCGCGGCCATGGAGGCCACCGCCATGGACAGCCTCTCCGACACGGCGGCTACGGCGGCGGTACTGCTGGCCATGCTCATCGGCAAGTGGTCGGGGCTGGCAGTGGACGGCTATGTGGGTCTTGTGGTGGCGCTGTTCATCCTGTTCTCCGCCTACAAGGCGGCCAAGGAGACGCTGTCGCCCCTGCTGGGGCAGGCCCCCGACCCGGAGCTGGTGCAGGAGATACGGGACATCGTGATGGCCCACGACACCGTGCAGGGCGTCCACGATCTGGTGGTACACGACTACGGCCCGGGGCGGTGTATGATCTCCCTCCACGCGGAGGTACCCGCCCACGGGGACATCATGGAGATGCACGACGTTATCGACAACATCGAAAAGGAGCTGGCGGAGAAGCTGCACTGTCAGGCGGTGATCCACATGGATCCCATCGTCACCGACGATGCGTCGGTGGGTGTGCTGCGCCGGCAGATCGCCGAGGTGGTGAAGCAGGTGGATCCCCGCATGACCATCCACGATTTCCGCATGGTGCAGGGCACCACCCACACCAACCTGATCTTCGACGCGGTGCTGCCCTTTTCCTCCGGCAAGACGCCGGAGCAGGCGGCGGAGGAGATCCGGCAGCGGGTGCGGCGGCTGAACGACACCTATTTCGCCGTGGTGACGGTGGAGCATAGCTACACGGACTGAACGAAAAAGTCCCGCACCGGGCGGTGCAGGACGGAACGCTATTCCCAGGTCTGCCAGATATCGGGACAGTAGCCCACGGTGGCCTGACGGCCGTTGCGGACGATAGGGGCGGCGAAAAGCTCAGGATAGTCCAGCAGCTTTTCCTCCGCCGCCTGCGGCGTGATGTAGGCCATATACTGCTCCTCGTAGGCACGGCAGGACTTGTCCACCAGCGCATCAAAGCTGCCTACGGCGGCGCGGATGGAGCGGTACTCGCCGGGGGACACGCCCTTGGTGACAAGGTCGATATACTGGTACTTGATGCGGCGCTCCTTGAACCAGCGCTCCGCCTTTTTCGTATCGAAGGATTTGGGTTTTCCGAAAATTTGAATATTCATAGACGGCTCCTTGTGGGCAGAATGGAGGGATTTTCATGGATGAGAACATCCGCAGGCTGAAGGAATTGATCGACGGCTCCGACAACATCGTGTTTTTCGGCGGCGCCGGTGTGTCCACGGAGTCGGGCATCCCCGACTTTCGCAGTGTGGACGGGCTGTATCACCAGAAGTTCAGCTATCCGCCGGAGACCATACTGAGCCACACCTTTTTTGAGCGGCACACGGAGGAGTTTTTCGACTTCTACCGCACCAAGATGCTGGCGCTGGACGCCCAGCCCAATCCGGCCCACCGGAAGCTGGCCCAGTGGGGGCAGGAGGGGCGGCTGAAGGCGGTCATCACCCAGAACATCGACGGCCTCCACCAGAAGGCGGGCAGCCGGGAGGTGCTGGAGCTTCACGGCAGCGTGCTGCGGAACTACTGCACCCGCTGCGGGAGGTTCTACGGCGTGGAGCACATCGCGGAGAGCACCGGCGTGCCCCGCTGCGAATGCGGCGGCATCATCAAGCCCGACGTGGTGCTGTATGAGGAGCCGCTGGACGAGGACGTGATGATAAAGGCCATCCACTATATCCGGCAGGCGGACGTGCTGCTCATCGGCGGCACGTCGCTGGTGGTGTATCCGGCGGCGGGGCTTGTCACCTATTACCGGGGTCACAAGCTGGCGGTCATCAACAAGGGCGGCGCAGGCGGCGGCCTCGGCGCTGCCGTCACGGTGGACGGCCCCATCGGACAGGTGCTGGCGCAATTGTAGCACAGGACACGGGGGAAATGCAAGACGGCGTCCGCCGGATAGGAAAAAACAGGAAAAAGCAGAAGTATTATAAATGGAAATATTATAAATAATAGAGGAGAAGCGATCATGAAAATTGCAGTTACCTACGAAAACGGACAGATCTTCCAGCACTTCGGCCACACGGCACAGTTCAAGCTCTACGAGGTGGAGGACGGCAAGGTCGTGCGTGAGGCGGTGGTGGACACCAACGGCAGCGGCCACGGCGCACTGGCGGGCTTTCTGGCGCAGAGCGGCGTGGACACCCTGATCTGCGGCGGCATCGGCGGCGGCGCACAGATGGCGCTGGCACAGGCGGGCATCAAGCTCTACGGCGGCGTCAGCGGCGAGGCGGACGCGGCGGTGGCGGCGCTGCTGGCGGGGAATCTGGGCTATGATCCCAACGTTCACTGCGACCACCACGACCACGCCCACGGCGAGGACGGCCACACCTGCGGCGACCACGGCTGCGGCCATCACGGCTGCCACTGACATGGAAGCGGCAGTGAGCCGCCTGCCCTTCTGGCAGCTGCTGACAGAGCAGGAGCGGGACACAGTACAGCGGAGCGCGATGGTGCGCCGGTATGAAAAGGGCGCTCTCATCCACGACGGCGGCAGCGAATGTCTGGGGCTGCTGCTGGTGCTGTCCGGCGAGATACGCACCTACCTCCTCTCCGACGAGGGGCGGGAGGTAACGCTGTTCCGGCTGTACCCCGGCGAGCTGTGCGTCCTGTCGGCGTCCTGCGTCATCAGCCAGATCACCTTTGATACCCAGATGACCGCCCAGCAGGAGACGGAGGTGCTCATCATCCCCGCCGGACTTGTCGCCGCGCTGACCGAGCAAAATCTTTCGGTGCGCTGCTTCCTCTACGAGCTGGCGACCCAACGGTTTTCCGACGTGATGTGGGCCATGCAGCAGATCCTGTTCAAGGGACTTGACCGGCGGCTGGCGGAGTTCCTCCTCTCCGAGGCGGCACGCACCGGCTCCGACACCATCCGCATGACCCACGAGCAGCTGGCCCAGCACATCAGCTCGGCGCGGGAGGCGGTGGCGCGGATGCTCAAGACCTTCTCCGAGGAGGGGCTGGTGGAGCTGAAGCGCGGCGTCATCACCCTGCGGGACAAGGACGGCCTGCGTCAGATGGTATAAAAAAGATCCGACGCAAAAAAAGCGTCGGATCTTTTCTATCAATGTGACTTTGTCACAGAACGGCGGGGCGCGGCCTGCTATGATAGAGCCACAAAGAACAAAGAGGTGACGGAAATGAAGATCAAGCTCAATCCCGATCAGGAGGTCGTCAACACCATCCGTGAGGGTCTCAAGCGCACCGGCGGGTACTGCCCCTGCCGACTGGAGCGCACGGAGGCTACCAAATGTTACTGCTTGTTGTTGTATTCCAAGTTCTAATTGTTACAGTGCCCTTTTCGATTGCAAATGCTCCCGCCACCAAGACACCGCATTCTTCTGCACACGTCATCGTTTTCTCTGCATCGATCGTAATGGTAGGATTATCAACAGTCAGCGCTCCATAGGAGCAGATACCATAGTAGCGTTTGTTATTACCGGCGGCATCGATCCCATTCTTAATCGTTAGAGAACCACTTCCGGTAAACTTCAGGTTGCCGCCTGTATTCACAATTCCCGCCAAATACGTTGCCTCACCGGAAGTTGAATATGTGATTGTGCTGCTGCCAACCAGATCGATGGTCAAGTTGCCCGTCGAGTAAATGACCGCCGCATGCATTGCGTAATTGACGTTTCCGCTGTAAGGCGTACTCAACTCAGCATTCTCCAGCGTCAGCGTGTTTGTGCTTTTGTCGTAAGAAACGCCGGTCGGTGCTGTGCTGCTGTCATCCAGCATAAGTGCTGTCAGGACAAAGAACAGCAGTTCCGCCTGACGCTTCCGTTTCCCCGGCGGCAGCAGGCAGCTGAAAATGCGGGGGATCTCATACTCGCCGGAGTTGATCACCATGTCTGCCGTCAGGCAGTGCATGACGGCACTCAGTGCGAAGGCCGCGGCAAAAGCCAGCAGTCCGCCTATCACTCCCGCGCTCTTGATCAGACAGGGGATCGCCATGACACCGCTGCCGATACCGGTGCCGCTAATCATTGCCGCGCCCTCTGCGACCGTCAGTGTCCTCCCTGCACCCTTCACCACCGTTCCGCCTCCGCGCCGTACCATGTAACGCACAGCATAGTAATGTCGTCGGACTGCTCCGCGCCCTGAACGAAGGCGTCGATGTGGGCGCGGACATCGGTGCACAGCGCCTGCGGCGTGCCGGTCTGCTCGTTGAGCACCTGCTCCAGCCGTTCCTCGCCGTACAGCTCATTGGCGGCGTTGGCTGCCTCGGTGACGCCGTCGGTGTAGACGAACACCTGCGCGCCGGGAGCCAGCTGCACCTGGTGCTTCTGGTAGTGCGTGCCCTCCATCCCGGCCAGGATGAAGTTGGGCCGCGTCCGCAGATAGGCAAAACTGCCGTCCTTCTCCCGCAGCAGCGGTGGGTTGTGACCCGCGTTGACATACTCCAGCAGCCCGCTCCGCAGATCCAGAGACCCCAGCCACGCGGTGACGAACATCTCCGCGTCGTTGTTCTCACACAGGCCGTTGTTGGCCTCGGTGAATACCTCCGCGATGTCCCGCCCGCTCTCGGCCAGGTTCCGCAGCAGCGTCTTGGAGCGCATCATGAACAGCGCGCCGGGTATGCCCTTGCCGGACACATCCGCCACCAGGAAGTACAGGTGGTCGCTGTCCGCCAGATAAAAGTCGTAGAAGTCGCCGCCCACCTCCTTGGCCGCGTCCATGGAGGCGTAGATGTCGAAGTCCTTCCGCTCCGGATACGGCGGGAACACCGACGGCAGGCTGGAGCACTGGATCTGCCGCGCGAATTCCAGTTCCCGGTCGATGCGCTGCTCCGCCTCCTCGATGTAGTGCTTCAGGGTATCCACCGTGGCGTTGATGTCGTCGGACAGGGACGCGAACTCTTGATTCTCCCGGACATTGACATGGACGCTGAGGTCGCCGTCGGTGATCTGGGACAGGGAGCCGTTGATCTTGTGGATGTTGTCCACGATCAGCCGCTTGATCAGGAAGTAGATGTGGGTGAACAGCGCCGCGAACACCACCAGTTCCATGAAGATCTGGATGGCGATGGCGATATTGCGGGAGAACATGGCCTCGGTGACGGGGATGGTGGCGATGAGATAGAATCCCTCCGTCATCCGCAGCATACAGTAGGAATCCGTGTTGTTGATCTTGGTCTGGAAGCGGGTATCCGGCTGTACCTCCATGCTGGCCGCTGCGCCGCTGACGGAATATGCGCTGCGCCCGGCGTAGCCGCCGTTGTCGCTGACGATGGTCAGGTCACTGTCGCAGACGATGATACCACCGGCGCGCCCGATGTGGCGGTTCTTCACCGCCAGACGGATCTGATCGGCGATGGCACTCTGGAACTGGTCTGCATCGTAGCCCACCTGGACGAAGCCGCCCTCCGACATGGCCACACCGGCGTATTTCCGGGAGATGCTACTGTCGGCGGACAGGGGCTGGTAGCTCTGGACATAAGTGCTCTCCCCATCCAGCAGGCACAGAAACTCCGCCGACTGGGTGCCGGAGGCCATATCAAAGCCCACGAAGTCCGCCAGCGTGCTCTCGGCGATGATGCCGTTCTCGTCCACGATGTTGATGCCCACCACACCGTAGCTCTCCGCCAGGGCGTTCAGCTCGTCCCGGGTGCTGTCCGCCGTGACCTTCCCGGCCACGGTCTGCGCGATGCGCAGCAGGTTGTCGTCGGACACATCCCGGACATCCTTCTCTACATCATCCAGATTCAGAGCCAGCAGCTGGTCGGCGTTGGCGTAGGCGATGCGAGTCTGCAGGGCGTCGGTAAAGATGCAGGTGACGGCGAAAGCCGCGATGACGCAGATCAGCAGCAGGAACTGGAACATCTGCGACAGTTGGTAGGCACCCTTGCGGCGTATGACCCGCTCCTTACCGATCATGGCCACCAGCAGTAGGGACAGCATCACGGATACGCCGTTGCACAAGATCATGGGGGCGGCGCACTTTTCCACCACCTGGAAGGCGGCGTAGATGTCGCTCATGTTGGTCAGGAACACCAGTAGCATGTGCAGCACCTCAGTGGTCACGCCGATGGCCAAGCCATAGAACCAGCTGGGTTTCTTGTTGTCGAACATGAAGCGGCGGTAGCCGGCGCCGAACAGACCAGCCAGCACCGTGCCGATGGTACAGGCCAACTGGCTGAAGGCCCCGGCGCCCCAATAGGTGGCGAACCAGCGGTATGCACCGCCGATAACGCCGGCGATGATGCCCGCCGGGCCGCCGAAGATCAATCCGGCGGTCAACGGCGCGGCGTTGCGCACGTTCAGCACCGCGCCGTTGACGGGGATGCCCGCCTCGGTGGCCAGCACGGCGACGAGGCCGAACAGCACGCCGATGATGGCCTGCTTCACGCCGTAGCTGAACTTTTTCGTCCACGGTTGACGCTCCGTCATGTACAGAATCACCGACAGCGCCACCGGCAGCAGCGTCATAAATGTCAGTGCCCCGATCTGCATTACAGTTATCATCGTCATTGGGATCATTCCTCCTTACCCTTTGCTGTAGCGTCCTTCAGCGCCGCCTCCACCGCCGCAGCGGTAAGCGGGAACGGGATCAGTCCCGCCGTCTCGCTCTGTATGTGCGGCGGCAGGCCTCGCAGGGCATCCGCCGATCCCATCAGATAGGCGCGTACAGCGGGCTGCTCCTGCCGGACAAAGCGGATCAGCTGCACGCCGTTCATGCGCCTCATCTCTACCTCCGCCAGTAGCAGATCCACCTTGTTGTGAAATGCGCATTTCCCCGCCATCAATGGATCTGCGGCGCGGGTGATCACCGCGCCGGGAAACAATCCCTTCAGGATGCCCTCCAGTGCCGTCAAAAGCACCTCATTGCTGCCAACCACAAGAATATTCATCAGCTTCCGGCTCCCTTCTCTTCTGCGACGGGAAAAAGATTGCACACTCGTTTCATTGCATTTCCCCGTTTTTATGCTACAATATACAAAATACAAAGAATCTGTTTTTCAGCCAAACTTTGCGTGTATCATAGTACGCTTCCAAGCGCAACAAAAGTGCAACAGGCAGAAAGGGGTCTCCCCATGTCACTATTCACATACTACTACGTCAGTGCCGCGCTGGAACTGTTCGCTGCGTTCATCACGGTGGTCATGCTGCTGATCCGTCCTCTTATCCAGAAACAGCACTCTACCGTGGACGCCTTCCTTGTGGCATTGCTGTGCGCCCATGCCCTGTCATTGCTGCTGGACGCGCCTATCTGGATCCTGCTGGCAGAGCCGTCTCCGGAGCGAGTGCCGTTGATCAAGGTGCTGACCTTTCTTACGGATCTCTTTCTCATCTCCGCCCAGGCGCTGTACGCATGGTGCCTGACGGCGTATATTTCGGAGCGGCAGTACATATCCCGCCGCCCGGTTTGGTACATCACCGGGTTGTCTGCAGCAGCGGTGCTGACATGCCTGCTGTCCGCCTTCAACGAAATGTACATTGGCTATGACGCCTCCGGAGCGGACTTTACCGGCTCGCTGTACTGGCTGTATCTGCTGTTCACTGTGCAACTGCCCGCTTCCACGGCACTGCTGGCCTTTCAGCACCGCCGGATACTGGGGCGGCGGGATACATGGGTATTCGCTTCCTACGGCTTGATCGTAGTGGTCAGCGTCCCGCTCCAGCTTTTCTGGGCCATCACCCCCGTCTACCTGGCAGCGGATGTGACAGTTCTGCTGTTGGCCTGCACGGTGATCTATACAGCGCAGGTACGCCGCACCGCCCAGGCAGAGAAAAAACTGGTGGAGCAGGAACTGTCTCTGTCCGAAAGCCGCAATGCGCTGATGCTTTCCCAGATCCAGCCCCACTTCCTCTACAACGCGCTTACTGCCATCTACTGCCTCTGCGACACCCGTCCGGAAACCGCCAAGACCGCCGTCAGCGATTTCTCCCGCTATCTGCGGGGCAATCTGGACTCCCTCAAAAAGGAGGGCCTTATCTCCTTCTCCGACGAGCTGCGCCACACCCAGGCCTATCTTTCGCTGGAGAAGCTGCGCTATGAGGAGGCGCTGGAGGTGGCCTATGACATCAAGGTTAGCGACTTCCTGCTGCCGCCGCTGACCATTGAGCCGCTGGTGGAAAACGCCGTGAACCACGGCATAGGCGTTTTGCCTTCCGGCGGATGCGTGACCATTTCCACCCAGGAGCTGCCCGAGTACTACGAGGTGCGCGTAGCGGACAACGGCGCGGGCTTTGACCCCGATGTCATCCCCGCTGACGGACATGCCCATGTGGGCATATCCGCCGTCCGCAGCCGCCTGCACATCCTGTGCGGAGGCACGCTGGACATACGAAGTGCCCCCGGTCAAGGGACTGCCGCCATCATCCATATTCCGAAAGGAGCATAAGCTATGCGGATTATCGCCGTTGACGACGAACGTCTGGCGCTGGAAGCGCTGGTATCCTCCATTGTAAAGGCCGTTCCGGACGCCGCTGTCCACGGCTTCCGGGACCCTGCCGAGGCCATGGATTTTCTCCGCAGTCATATCTGCGACGTGGCGTTTCTGGACATCCGGATGCGGGGCATCAGCGGCCTTGAGCTGGCCCGCCGCATCAAGGAGTTGCACGGCAGCACTAATATCGTCTTTGTCACCGGCTACTCCGAGTACGCGCTGGATGCCTTCCGCGTCTACGCCAGCGACTATCTGCTCAAGCCTCCCACCCCCGGCGCCGTGGCACAGGCACTGCAACAACTGCGCACGCCCATCGTGCCAGAGCCCAAGCACCGCATCCGCTTCCAGTGCTTCGGGAATTTCGACGTCTTTGCCGACGGCAAGGCACTGACCTTCCATCGGGGCAAGGCCAAGGAACTGCTGGCCTATCTGGTAGACCGCAAGGGCGCCGGCGTGACCATGGGCGAGCTGTCCGCCGTCCTCTGGGAGGAGGGGCCGGACACCCTGTCCCGCCAGAGCAACCTCCGCAATCTCATCAGCGACCTGCGGAAAACCCTGTGCGATGTGGGGGCGGAGGGTATCCTCCTGAAAACGCGCAATGCCATCGCCATCGATGCCGATGCCGTAGACTGCGACTATTATGACTTCCTGCGCCACATCCCCTACGCCGTCAACCGCTATCAGGGCGAGTATATGTCTCAGTACTCATGGGCGGAGTTGACCGCCGCGTCCATCGTCTCTGGATAGGAACGCATAAGCCAAAAAACAAACGCTTACCGGCGCGGCACATCGCGGCGGTAAGCGTTTGTTGCGCTTTTGTTGCAGTCGGGCGGGTATAGTAATGTTGCTCTTACCGGAAAACGACAGCGAAAAATGGCGCAGGAGGCCCTCTCAGCCGCTTCGCGCAAAAATACAAACAGGAGGACAGTATCATGTCAGAATTTTTGAATGCGGTCCGCTTGGCGGCGGACGGCAGTTTGGACGGCGTCTCGGATGCCGTTATCCTTGCCATGGGCGTGGTGGGCGCGCTTTTGCTGGTAGCATCCATATTTGCCCTTTTCGTGTCCATCTATTTGGCCATCCGCTACACCCGGTACAATCGGAAGCAAAGCAGCTGCGGCATGACCGGCGAGCAGGTGGCTAGAGACATCCTCGATCAGAATGGCCTGCAGAGGATCAAGGTCTCCAAGACAGGCTCCATTCTGCTGGGCAACAGCTACAGCCATTATTTCAAGAAGGTGCGGCTGAGGCGGCTTACATGGAAGAAGCAGAGCGTCACATCCCTTGCCATGGCGGCGCAGAAATCCGCTCTTGCCGTTCTGGACAAGGAGAATGACCCGGATATGCAGACCCGCGTCCGCCTGACGCCCGTCATCTACATCGGGCCGCTGGCCTTCGTCCCCATGGTCATCATCGGCGCGCTGCTGGATCTGTACATGTTCAAAACCACCAACGGGATGTACACCATCCTCCTGACTGCCATCGCCCTCGTCTTCTACCTGCTGTCCTTCATTATGTCCATTCAGGTGCTGAAAACTGAGAAGAAGGCGCAGCAGCGCGCCTACGATATCATGAAGGAAAATGGCATGGCCACCGACGAGGAGCTGGCCATGTGCAAGAAGCTGTTCCGCCTGTACAACATCGAGTACATCAACAACATGGTCATCTCGCTGCTGGAACTGGTCTATCGGGTGCTTCAGATCATCGCGTATGTCCAGAATGCATCCTCGTCCGGCAAGTCCTGACGGGGCGGCACGCCTGCCGCTGCCGGGTTCTTCATCGGCGACAGGCGTGTGAATTTGTTTGAAAAAATGGGGTTAAAAAGGAGAACTTACTTTGAATGAGAATCTTTCGTTCTCTGTATTCACAGCGGACATCGTAAGCTTACTGCTGCTGGGCACGCTGTATCTCAGCAACTGGCAGCGGATGAGCCATGACCGGGACATCAGGATCGTCGCACGGATGATGGCCATCACCGCCGTCTCCAATGTGGCGGACTGCTGCGTATTTTATCTGGACGGCAGCGCCGGCACGGTGCTGCGGATCGTGGTGTTCCTCAGCGGCTCGTGGCTCTTTCTGGGAAATGTGCTGATCGGCTATACATGGGCGCGCTTCCTTACCATGCACATGAACATCCCCTTCACGGAGACGCGCAAAAGGGTGTACCGGGTAGGCGGCATTGCCGCCGGTGTCCTGCTGGTCATCAATATCTTCTATCCGCTGGTGTTCTGCTACAAGGACGACCTGTATGAGCGGGGCCCCGCCTACGGCGTGTTCCTGCTCTTTGCCTTCCTGTACATGGCGGACAGCCTGTATCTGTACGCCAAGTGCCGCAGAAAGACCGGCACGCTGAAGCTGTTCCCGGTGCAGGTCTTTTTCGTCCCGGTGCTGATCGGGGTGGTGGTGCAGGCGGTTTTTATGGAGGTCGCCATCACGTGGACGTCCATCGCTGTAGCCATTGCGGGTATTATGACGGCGCTGAAAAACGAGACGATCTTTCTGGATTACCTTACTGGGCTGTACAACCGCGTGTATCTGGAGTTTTTGCAGAAGCAGGCGTACAAGAGGAAGGACGCGTGGGTCTGCGGCATTATGATCGACCTGAACGGCTTCAAGGCGATCAACGATACCTACGGGCATGCTGAGGGCGACACCGCGCTGATCCTTGCCGCCGGTCTGCTCAAAAATGCCTTCGGCGAATACGGTGTGGTGACAAGGTACGCCGGTGATGAATTCGTCGTCATACTGAACACCGCGGACGAGCAGCTTGTCCAAAGCCTTATCGCGCGGGCAAAGGAGAATTTTGAGGAGGTCAACGGGACGCACGACAAGCCCTACCGTCTCTCCGCCTCCATGGGCTACGCCATCGCCGACCTGCACACCGAGACCATTGCCGACTTCATGAACCGCATCGACCGCCAGATGTATCAAGACAAGCTGGGCTATTACGCGAAAAACGACCGCCGGAAGGGCCAGCCGGCCGCCGCGGACAATGACGCCGGACAGTAAACGAAGAAAGAGATGTGACACATCTGATGTGGTTCGCCCTGATCGCGGCGCTGCTGGGAATGTCCGCGCTGACCATCATCCAGACGCCCCGGGAGTGGCTGAAGCGCCCCCTCCCTCTGGCCCTGCTGATCCTGTTCCATGCCGCCGGCATCGCCAGCATTCTGCTGATCCTGTTTGCCGTTTATCGTATGCAGGATGGGCCGCTGCGGGAGCTTATCATCTGGACGGAGACCGTTTACGTCACCGTAGCCCCGTTCAGCCATGCGCTTGAGGTATCGGCCGGCAGTTGCCTTAGAGACGCCCCAGCGGGAAGCCAGCTCCGCGTAGCTGACCAGCGGGCAGCCTGTACCGTTGCGGAGATAGACCA
>OIWU01002750.1_pt1 | contig 14465 bp, 13 predicted proteins | sample 1587711 | NCBI WGS metagenome assembly OIWU01 (sample SAMEA3888909, study PRJEB22519) | human gut metagenome | biome: human gut; feature: human-associated habitat; material: faeces | place: Denmark | collected 2010 | reverse complement strand
TGGTGGCGGAGAACGCCCCCATGCGGACGCTGGACGCCCTGTTCACCAAGGTGGGGCGGATACAGTTCATCCTGCTGGGCGGCATATTCCTGGGCTTTGTGGCCATCGGCCAGTCCTTCGTGGTGCTGTGGGGCGGCGGCGAGCAGTTCCGCATCGACTACTGGACGGCGCTGCTGCTGTTCTTTGCCTGCCTGTGGACGAATATCCAGACAGTGGGCATCGAGATCCAGCGCGCCAAGAACATGCACAAGTACCGCTCGCTGGTCTATCTGGGGGTGCTGGTGGGCAACATCATTATTTCCATCCCGCTGTGCATGAAATGGGAGGGCTTCGGCGCGGCCATCGGCACGGCTGTGGCCACGCTGGTGGGCAACGTGTTCCTGATGAACCGGTACTATTACAAACACATCGGGCTGAACATCCCCGCCTTCTGGCGGCACATTTTCCACCTGCTGCCGGCTATGCTGCCGCCGGCGGTGACGGCGGTGCTGCTGGCGGTGTTCGTCCATCCGGTCAGCTACTGGCAGCTGATCCCGCCGGGGCTGCTGTTCGTGGCGGTGTATGCCGCCAGCATGTGGCTGTTCGGCATGAACCGCTATGAGCGGGGGCTGATCGCCGCCCCGCTGCGGCGGATACTGCATCGTTGAAAAAGGAGGAATTCTTATGGGCAGAAAGCTTGCTACATTTTTCCGGCAGCTGAAGCATCTGAGCTTTGCGCGGATGAAGCTGCACATCAACGCCGTCCACGAGGAGAGCGGCAAGAGCCGACTGGTCATCTTCTGCGACATGGTGTGGTGCGAGGTGCGCTATGGCATCGGCTATCTGGACTACCACGTGTTCGGCTTTGCCGACCGGCACGGCGCGGTGCGCAAGACCTATATGACCGCCGTGCAGAACCAGGCGCTGACTCGCCAGATGAACGATCCGGCGTATTTCTATCAGCTCAACGACAAGATCGAGTTTGACACCATCTTCTCCGACCTGCTGAAGCGCCGGTTCCTTGACCTGCGCAAGACGGATGCCGCCGGGCTGCGGGAATTCTGTGCCGGGACGGACGCCATCTTCTGCAAGCCCGCGGGACTGTGCGGCGGCGAGGGTATCCAGCGCCTTGTGACGGCGGACATCGACGACTATGACGCCCTGTACGACCGGCTGGTCAAGGGCGGACAGCTGCTGATCGAGGAGCCCATCCGCCAGCACCCGGATATGAACCGCCTGTGCCCCGACTCCGTGAACACGGTGCGTATCGTCACGCTGGTGACGGAGCAGGGCGCGCAGATGGTCTATGCGCTGGTGCGCATGGGCATGGGCGGCGTGTGCGTGGACAACGTGTCCTCCGGCGGCATGTACGCCCCGGTGAACGAGCACGGTCAGCTGTACCGTCCGGCCTTCTGCGACAAGACCGGCAAATACTATGAGCGCCATCCCGTCACAGGCACGGAGATCACCGGCTTCCAGATCCCCCTGTTCGATCAGGCGCTGGAGCTGTGCCGCACGGCGTCCAAGCGGGTGGAGGCGCACCTGAAGTATATCGGCTGGGACGTGGCTATCACACCGGACGGCCCCGTGCTGGTGGAGGGCAACAACCTGCCCGGCTACGACATGTGCCAGAACGCCGGGCATGTGGACGAGGGCATGCTGCCCCGGTTCGAGAAGCTGCTGGGCAGACCCATCATGTAAGGAGGTATCCCCATGCGCAGAAAAGACAAGGAACGGGACGCGGCCTTCGCGTGGCAGGTGCTGCGGGACGCCGCCTACTCCGTGCTGGCCATGACCGATGCGGACGGCGCGCCTTACTGCGTGCCGGTGAACCATATCGCCGACCCGGAGCACAACGCGGTGTATTTCCACTGTGCCGGCGCCGGACGGAAGTGGACGATACTGGAGAAGGAGCCGCCGGTGTGCCTGACCGCCGTCTCCCGGGCGGAGCTGGTGCCCGGCGAGCTGACCACCGCCTACGACTCCGCGGTTGTTCACGGGCAGGCGACGGTGGTGCGGGACAGCGCCGAGAAGCTGTACGCGCTGAAGCTGCTGGTGCAGGCGCTGGATCCCGTCAGCATGGAAAGAGCCGTCATGTGCGCCGACAAGACCATGGAGCGCACCATGATCGTGAAGATCACGCCCCGGGAAGTGACCGGCAAGCAGTCCCACGGAGATTAAGCAAAAAAAGCAAACCCTGTTGGGGTTTGCTTTTTTGCTTATTTCACGTCCGGCAGGATGCCCAGCAGCACCAGCGGCTCCGCGCCGGTGTTGTCGATGCCGTGGGTGTGCCCCTCCGGGCAGTAGTGGGTCATCCCGGCGGTCAGGGGCACGTCCGTGCCGTCGTCGTGGCACACGCCGCTGCCGGACAGCACGTGGATGATCTCGCAGTTGCCGGTGTGGGTGTGCAGGCCGATGGACGAGCCCACCGGCAGCGTCAGCGTCAGGATGCGTCCCATGCCATCGCTGACAGCGGTGCGCACCTGCGCTTCGCCCTCGCCGCCCTTGAAGTGGGGGACGACGGCGGGGGAGAGGGAATGGAAATCAAGAATCATAGGCCACCTCCGGTGATTTTCTCATGTGCTCCTGAATGGCTGTGCCGGTGGGTGTTACGGCCAGGCCGCCCAGCGCCGTCTCGCGGAATTCCACGGGCATGCGCCGTCCCACCTCGCCCATGGCGTCGATGACCTCGTCCACGGGTATGCGGCTGGTGATGCCAGCCATGGCCATGTCCGCCACACTGACGGCGTTCACCGCGCCGATGACGTTCCGCTTGACGCAGGGTACCTCCACCAGTCCGGCTACGGGGTCGCAGATGAGCCCCATCAGGTTTTTCAGCGCCATGGCCACCGCGTGGCCGATCTGCTCGCCGGTGCCGCCCCGCAGCGCCACCAGCGCGCCCGCCGCCATAGCCGACGCTGTGCCGATCTCCGCCTGACAGCCGCCGGACGCGCCCGCGATGCAGGCACGGTAGGCGATCACCGCGCCGATGCCGCTGGCCACGTACAGCGCCTCCAGCAGCTGGTGCTGGCTCAGCTCCTCATATTTGCACAGGGGCAGCAGCACCGCCGGCAGCACGCCGCAGGCGCCCGCCGTGGGCGCCGCCACGATGCGGCACATGCAGGCGTTGGACTCCGCCATGCTCAGCGCCTCGGCGATGACCTCGCTGATATAGCCGCCGGACATGGCCTCGCCCCGCAGACAGTACTGCCGCATTTTCATGCCGTCGCCGCCCACCAGACCGCTGACGCTGCGCCGCTGCCCGGTGTAGCTGTCCGCCGCGTCGGACATGGCCTGCCATGTGATGAGCATCTTGGCCATGGACTGGTTGCGCGTCACCTGGCGCTCGTCCATATCCGTCTCCAGCACGATCTCCCAGAAGGGCTTGCCCTCCTGCTCCATGCGGTCAAATATTTCCTTCATCGAATCCAGAGCCATCGTCATCCTCCTCCTTGTCGTAGTAGGTCATGGACAGCACGCCCGGCAGCTCCGACAAAAACGCCACCTGACTGGGCTTGAGATGCTGATCCACCTCGATGACCATCAGCGCATCACCGCCCCGCTTGTGGCGGTACAGGCTCATGTTGGCCACGTTGATGCGCAGCTGGCTGAGTATGCTGGTGACGGCGGCCACCGTGCCGCTGGCGTCCTCGTTGCGGATCACCAGCGTGTTGAACATGCCGTTGAAATTCACGTCGATGCCGTCCAGCTTGTTGACCATGATGCGCCCGCCGCCGATGGACGAGGCCTGCATGGTCAGCGTTTTGCCGTCGGCGCTCTCTGCGTCGATAACGGCGGTGTTGGGGTGGGCGTCCCGCAGCTTGATCTCGTCAATGGTGTAGGTAAGCCCGGCCTTTTTCGCCTCCTCAAAGGCGTTGGGCAGCCGGGGATCGTCGGGCTTCATGCCCAGCAGACCGCCCACCAGAGCCCGGTCGGTACCGTGGCCGGAGCCTGTCTCGGCGAAGGAACCGTACAGGTGGATGGCGGCCTTTACCGGCGGCGCGCCCAGCAGCGTCCGCGCCATGGCGCCGATCCGCGCGGCGCCGGCGGTGTGGGAGCTGGAGGGGCCGATCATCACGGGCCCCAGTATGTCAAAGATGTCCAGCATGGCAGGAACTCCTTTCAGAGTGTCGTCGCAGCTATTGTACCACATAACGCGGCGCGGGACAATGGTTTTGTGGGTGGTTGTCGGCACGTCAGATTGACAAAAACCGGCAAACGGCTTATAATACATCTCAAGGACGCTGCAATAAACGGCAGGCGGTTAGTCACAGCCCCGAGAGGGGGTGACATACATGTTTTGGACGCTTACATTCCATATCGCAGGCTATTCAGTCTCGATCAGAATTCAGAAGCTGAAAAGACGAAACCGCCACTCTGCCAAGTGACGGTTTCTTTTGGGGTGTAAAACCCTGATGCAAATCTTTACTTGATGGGGCTGACCGCTTGTCGCAGCGTCCCCTTGTGTTTATTATTATACCCATTCCGGCGGGTTTGTCAAGGGTAGGGCAGAGCCATTCGCCGCGAATTGACAAAAACCGGCAAACGGCTTATAATACATCTCAAGGACGCTGCAATAAACGGCAGGCGGTTAGTCACAGCCCCGAGAGGGGGTGACATACATGTTTTGGACGCTTACATTCCACATCGCAGGCTATTCAGTCTCGATCAGAATACAGAAGCTGAAAAGACGAAACCGCCACTCTGCCAAGTGACGGTTTCTAATTCTTAGATTCCCAATCTTGCACGGGGCTGACCGCTTGTCGCAGCGTCCCCTTCTGTTTATTATTATACCCATTCCGGCGGGTTTGTCAAGGGGGCCTTGCAGCGCGGCGCTGCCGCGCTGACGGGACGTCGAGGACGCCGTCCCCTACGCTCGGTTTACCGCACCTGTCTGTAGGGCGGGACCCATGTGTCCCGCCGCAGAACACCGCATTTGTCCCGGCGGGACACACGGGCCCCGCCCTACAAGGCGGCAGCACAGATTCTCGCGCAAAAAAAGAAAGCCCTTGCGGGCTTTCTTTTTTTGCATTTAGAGTGAAGCTCTAATTAGAACTCCTTCTTCTTGCCGATGACCACAGCGGAACCAGCAACGGAGGTCAGAGCCATGCCAACGTACATAGCGATACCAGCGTCGAAGGTCTTGGGGGAAGTGGTGGTGTTCTTGCCGCTGTCGGGAGTGGCAGTGGCAGTGCCGGTCAGGATATAACGCGTACCGCCGAATGCCGTGGTGGGGACAACAGAGCCAGTGTAGGTCTTATCAACCTTGTCAACAACATTGAAGAACTTCTCGCATTCGTCACACTTAACAGTGTTCACAACGCCCTTGGTATCGGTGGTGAAATAACCATCCTTCTTAGCCTCAGCATTGGTGAAAGCGTGAGGAACGGTTTCAGACTCAGCGCCGTAGGTGACGAACTTGCCGTTCAGGACAGCAAAGTTGGAGCCGCCAGCAACATAGTTCTTGCCTTCGATGGTGTAAGCGTCAGCAGTGATGTCGCCACACTTCTGATCGGCGGCCTTCTTAGCCTCAACGAAAGCGGTAGCGACCTTCTCGGTACCAGCGGACAGGTCAGCATTGGTCAGGAACACCACGGTGTTGCTCTTCACCAGCTTGTGAGTGGCGATAGCGGCGTCGCAAGCATAGTAGGTAACATCGGTCGTACCAGTTTTGATGACGTACTTGTCAGCATAGTAAGTGGTGGTGGTCTTGGAACCGGAAGTCACGACCTTAGCATCGGTGACGGTCTTGGAGAACTCATCACCATCGATGGCAACAGTAGAGTTGTCCAAAACATTCAGCAGAGAGTAGCCAGTCTTGTCGACCTTAGTCTTGGTGGTCGCCGCAAACGCGGTGGTGCACAGTGCCAGAGCCATGACCATGGCCAGCACAGTTGCAATGATCTTCTTCATGTTTGTTTCCTCCATAAAATTTTGTTTGTGTCCGGCGCGACCTCCCCGCCCACGCCCACGGTTTACAACGTAATACATCATTATGTTGTAGACCGCAGACTTGAACAGATCGGCTTTGCCTTTCACGGTTGTAAGTATACCACATTCCGCGGATAAATCAAGGCATTCCGCGCGCAGATTTGCAAAAAAACTCGTAAAAAATTATTAAAAAAGGATTAAATTTTCGAATTAGTTGCAAATCAGTGTAAAATATGACAATTTAGAGAACTTTATGCGCCTTTTGAGTTCCGGCGCGCGATGTGAAAAAAGCGCCGGTACACGCGATTTATAAACGATACGACGCGCTTTTTACAATTCACATAGCGCGCAGCCGTGTATTTACTGGAATGAAATGGAAATTCTTTGGTGTACGAAAGCGTCGCGAGCGGACATTTATTCACAATTTGTGTCCGCTTTGCGGACGACGGCGGGGTGCGTCAAGCGCAGATCGCGTAGGGCGGGACCCATGTGTCCCGCCGCGAAGTACGCATTGCTCCCGGCGGGGCACGCGGGCCCCGCCCTACAAGGTGCGGCGGTCGAATGGGGCGGACAGGGTCGTTCGCCCCTACACGTTTTGTGCGGGACGTCGGGGACGCCGTCCCCTACGAAATCGCAACGGGGGCGCTGCAAAAAGGGCGGACAGGTGTCCGCCCTTTACATTCCATATTATATATGACAGCGCTCAGCGCCACGATGCGCTGTAAAAATACAGCGCCAGCATGCCCGGCCCCACATGGGCACCGGTGACAGGCTCGTGACAGACGGAGAGTATCTCGCCGGTGCAGCCTGCCTGACGCAGCTCGGTGGCCAGATGCAGCGCCTCGGCGGGAGCGGCGGCGTGGGAAATGCCCACCGGTCTGGACTTGTCCTCCACCAGCTCCCGATACAGCCGGATCAGCTGCTCCATGGCCTTTTTGCGCCCGCGCTCCTTGCTGTGCACCACGATCTTGCCCTCCGGATCGCCCTCCAGAATGGGCTTGATCTGCAAAAGCGTGCCGGCCAGCGCCGCCGCGCCGGACAGACGGCCACCCTTGCGCAGGAACTTCAGGTCGTCTACCACGAACAGCTGCCGCATCTTGCCGCAGAGCTCCGACGCGCGGGCGGTGATCGTATCCATATCGGCGCCCTGCTGCGCCAGATGCGCCGCCTCCAGCACCACCAGACCCTCGCCCAGCGAAGCGCCCCGGCTGTCCAGCACCCGGATGTCCCGGTGGGGATAGCGCTCCCGCAGCTCCTGCGCCACCACGCTCACGCCCCAGCAGGTGCCGCTGACGCCGCCGGACAGCCCGATATACAGCACGTCATCGCCCTGCTCCAGCACGGGCTCCATGGCTTCGCGGGCGGTCAGGGGGCTGATCATGGAGGTCTTGACCTCCGCGCCCTTGCGCATGGCTTCATAATAGGCGTAGCCGTCAAAGGGGGCGGACATGTCCGCCGGTACGCCGTTGACGGTATAGGTCAGGCACAGCTCCCGGATGCCGTACTGCTCCCGCAGCTCCGGCGGCAGGTTGGCCGCATTGTCTGTCATCACTCGAATCATGATATGTCTCCTTTTGTCATGGGAATTACGTATTACAGCCGCTCCCGTATCCAACCGGCCAGCGTGTCGAACAGGCAGCGATAGCCGGTCATGGTCAGGTGGATGCCGTCGGCGGCGATATAGCGGGGCAGGTCACGCATGGGCAGGAACTGCCGCCGCACATCGATGAGGGGCAGCCCCTCCGTCATGGCCAGCGCCGCCACCGCATCGGAGTACAGCTCCTGATGGCGGTAGATGCGCCCCACGTCCCCCAGCCAGCGCAGGATGCTGCCGCCGTCCGCGCGCCGGGAGATGAACTGGAAATACCGCTGGCCGTCGATGGGCGGCAGCGTCATCAGCACCGGCTGCACACCGGCGGACGCCAGCTCCTGCACCGCGCAGCGCAGCTTTTCAATGAACTCCGGCAGCACCGTGTGGGGCAGGTGCTCCTGCTCCGGGGCGGCGGCGATGGCCTCCCAGTCGAAGTCGCTGTCGTTGCCGCCGTAGGCCACCAGCGCCCAGCGGGCGTCCATGCCGCGCTGCACGTCGTGCTCCACCAGCGACAGACCCTTTGTCACCGTGGCGCCCATTTTGGCGCGGTTCACCACCTCCAGCCGGTCGGTGGGGTACTGCGCCATCACCTCCGGCAGGTGGAACCGGTAATGCATGTTCTCGTCCGGCACCGTGGCCTTCAGCAGGGAATCTCCGTAAATAAACGCACGCTCCATAACGAACGCCTCCTTGCGTCTTTTTACCTAATATACCATATTAGGACACGCACGTCAATATATTTCCTCGCGCTGTTTGTTGCATTATGTGCTGATTTGTGATATACTGTATGGCGAATCTGATATGGGGAGCGTCATTATGGAATACGACAGAGAGCTTATCGCCCACAAGCTGCAGCGGTGGGACAAGTTTATCACGGATTATCATCTGCCGGACTGGGATTCCATCCCGGATTTCGGCCTGTACATGGATCAGGTCATCGTGCTGCTGGAGCAGTATCTGAGCTTTATCCCTGCACCGGTGGGCGGCAAGGAGCGGTTCGTCACGTCCTCCACCATCAACAACTATGTGCGGCTGAAGATCATGCCGGCGCCGGAGAAGCGGAAGTACCACCGCATCCACATCGCGTATCTCATCATGATCCTGACCATGAAGCAGAGCCTCAGCATCAGCGATGTGCAGAAGATCCTGCCGGCGGACAGCAACGAGACGGACGTGCGCGCCGTGTATGAGGACTATTCTCTGAAATTCCGGCGGGTGGGGCTGTTCTTCAACCAGCAGGTGCAGTCCGGGGCGGAGGGCATCCACAGCGCCACCGAGTCGAACTGCGGCAACGCCGTGGAGCTGCTGGTCATCGAAAGCGCGCTGATCGCCGGGTTCTCCAAGATCCTGGCGGAGAAGCTCATCCGCCTGTGCGGGGCGGATACGGAGGATGTGCTGGCGGCGGAGAACACCCCGCCACAGCCGTAAGGGTATTGTATATCATTTCCAGCGGAAATATGTGAACAAACGGAAAAGATGCAGCGCAGGCCACAGTCCTGCGCTACGTCTTTTTCTAATGTCTGCCATCTGCGCATAGGATACAGCGAGGTGATGGATGATGAAAAACCGAGTGGTGCCCTGTCTGCTGGCGGCAGCGGCGGCCTGCGCCGCCGCGCTGCTGCTGTGGGCGCTGGCGGTCCGATTCCCCGGACCGCTGACCCGCGCGCTCAGCCCGGTGCAGGTCAGTCCGTGGGAGATGGGCAAGGCTGCGTTTTTCCCGCTGCTGGCCGCTTCGCCGCTGCTGTGGCGGTTGGAAAAGGGTGGGAGCCGGGGCGGGCTGTGCCTGATGGCGCTTGCCGGCGCGGTGTTGGCGCTGGCGCTGACATACGCGCCGGTGCCGCCCGCGGCGGTGGTGGCGATGGCCATCGGCGGCGCGGCGGCGCTGTATGGGCTTGCTCTGCGGCGGGTGAGCGGCGACGGCCTGCCGTGGTATGCTCTGACCGTGGCGCTGGCCGTGGCGTATATCCTGCTGACCATCCTGCCGCCCGGCGGCGGCATTTTTCTGGCGCGGGGCGATGTGGCGGCGCTGGCGGCCATACCGTTCTGAGAGGAAAGCCGCCCTTGCGGGCGGCTCAGCTTGTCAAAAAAGTCCGAACGGACTTTTTTGACAAGCTGAGGCAAAATCGCAAAATAAAAAACAGTATTTTATTTTGCGATTTTGGTCGCTGCGGCGGGTGATTGAACGCGAAAGGGAACCCTGACGGTTCCCTTTCACACTATCCTTCCCTCCGATACTTGTAACCGGGCAGGTTTTTTGACAGTCTGAGCCGCCCTTGCGGGCGGCTTTCGTTTACCGTAATAGGTGTTATTGTAAACTGATTTTCTCCGGCTCCGGCTGCTCGGCCTGTGCTTCGGGCGCAGGGGCTTCCGCCGGAGGCTCCGGCACGGGCGCAGCGGCGGCAGGGATATCCGCTGGGGCGGGAGCCGGCTCCTCGGCGGCCCTGGCCGCCTCCGCCTCCTGCGCCAGCCGCTCGTTCTCGGCGCGGTTGGCCTCCTTCTGGGCGCGGCGGGCATCGGCGGCGGCGAAGAACGCCCGCACCAGCGCCAGCAGCACGAAGAACGCCGCGATCGCCAGCCCGATCCAACCGGCGGCGCGTATCACGAAGAAATCGCGGATGGTGAAGTATTCCTTATAGATACCCAGGAAGTACAGCGCCACGGCGCCCGCCGCGCATAGAATGCACAGCAGCAGCCGGAAAAACGCCTTTACCCGGTGCTTGCGTCCGGCCAGATGTGCCACCAGCAGCGCCAGCGCCGCCAGAAACAGCGCCGGGGACTGGCAGCAGAGGATATAGCCCAACGTCTTGTCCAGCATGGTGCGTCCTCCTTACAGCTGGCACTTGCCCCGGGGCAGGTACTTGCCCACAGAGCCGGGCAGCACCTTGCCGGAGGACACCACGGGCTTGCCCCGCAGCCACACCTGACGGATGGAGCCCTTGGTCACAAAGCCCTCGTAGGGGTTGTAGTCCGCCGCGCCCACCATGTCCTCGGCACGGATGACATGGTCGGCCTTCGGGTCGTACACCACGATGTCCGCGTCGGAGCCGGGTGCCAGCACGCCCTTGCGGGGATACAGGCCGTACAGCTTGGCGGGATTCTCCGCCAGCACGCGGCACATGGCACCCAGACCGATCTTCTTTTTGGCCACGCCGAAGGTGTAGATCAGCTCGCCCCGCGTCTCCACGCCGGGGATGCCGCCGGGAATGGCGGTGAAGTTGTCCCGCCCGGCCAGCTTCTGCGCCGTGGTGAAGGAGCAGTGGTCGGTGGACACGGTCTGCACCTCGCCCCGGCGGATGGCGCGCCACAGGGCGTTGCAGTCCGCCTTCTTGCGGATGGGGGGAGAGCAGACGTACTTGGCCGCCTGAAGCCAGTCCTCGTTGTAGTACACGCTGTCGTCCAGCACCAGATACTGGGGGCACGTCTCCACGAACACCTTCTGGCCGCGCCAGCGGGCGTTGGCGATCTCGTCCAGCGCCTCGATGTTGGTGGTGTGGACGATGACCACGGGGATGTCCACCTGCTCGGCGATGCGCAGCAGCCGTCCCACGGCCTCGGCCTCCATGATGTCAGGCCGCGTCTCCGGATGGCAGTACACGCCGTTCTCGCCCGCGGCCTTCTTCTCCGCGATCAGCGCGTCGATGACACCGGCATTCTCGCAGTGTACGCCGCAGATACCGCCCTTTTCCTTCAGCTTCTTCAGCGCCTTGTACATGGCCTCGTCGCCGATCATCATGGCCGGGTAGGTCATGTACATCTTGAAGGAGGAGATGCCCTCGGCGTACATGTCGTCTATCTCACTTTCGATCGTCTCGTTCCAGTCGTCGATGGTCATGTGGAAGCCGTAGTCACAGGCGCACTTGCCGTCCGCCTTCTCGTGCCACAGACGCAGACCGTCGTGGAGCGTCTCGCCCTTGTTGGGGCAGGCAAAGTCAATGATGGTGGTGGTGCCGCCGTGGAGCGCGGCGCGGGAGCCGCTGGCGAAATCATCCGCCGTGGTGGTGTTGCACACGTCCAGATCAAAGTGGGTGTGCGCGTCGATAAAGCCGGGGAACAGCAGCATCCCGGACACATCCACCACCTGCGCACCGATGGCCGGAATGTCGCGGCAGACGTCCAGTATCTTCTCGCCCTCCACCAGAATATCCGCCCGGCGGGGCCCCTTGCCGGTGATAACGGTACCGCCCTTGAACAGCAATCTCATCACAAGACCTCCTCATTTGAGTAGATTTCTTGGGGATATTGTACCACACTTCCCTGCGGGGTACAATGGTTTTGTGGAGGCCTCCCTATGTGCGGAAGAAAACTTTCGGGGAAAAAGAGGATTTCAGCAAGTTTTTTGGTATAGTATATTGTACGAAAATCGGCCTGCCGGAGCGCGGCGGGGGAAGGGAGGCGCCTCATGCGGTTCAGCGAAGCGTTTTTGGATGAGCTGGCGGCGCGCAGTGACATTGTGGACGTGGTGTCGAGCTATGTGGAGCTGAAGCGCAAGGGTAACAACTATTTCGGCCTGTGCCCCTTCCACAGCGAGAAAACGCCCTCCTTTTCCGTGGCGCCGGACAAGCAGATGTACCACTGCTTCGGCTGCAAAAAGGGCGGCGGCGTGTTCAACTTCATCATGGAGATCGAGAACCTCACCTTTCCGGAGGCGGTGGAGTTTCTGGCCAGACGTGCCGGTATGCCCCTGCCGCAGGAGGGGGAAATGCAGAACGACGGCGACCGTCTGCGCAGACGGGTGCTGGAGCTGAACCGCACGGCGGCGCGGTGGTTCTACGACCAATTGCAGCAGCCCCAGGGCGCGGCGGTGCAGGCCTATCTGGACAAGCGGCAGATACGCAGGAGCGTGGCGGTGCGGTTCGGCATGGGCGCGTCGCTGGATCAGTGGGACGCGCTGCTGCGCGCCATGAGCGAAAAGGGCTTCACCAAAAAGGAGCTGATGGCCGCGGGACTGGCGGTGGCAGGCAGGGGAGGACGGATCTACGACAAGTTCCGCAACCGGCTGATGCTGCCGGTCATCGATGTGCGGGGCGACGTGGTGGGCTTCGGCAGCCGGGTCATCGACAACTCCGAGCCGAAATACATGAACACCACCGACACGCCCACCTACAGCAAGCGCCGGGTGCTCTACGGCCTGAATCTGGCCAAAAAGACCAAGCGCCCCAACATCATCCTGTGCGAGGGCAATCTGGACGTGGTGACGCTGCATCAGGCGGGCTTTGACAACGCGGTGGCCTGCATGGGCACGGCGCTGACACAGGAGCAGATCCATCTCCTCAGCCGGTTCACCAAGGAGCTGGTGCTGTGCTACGACAACGACAAGGCCGGTCAGATGGCTACCGACCGGGCGCTGGAGTTGCTGGAGAACACGGAGTTCAAGGTGAAGGTGCTGCGGCTGCCCCAGCGGTTGGTGGACGGACAGTACGTCAAGCAGGACGCGGACGACTTCATCAAGTATCAGGGGCGCGACGCCTTTGAAAAGCTGCTCAGCGGCAGCGCCAACGGCATGGAGTTCACCCTGTCGCAGGTGGCGGACAAATACGACCTGAAGGAAGACAAGGATCGCATCGCCTATGCCGCCGAGATCGCGGAGACACTGGCCAGACTGGGCGACCCGGTGGAGCGGGAGGTCTATACCACCCGCGCGGCGGAGGCCGCCGGCCTGCCGGCGGAGGCCATGCGCATGGAGGTGGAGCGCGCTCGGAAGCGCAGCTATGCCAAGGAAAAGAAGCAGCAGGAGCGCCGGGAGATGAATCCCGTCAGCGATCGCCAGCCCATCGAACGGGGCATGCGCTACGCCAACATGCGCAGCGCCATGGCGGAGGAGGGCGTCATCCGTCTGCTGCTGCAGGACGACAGCCTGTTCCCGGAGCAGATGCCTGTGCTGCCGGAGGACTTTTCCTCTCCGGCGCTGGCGCATATCTACGACGAGATATGGAAGCGCCGGGGACGGGGCGGTGTGGCATCGCTGGCTGCCGTTCTGGGGCCGGAGGAGATGGATCACCTGACGGTGATCCTGCAAAAGCCGGAATCCGCCGCCAACGCGCCTCAGGCGCTGGCGGATTACATACGCATCATACAGGAGGAATACAACAAGCGCGCCGGCGATCTGGATCCGTTGGCTGCTGCGTGCAAGACGTATAAAGACAAAAAAGGTTACGGAGGAAAGCGAACATGACGGACAAAAAGTACACCCCGGAGGAGCTGGAAAAAATGGCGGATTCCATGCTGAAGGAATCCGCGTCCGGTAAGCCCGGCAAGGGCACGCTGGACGAAAAGGCCATCGCCTCCCTGCCGGCAGCGGCGCTGCTGACCAGCCACGAAAAGCTGAAGGAGCTGTTTGTCAAGGGCAAAAAGAAGGGTAAGCTGGACGCGGGCGAGCTGTCCGAGGTGCTGGACGAGATGGATCTGGAGAGCGATCAGATGGACTCCATCTACGACTCGCTGGAGCAGCTGGGCATCGAGGTGGGCACGGAGGACTTCCTGACCGATCTGCCCGACGATGACGAGCCGGCCATGGAGGAGATCGCGGAGATCGAGGAAGAGGAGCTGGTGGATCCCAACACGCTGGTGGACAGCTTCAACATCGACGATCCCGTGCGCATGTACCTGAAGGAGATCGGCAAGGTGCCCCTGCTGACCGCCGATCAGGAGGTGGAGCTGGCTACCGTCATGTCCGCCGGCCGCGAGGCCGAGGCGCGGCTGGCGCAGGCGGAGGCCGACGGCGAGACGATCCCCGACGAGGAGCTGGCACAGCTGAAAAAGCAGGTCAAGGCCGGTGAACGGGCCAAGCAGAGTCTGGCCGAGGCCAACCTGCGTCTGGTGGTGTCCATCGCCAAGCGCTATGTGGGGCGCGGCATGCTGTTCCTGGATCTGATCCAGGAGGGCAATCTGGGTCTTATCAAGGCCGTGGAAAAGTTCGACTACACCAAGGGCTACAAGTTCTCCACCTACGCCACATGGTGGATCC
>OIWU01002746.1_pt1 | contig 14487 bp, 10 predicted proteins | sample 1587711 | NCBI WGS metagenome assembly OIWU01 (sample SAMEA3888909, study PRJEB22519) | human gut metagenome | biome: human gut; feature: human-associated habitat; material: faeces | place: Denmark | collected 2010 | reverse complement strand
ATGGTGCAAAGGTAAGAACTTTTACGATAAAGGGCAAGGTATAAATGCGGAGCCGTTTACAAAAGAGTGTGGCAATGCGTGGCATTAGGTGGCAACAGAAATACCGCTTACTACCACGCATTATTCGCTTATAATCAGAGAGTTAAATGCATTGGTGACAGATGTGGCAATAGAAACAGAAAAACATTTTCGTATAAGAATCATAAAGGTAGGAATAAACTTCTTTTTACTTTACCATTCGCATGTATTGGCAATTGTGCCGAAATCATGAACTTCATTATGCGAACTCATCCACTTCATTTCATGAGTTCATCTACTTCATTGAGTTGACACATACGGCTGCGGTGGCTGAAGGAGACGACTGAGTTAGCTGAAGGAGACGACTGAGTTAGCAGAATGAGACGGCTGCATTAGCTGAAGGAGTCGAATGCTGTGACCGGAGGAGACGAATGCGATAGCTGAAGGAGTCGAATGCGGTGGCTGAAGGAGTCGAATGCGATAGCTGAAGGAGTCGAATGCAGTGACCGGAGGAGACGAATGCGATAGCTGAAGGAGTCGAATGCGATGGTCGAAGGAGACAAATCCGGCGGCTGAAGGAGTCTAAAGCAAGCCACAACTTCCGGTACTCTATCGCAGCATTGAGCGCATTGTATATCTTTTGATTCCTACATCAAACCACAACACAAAAGGTAAAGGTTTAGTGAAGCGTGAAGTTGTATATCTTTTGATTCCTACATCAAACCACAACTACTCTCCAATAATGCAGAAACGAATTTTGTTGTATATCTTTTGATTCCTACATCAAACCACAACACCATGGTTGGTTTCGCAGCTGTGATGGCGTTGTATATCTTTTGATTCCTACATCAAACCACAACTATCTATATGTTTAGGGGTGGCTATCCATGTTGTATATCTTTTGAATCCTACATCAAACCACAACCCTGCACCTGCTTGATGTAGGCAGCGCATTGTTGTATATCTTTTGAATCCTACATCAAACCACAACATAGGTCTATCAATCCGTTAGGTGCCGGCGGTTATATATCTTTTGAATCCTACATCAAACCACAACCGCGAGTTGATGGGACATACATCAATCTCGTTGTATATCTTTTGAATCCTACATCAAACCACAACCATCCGTCATTCTGTATCTTGCCGATGTAGGTTGTATATCTTTTGAATCCTACATCAAACCACAACTGTAATGAATGTATGAAAACAATTTTATCAGTTGTATATCTTTTGAATCCTACATCAAACCACAACCATCAGGTCGATATTGTTATTGTGAGCGATGTTGTATATCTTTTGAATCCGACATCAAACCACAACCTTCTTTGTGTGGTCTTACTCCAACTGCATGTTGTATATCTTTTGAATCCTACATCAAACCACAACGCGAGGGCTGAATAATTGTTTTCTAATATGTTGTATATCTTTTGAATCCTACATCAAACCACAACGGGGTGGAATTGTGCGTTTTTAGTGCAAAAGTTGTATATCTTTTGAATCCTACATCAAACCACAACATGTGGCTTAAGGGTATCCGAATGCCGTAAGTTGTATATCTTTTGAATCCTACATCAAACCACAACCCTAAAGCAGAATGGAGGAATCTTCGAGCCGTTGTATATCTTTTGAATCCTACATCAAACCACAACCTGCTGCAACTGCTGCCGAATCTGCTCAAAGTTGTATATCTTTTGAATCCTACATCAAACCACAACTCAATATGATGGCGCATGGTATGAATGGACGTTGTATATCTTTTGAATCCTACATCAAACCACAACTCTTTGAGATGAACCCAGGAGATACTATTGTTGTATATCTTTTGAATCCTACATCAAACCACAACTGACCTTACATAAGGAGATCAGCAAGTCTGTTGTATATCTTTTGAATCCTACATCAAACCACAACTAGAAGTTAGCCGCTTCCTTTCCGGCAGCGTTGTATATCTTTTGAATCCTACATCAAACCACAACTAGAATCGTCTGTGTCCCTTCAGAAGTCTGTTGTATATCTTTTGAATCCTACATCAAACCACAACTTCCAGTCCCTTTGGAAGTATTTTGAGCAGTTGTATATCTTTTGAATCCTACATCAAACCACAACCTATAGAATATAACATACTGATTCACAACATATATCAATCACTTCTTCTAATAAGAAATGGCGTGCAGGATATAATTTCTAATGCAAAAGTACTAAAAAAACTCCAATTGAATAGGTTCACTGATAACTTTTTTCGATATTTTACTCTTATTAATACTTTTGGGCTTACCCCAGAAGTTATAGATATCTCCATATTGCTTATCTGTTACACTTAACAAACTTACTTTTCCTATCTCCGGAAGCAAAGATTTTACCCGTTTTATATGCACTTCCAAACTTTCCCTTGATGCGCAATGACGGATATAGACAGAAAATTGCATCATGGAGAAACCATCTTTCTCCAAGTTTTTACGAAAAAGAGAAGCAGCCTTCATCTCTTTTTTCGTAGTAACAGGTAAATCGAAAAACACAAATAACCACATTATATGATAAGCATTTAGTCTATCTTCAGTCATGTCATAATAGGTAAGGAAAGTTTTTTCATTTCTCCAGAATAATATTTAACAAGAGAGGCAGTTGTTATGGTCAAAGCAATCTGCAAAGGTCGCTTAACCTTTCCTATATTGACATCACAATTCAACACACGCATTATCTCAGCCTTTGATTCTTTATTCAGTTCAGTAATTCCATTGCCATAAAGTCGAAAAACTATTTCATCAACAAATGGTCGATATGGTTCCATTACATCATCAGCTAAAGGAAAAGCATTATATCTGCTTTTATGAAAGATGCCCAAATTCGGGAGCAAACCAGAACCTAGCAAAGCACGTACAACAGCTGCACGTAATATAGCATAGCCATAATTTAGAAGAGCATTAGGCGGACATCCATCCCTTTCTCTTTTAAAGAAGTTACCGAAAAGGCTATTCCAATACACCTTTGCCGCTAATCCCTCCCTATTGTCAGGATCTCCACTCTTAACATTATTATAATAAGGTTTGAGAATATCTTTATTCTTACCAGCAAGAGCCAAGACTGCGGCTTGATTTTCAATCTTTGACTCTATAATCTGTTTCCAGGCTTGCTTTTTCATTGGCTCAGTAACAGCAAGCTGAAATTTTAAACTTTCAGCTTGCGTTGTATTAGCATCTAAGCTTTGCAACATAGATGTTGGCATCATTTTGTTATCACATAAGATAACAGCAACATTATTCTTTACCAACTCGTTGAGAAGCGGCAAAGTAATGCTTATCATTTGGTTTTCCAAGACAACACACCCTATATCTTCAATAGGGCGTGTTATCTTGTCGGCACTATCTTTCCAAGAGATTACAATCTGGCAATTCTTGAGTGAAAGACAGACTGGTGTTGAAAAGAACAATGTCTGCTTAATCATTTCATTTTAATCTTTTAATTTCACCTAATTCATTAATCTCGAAGTCATAGCCTTGAACTAAAGCCGAGAATTTACTATAACTATACAGTCCCTTAGAATCTCCTATACAGAAGCCTTTGGTAACTTTAGGTACTTCTGACGATGGTCGAGCCTCAGTATGCTTAGTTACAACAATTCGACCATCCTTCCAAAGTTCCGTTACTTTATAGAGTCTACGACTCCAATCACCGTTGTTTTCCCAGATCTCATCTGGATTGTCAACATAAAGTAGTACCATCGTTCCCTTTTTTAAAGTATAGTACAAATTAAGCCCATCTTTATTTAGCTGTACAACATTTCCATCAACTAGCACTTTGTCGTTACTTTGCTTATAAAATCTTGCAGCATCAAGCATATTGATGAATTCATACATATACTTTACTTTTCCTTTTGATGTTACACCTTTATAAACTGCCATTAAGTAATTATCATCAGGAGCAACATAATAATCATTTTTATAGCTTTTATTAGATGTATCACGCGGTTTGCGATGTTCGAAACTTAATGGATTTTTTACAGAAGTTATACATCTTACCTTTTTTATCGGAATCTGCTTTTCTTCATTCATCCATATCGTACCATTTAATGCATCTTTACCGCCTTCAGCTACTGCATTTTGTATAATTCTCCTAACAACATCATCTACAATATTTTTTATATCTAGATCACTAAGGTGACTATCAACATTTTTACGAACAACATAAAACGGCATATCCTCATCCGATCTCATAATTGCTCCATAATAAGTATCTTTATGCAATGATCCCCTTGCTGCATCACCCTTACAAAGAACTTTCTTCTTCTTTTTTAGGCCATTGATATCAACATCAAGAAGAATTCTACGGCGTCCTTGCTTTGGCATATTATCTGGTGTATAATGATAAACCAAGATTTCATCCTGCACCTTCTCTATATCCTCAACAAATGTAGACCAAGGCTTTTTAAAATAAGCCTTTGACATGCCATACCATTCATGATTTTCCTCATCATGATAGTATGCTCCCAACTTATTATATTCATCTAAGCCGATACATGCAATAACGATGGCATCAATACAATGATGAACATGATTTACACGTTCCTTCTGACTATATACCTTTTGGATACCCCAAATCTTTCTAAAATCAGAAGTCGCAATACCTTTAACGGTATAGACATGCTTGAAAAGGGATTTCAAATAAAGACGTGCATATTTAGAAATCACGCTGATATCCGTACCTTGACGACGACTAAATCCATCAGGTACACTTTCCATCGTGAAACGTAAATACTTACCTCGCCAGTAATCGCGTTGCAATTCTAAAAGATGCCGTTTACGAATGATCGCATCCTTTTGATCTTTAGTAGTTGCTCCCTTTGACATCTTCTTTTGTCTACGAATTTGACCATCAAGAGACTCATACTTTTCTCTCCAGTCATTAATACGTGCCATAATTTCATCATGGTTAGGCAATTCTGTTGGCAACTTAGTTTTCTTGACTTCTCTATTGAAACGACTATCACAGAGAGTCAAATTCATTTTTGTACTGTCACCACCTACACTACGAGGAATAGTATGCTCTATATCAAACTTTGGATTAGCTCCAACAAAGTCTGATATCCGTATTTGCTTACCCGTATATAAACAGATGTGCCCCTGTTCTTCCCAGAGAACATATTTCAAGACATCTGCATCAGTTGGTTCTATATCATTTCCCGTTTCTGCCTTAAAGAGATTTCTTATTTTCTTGCGAGCCTCATCATTCTTGTTTTGATTTTCTTTTGTGTATGCAGCAATAGCATTACGCTTATTAGCATCATTCAATTCACGAGCAAACTCAATATGAATTTCTGTATCTTGATCTATCTTACCTTCCTCCAACAAGCGGTTTACCAATTTACGCAATCTGAACATAGAACGCATAGCCATAGGGTTACGCACACTATCAATTCGAGGTGAACCAAGCTGATAAACACCATGATTGTTGGTGCGTTGCACTCTAGGATACATCTCCATCATAGAAGGATGGTAAAGCTTCTTGAGCTTCTCATCAGATACATGATACTGCTTCTTTAGATACTCCTTGATACACACTTCGAAAGTACGTGCATCCTTAGAATCAATCTGATTCATTTCATGGATAATATTATCAATGGCAGCATTACGCATTTCCCCTATATTCCATTCGTATTGCGGCATCACTTCACATAAGTTACCCAAGAAAACAGCATGAGAATAAATCAAACCTCTTCTAAGATAAGGAAGAATCTTACAGATAGCCTTCAAACTTAAAGACGCATAATCACTTGGCAAAGATATCTCACAAAACTTCTTTGCTTCTTCATCATCCAATTGCAGACGATTCTTAGCAAACTCTGCAAGTTTTGCATCATCTGTATAGAAGAACAATACATGCCAAATATCATTGACTACATTCAAACGACTTTTACCCTCGGCTAGCGTATAGGTTTCGCAAAGAGCATCAATCCAATTCTCACCAAAAATATCTTTTAGAGCAGCTGTTACAGGACAACCAGAAACAGATGTATCCATAGGATAATTGAAAAGATATGGCATTTCTGCATCAGAACTCTTCTTGTAAAATCCATAATGTTTCTTTGGAGCCAATTTCTTTGCTATATCTTCAAAATCAAACTGCTTCTTTGATTTGCGAAAGAACAAAGGCATAATAAGTTCTCGCTCTTCTGTAGACAAAGGGCGTAAAGCTGAATCATTTGGTGTCTGAATTTTAATATTATTGATAAAAGAGAGCATTCTAAACTCTTCATACATAGGATGTGAAGAAGGACATTTCGTTTTGTTCTTCTCAAACACACATTTGCCCACTTGTCCCTTTTGTGACTTTAATGGTCGCTGATCAAAAATGGCTTTTTCTATTTGGCGTACTATCTCTGGACCAAGATTCTTATCTAACTTCTGCTTTTCACAAATAGCCTTAAACTCTGCCAGATAATGTTCATTTCGTGCAGTATAATGATTGCGAATTTTCTCTCCTTTATTATAGAGAGAATAGAAATAATCACCTAAATATTCATACCCATCATCATGCATCTCCTGAGTCAAGTTGCTGATACTTTCTTTTACTTTTCCAGTATCATCACCACTCTGATCTTTACGATTGCTCAAAAAGCCACGACGCTGAATCATGTGATAAAAAGCACGCCCCAAAATATACCTATCAGTCATACTGTTGAAGTCTAGACACTCATGAAGACACTTATGTCTATAAGCGTATGGCGTCTTTTCTGATTCATCATCAGTACCTTGCCATTGCATAAACAAGTCGTTCTTAGGATACTCTTTTTTGAGTCTCCAAGCAGAAAGTTCAACCTTAGAAAGCGGTGGACACAAATGCGCATCACTTAAAATACGAAGCAGACGTATCTTACGTAATTTAATACGATAGTTTCTGACTCTTGATGCCTTATGAGCCGTACGGTCAGCTGCTTTAGAAGACTCTATGCCTTTTTCTATTTTAACACCTTCCTGAAAGATGTTCACACCTTTATCCAGCAAATGATATTCATCCGCCTTCTTTTCTACAATAGCCCATCCAAGACTATTGGTACCAGTATCAATTCCTAGTATTTTAGTCATATCAGTATTATTTTATATACTTAATTATTAATTTTCTGTAAAATTACAACCTTTTTATTGGATAAACAAATATTTTGTATTATATTTGCAGCAGAAAATAAGATTTCCTACATCTTATCACAATAAGGCAGTAATTGCCGAAGGTGTAAAACCTATACTCCCGCCTCGGTGGGAGTTTTGTTTTTTATGTACCTCCCATTTTCTCCAGCAAGTTCATCCTTGCCTTATCAGCAATCTTTTTCGCCTCCTGATAGCACCCATCAATTTCTTCATAGGTGTATGCATTCCGAGCCTCAGCGATGCTTTCGGTTGCAACCTCTTCGAACATATCGAAGACGATTTGTTCATTATTATTCTGCTTCATATCTTTCTATTTTGAATCAAAATCAATCTGTTTTAACAGTTTCCATCTTCCTGTACGTGGAGCACCAACACGACAAATCATATCAGCCTTTTGCAATATAGAAAGTTCTCGTTCTATGGTGCGTTGAGGGATTCCCGACATTACCGCCATTTGTTTGGCGGTAATATCGAAATGCTTTGCTATGAAAGAAAGGATAATTTGCTGACGATAAGTAAGTTTCATTACCGCCACATTACCGCCAACATTACCGCCATCTCCGCCATTTACACCGACATCCCCGCCACGCTCTGCGATAACTTCATCTATCGTTTTGCGCTGGATAATCGCCATCACGCCACCTCCATTTTCTTCTATCGTTGGCAATGGCAAGCTGGCACGTTCAAACTCCTCGGCAATCTTCTTGAAACCACGTCCCCATGACTCCACAAAGCCTGCTTTGTAAAAAACATTGGCAATATTATGGTTACGAGGATAAGAAGAATGCTTCTGCAACAAAGCTGCAGGAGTCAACTCTTTTGGCAACAATCCATAATTCCACAATTCTATACTGCGGTCGTAGATACGCATCTGGATGGCAGGACCGGTATAAGCCTTATGCGAAATGGCATTGTATATCAACTCTCGTAATGCCTTATCAGGAATCTCCAACTGCTCTATGCGCTGCAATCCCTCATAGTGAATAGGCGAAAGCAGATACTTGGTTCGGAGTACTTCCATCACCCTACTAGCCATCTGAATCAGGTTGCCTTCAATCACATCCTGAATAATCAAATCGCTCTCATCTGTATGAAAACGTCCTATCTTGAATACCGCAGATGGGAAGAACTGACCAACATGCTTTCCGAAAAGCAAGATGGCAGCATTTTTCAATTCACCTTCCCTGGTAAACAAGCCAAGATTACGCAATACCTGCTCTGTGGACGAATTGACCTCTGATTCATCCATACGACCTGCCTTGATGCTACATTGCAAAAAATAGTCAATCGCATTGCGGTCAATATCATCAAGAGTTGCACCATAAACAGGAATATCATCCCATGAATGTCCCATCTTGTCCATGATGAATTGCTGCAAAGCAAGCCCTTTGAGTTCTTGCTTGGTAGAACCACTACGATAATGATACGTACCTTTATAGGCTATCGGCATATTACTTGGTGAGACCACAATCTCTATATACTCTTTATCACCTTCCATAAGAAGGTTTACATCTTCTACGATACCTAGATAATTAACTATCTTGTTAGGAATATCTTCCAACAATCGTTTGGCATCAGATAAACCGATTACTTCTTTCTGGTCGTTTACACCGATATAAATACGTCCACCTTGGGCATTGGCGAAACCACATATCCATTTCAGATATTCATCACGCCATGATTCCTTGTATTCTATATTTTGACTTTCATTCTGCATATTCTATTCCTCCATACTTTTGATGATTGAATTGACTCTCTTCTCCCTTCCCAATGTCTCGGGAAATACATAGTGGCCATTACCTATTTCTCGAGGATTAGGCTCTATATGCTCGGCATACCATGCCCGTTTATACTCGGTGGTGATGATGCCGTAATCCCTGGCGGCGATGATGGAAGCGGCGAGAGATGCGCCATACAGTTCCTTGATGTCAATCATCTCCTCCAGCGTTATCTTCTCACGTTTCTTGGAACCCACCTCTTCGATAAGCGCCAATTTAGGAAGAAGAAAGAAACTGGCAAAGAGATCACAACGCTTCTCCAGCCTCAGCGGACTATCTTCCGGGAAGAGGAGAAGCAGATGGGCCAGTTCATGTACTGCCGTGAAACGAAGTTTCTCTACACTGCTCTTTTCGGGATTGAAATCGAGAATCATCAGCGGATGCTTCTTATCTGCCCAGGTGCTCATTCCGAAGACATAATCCGGGAGAGTTGCAGCAAGTATCATGATACCTTTTCTTTCCAAGAGTCTCAGGATACTGGCGATAGGTCCATCACCGCAATGCCACTTTTCACGAAGAAGGTCGGCAGCATGGATGGCATCTTCAAGGGTTGATACCTTGGTGCCTTTTACCGGATTCTTGAACCGGGTAGGAAAGCCTGCTTCTTTCTCCTTCGTAAGATACTGCTCTGCCCAAAACGAGAGTTTTGCTTCAAGGGCTTGCAACTCGTCTTCGGACAACTTGCCATTGGAGGTGGTGCGGAGCATAGGCATATCTATCTTGAGATTGGTTCCTTCGAAATATTCCTCGCTGATATTGAGGGCTTTGGCTATGGCTTGCAGAGCATCACGCTTAGGGCGCATGATGCCTTTCTCATATCGGGAGATGCTCTGCTTGGTGATGGCTCCGTTGGTTCGCTCTACGAGTTTATCCATGCTGAGCCCCATCATCTGTCGCGCTTCCCGCAATCTTATAGAAAATGATTCATTAATCATAATTGTCAGCTTTTTAATTTGTTGACAAATATAAGAAAAAGAATTGATTTTGTAACTAAGTATTTATAAGATTTAACATAAAAAAGCAGGCAAATGATAAAATAACAAGAAGAATTTAGGCAAAATCAGGTTTACACATTATTATAATAGAAAACACCTTGACCATACAAAACATACAGTCAAGGTGTTATACATATATTCATTCTCTATCTTAGTTGCTATAAGCACTCTCACCATGCTCGTAGATGTCGAGACCTTCCTCCTCTACTCGCTTGTCAACACGTACACCTACACTCTTATCTACTACCTTGAAGATAATGTAGGTAACTACTACGCTGTAGATGATGCTTACCACGGTGGCTACAATCTGAACCCAAAGCTGATGCCAGTCGCCATAGAGGGCACCCTGTACACCTTCGGCTCCTGTTACATACTGAGTGGCGAAGACACCGGTGAGGATAGAACCCAGGATACCACCCATACCATGAACACCAAAGGCATCGAGGGCATCATCATACTTGAACTTCTCCTTCACCACAGCTACCATGAAGAAGCAGACGATGGTGGAAATGATACCGATGCAAAAAGCTCCGAAAATATCGGTACTGCCGGCTGCAGGAGTGATGGCTACCAGTCCGGCAACAGCACCGGTACAAGCACCTACCGTAGTTGGCTTCTTGTTCACAATCCAGTCGATGAGCATCCAGGTAGTGGCTGCCGCTGCTGTGGCGATATGGGTTACGAGGAAGGCGTTGGCTGCCAGACCATCAGCTGCCAGACCGCTACCGGCATTGAAACCGAACCATCCCAACCAGAGGAATGACATACCCATGAACACGAAGGTGATGTTGTGAGGTGTGATAGGATGACCTGCACGGTAATCATCACGCTTGCCTACACAGAGTGCCATGACCAGAGCGGCTACACCGGCATTGATATGAACCACGGTACCACCCGCAAAGTCGATGGCTCCCATCTCCTGCAGGAAACCGCCACCCCATACCCAGTGGGCCATTGGAAGATAAGCGATGATAACCCAGAGGATGGTGAAAAGTACATAACCGCTGAACTTCACGCGCTCGGCAAAAGCACCGAGAATCAAGGCTGGAGTAATGAGGGCGAACATGCACTGGAACATTGCAAAGGTGAGTTCCGGAATGCCTGTAGGCATGATGGCATCCAGACCGATGCCGTGAAGGAAACATTTATCGAAACCACCGATGACGCAAGCTAGAGGATTGCCCGAATCGGCATATTCTGTAGAGAATGCCCAGGAATAACCGAAGGCTACCCATATCAGACTGACTACTGCCACGATGAATACCGTCTGCATCAGGATGCTGAGAATATTCTTCTGGCGCACCAAACCACCATAAAAAAGTGCTATACCCGGGATTGACATCAAAAGCACCAAGATGGTGGCCATGATCATCCACGCTGTGTTACCCGTATCAAGTGTCGTCAATAATAAACTGCTCATAAAAATATCTTATAGTTAAATTAGAATACTAAATAATATTTATTAAAGATAAGTAAGAATGCCTAATTCAACATTCAACACTTAACATTCAACATTTTAAATTATTCCTCTTTCTCAGCGTTATACAATGCGATGTCGCCACGTTCGCCGGTTCTGATTCTAACGGTATCGAGTACAGGAATCACGAAGATTCTGCCATCTCCTACTTCACCTGTCTGTGCAGCGCCCTGGATGGCAGCGATGGTAGGCTCCACATTCTTATCACGAACCACAATATTCAGAAGCACACGTTCGATGCTGCTGGTATCGTACATCACACCACGATAAATGCGAGCCTGGCGCATCTTTCCCTCACCTCTTACATTATAATAAGAGAACCACTCGATGTCGGCAGCCAAAAGTGCCTTCTTGACATCCTCGAATCTAGACTTGCGGATAATTGCCTCAATCTTCTTCATAATCCTTTAATAATTAATAATGTGTTAATACTTCTATTGATTGTCTCTTTTCGAAAACGGACCTTCATTGGTTGCTATTCAAATCAAGCCTTTCTTTTGCATTATGTTCGTTTTCGGCTGCAAAATTAATACATTTTGTCAGCATTTTAAAGAAAATAAAAACATTTCGCTTTCACTTTTTGTCGAACATTTTAAATTTATCGAGGCTTATCATATTCTCCTTACAATTTGTAAGGCAGAAAGCATTTTTATAACACAAATTGTAAGATTGCGAAAAATAATCAAGATTTCTGTATTTATTTTCTTGCATATTTCAACAAATCGTCGTACCTTTGCAACCGAAATCAAACAAATAGTCATCGAAATATTCGAAAGACTAGCAAAAAGTCAAATCTCAAAAGAGATAAGACATGAGAGATAAAAGAAGAGTATTCAAACATAAAGAACAACGCAGATGAAAGAAACAGTTCATTTTACAAAGATGCAGGGAGCGGGTAACGATTATATATATGTAGATACCCAACAATACGACATCCCTGACCCAGAGAAGGCGGCCATTGCCTGGAGTGCTTATCACACGGGCATAGGAAGCGACGGACTGGTTCTTATCGGAAAGCCGCACGACGGCAGAAGAGCAGATTATTCGATGCGTATCTTCAACGCCGATGGTTCAGAAGCGATGATGTGCGGCAATGCAAGCCGATGCATCGGTAAGTATCTTTACGAAAAAGGATTGACCCGAAAGGACACCATCCGACTGGAAACACTTTCGGGTATCAAGATATTGAAACTTCACCTTCAGGATAATAAAGAAGTTGTGGAATCGGTAACAGTAGACATGCTGGAACCCAAACTTGAAAATCCCGAGCAATTCATAGGCCCTTCGGTGCTCGAAGCTGACGGCAGAAAATTTGAAGGCACCTATGTTTGCATGGGTAATCCGCATTTCGTTACCTTCGTGGATGACATCGACACCATCGACATCGCCCACTATGGTAAAATTCTGGAAAGAGACAAGGCATTTCCCCAGAGATGCAACATAGAATTTGCACAAGTAACTGACACAGACGCCATAAGGACACGAGTTTGGGAAAGGGGAAGCGGAATAACAATGGCTTGCGGAACAGGAGCCTGTGCCACAGCCGTAGCCGCAGCCCTTACCAAGCGTACTGGCAGAAAAAGCAGTATCGTGATGGATGGCGGAACGCTGGAAATAGAATATAGCGAGGCTGATGATCATGTTTACATGACGGGACCTGCAGCATTCGCCTTTGAAGGAGAAATTGAATTATAAATAAGAGCAAACTTAAATAACAAATGGTCGATAATGACCACAAATAAAAGGAGAAACAAAATATGGCATTAGTTAATGAACATTTCCTGAAGTTGGCCAACAACTACTTGTTTGCCGACATCGCAAAGAAGGTGAACGCCTACAAGATTGCACATCCCAAGCAGCGTGTAATCAGTCTGGGCATCGGTGACGTAACCCAGCCTCTCTGCCCTGCCGTCATCAAGGCAATGCACAAGGCTGTAGACGAGATGGCTGAGCAGGCTTCTTTCAGAGGCTACGGTCCGGAGCGAGGCTACGACTTCCTCCGAGAGGCAATCATCAAGAACGACTTTCTGCCACGTGGCATTCATCTTGACGCCAACGAGGTATTCGTAAACGATGGAGCCAAGAGCGATACAGGAAATATCCAGGAGATTTTGAGATGGGATAACAACATCGGCGTTACCGACCCGATTTATCCGGTTTATATAGACTCTAACGTGATGATAGGTAGAGCCGGAGTCTTCGAGAACGGCAAGTGGAGCAATGTAACCTACATGCCTTGCGATGAGAGCGATGACTTCATCCCTCAGATTCCAGACCACCGTGTGGACATGATTTATCTCTGTTACCCAAACAACCCTACGGGTACGGTCATCTCGAAAGAAGAACTCAGAAAATGGGTAAACTATGCTATCAAGAACGAGAGCATCATCCTCTATGATGCAGCCTACGAGGCATATATCACCGACCCATCAATTCCTCATTCTATCTACGAGATTCGTGGAGCCAGAAAGGTAGCGATAGAATTCCACAGTTATTCGAAGACTGCCGGATTCACCGGTGTGCGTTGTGGTTACACCATCGTTCCTAAGGAGTTGAAGGCAAAGACATTGGCAGGTGAGGAAGTGGCATTGAATCCTATCTGGGACCGCCGCCAGTGCACCAAGTTTAATGGTACAAGCTATATCAGCCAGCGTGCTGCCGAAGCCATCTACACCCCAGAGGGTAAGGAACAGGTGAAGGCAACCATCAACTACTATATGGAGAATGCCCACTTCATGAGAGCAGAACTCCAGAAACTCGGCTTGAGAGTATATGGCGGTGAGAATGCACCTTATCTCTGGGTGAAGACACCAAACAACACGCCAAGCTGGAAATTCTTCGAAGAGATGCTTTATGGTGCCAGCGTAGTCTGCACTCCAGGTGTCGGCTTCGGTCCATCGGGCGAAGGCTACATCCGACTCACCGCCTTCGGCGAGCATGAGGACTGCAAGGAAGCCATGGAGAGAATAGCCAAATGGCTGGGAAAATAATTCAACACTTAACATTGAACATTAAACATTTAAAAATATAAGGTATGAGCAACTTAAGATTTGAAGCTGTTTCAGAGGCTTCCAAGAGAA
>OIWU01002738.1_pt1 | contig 14507 bp, 14 predicted proteins | sample 1587711 | NCBI WGS metagenome assembly OIWU01 (sample SAMEA3888909, study PRJEB22519) | human gut metagenome | biome: human gut; feature: human-associated habitat; material: faeces | place: Denmark | collected 2010 | reverse complement strand
CCTCCGGCACGCCGATGTGGTACAGCCACTCCATGCAGATCTCCTTGCCGGTGCACTCGCGCATGGGCTTCTTCACATAATCGCCGGGCTTATCGGTAAACAGCGAATAGACCCAGACAAGGCAGTGATCTTTGGGCTGTGCGCGGAACTGCGGCTGGCGGTTGATCGTCCAGCTCATGAGCCAGCTGGAATCCTTGACGGTGACGATGCCGCCGGTCACAACATGACCGGTGAACGGGTCGCGCTTGCAGATATTTTTGATATAGGGAATGATCTTCTGATCGAGCGTTTCGACGGTTGCACTCATCCAGTTCGTCTGCTCAGGATCGTAGCAGAACTTGTCGGGATGGCCGAAGGACGAATCCTGCGCGGCGATCTTGCGCCACATATCCCAGCCGCCGCCGGGCTTGATCTCCGTGTTATAGGGGGCAGGCTCGTTCTGGCTGCCGCGGGAGGAATTTTCGACACAGCCGCCATTGGTAATAAAAACAAGATCGTTTTCTGTCAGATTGATGGCGTCCTCTTTCCCCTCGCGGATGATATCGATACGCTTGGCAAGCTTGCGGGCCGGGGTGCAGTCGAATTCCACGTTCACGACCTGAACGCCATAGTGGAACTGTACGCCGAAGCCCTTGAGATACTCGACCATCGGCAGGATCATGGACTCATACTGGTTATATTTCGTGAAGCGCAGCGCCTTGAAATCAGGCAGGCCGCCGATGTGGTGGATATAGCGCTGGATATAGAGCTTCATTTCCAGGGCGCTGTGCCAGTTTTCAAAGGCAAACATCGTGCGCCAGTAGAGCCAGAAGTTGGAGTTGAAGACTTCGTCGTCAAAGAAGTCTGTGATGCGCTTGTCCTGCAGGTCTTCATTCGGGGTGAAGAACAGCTTCATGATCTCCATCGCGCCCTTGTCGGAAATGTCGAACTTGCCGTCGGTATGCGCGTCCTGACCACGGTTGACGGTTGCGCGGCAGAGGGAATAGTTCGGGTCTTCCTTGTTCAGCCAATAATACTCGTCAAGGACGCTTACGCCCTCGGTTTCAATGGACGGGATGGAGCGGAACAGATCCCACATGACCTCGAAATGATTGTCCATCTCGCGGCCACCGCGCATGACATAGCCGACGTTTTCAAACTTATAGCCGTCGCAAGCGCCGCCGGGAATCGAATCCTTCTCCAGAATGTGCACATGCTCGCCCTTCATCTGGCCGTCACGAACAAGATAACAGGCTGCCGTCAGAGCGGCGAGGCCGCTGCCGACGATATAGGCCGATTTCTGATCAACGCCTTCCGGCTTTTTGGGTCTTGCAAACGCTTCATAGTTACCGCTCGAATAATACATGATTCATACCTCCATAAAAAGTCTGGAAACATTGCTTTATGTTTCCCTTTCGATGGTATGAGCATACTACGGATTCAAAAAATGCACAATAATCAGAAAACGCCCTGTGATAAAGTTCTTATCACAGGGCGCTGATCTGTTCAATTTCTTATCAATCAGCCGGATTTGATGGAGTGTCAATCCGGAAACGGCCAAGCGCGGCGGAAACGCTGCCGTGGATGACGCAGTCCAGCCGGTCGATGATTTCTTTCGGTTCGCCCTTCATGTCGTGCTTAATCCAGTCGAGCATGAGGCCGACAAAGGCGTATTTATAGACGTTTGCAATAAACGCCTTGTCTTCTGGACGGACAGACATACCAGCTGCTTGCTCTTCGACTACGCCTTCAAGAAGATCATATGTCAGCTTATAGAGATAATTTTCAACCTGTTCCCGGCTGACGGAGTGATAGACGTTCATGATGAAAGGTTTGTTTGCCAAGACTGCCTCGAAAATCTGTTCAAAGCCCTGCTGCCATGTCTCATAGGTTTTCTTCCCTGCCAGCGCCTTTGCTGCATCCTCTTGACATGACCATTCAACCAGATCGTAGATGTCCTTGAAATGATAATAAAACGTCATGCGGTTGATACCGCAGTCGTCGGCAATATCGCTGATGGTGATTTTATGGAGCGGCTTTTGCAGGAGCAGGTTTTTAAGCGACTGCTCCAGCGCACGTTTGGTCAGATCGGACATATGGGCCTCCTGTCTCGAAAAGCGTACAAGCGCTTTTTTTCAGAGTACCCGCTTTTTGCAGAAATGTCAAGATAGCGGCTTGACAGGTAAGTGTACTATGTGTATAATACAGCCATCAAGTGTATGAGTTGAGTAATACGGTGGTGACGGATATGGTGTCGTTTGAAGCGTTCCGAGCAGTGGACGGAACGCCGGTGTATCTGCAGATTATCAATTTTATCAAACGGGGGGCGATTGCCGGAACGATTCGGGACGGCGATGAACTGCCGTCCCGCCGGGTTCTGTCGGCGCTGCTCGGCATCAACCCGAATACGGTGCAGAAAGCGTTTCACATTTTGGAGGAAGAGCATCTGATGGAATCGCGTACAGGCGCAAAAAGCTGCATGACGCTGCCGCCGGATATACTGGATGCGCTGCGGCGGGAGGTCTTATCAGACGAGCTGCGCACCATGGCCCGCACACTGCGGCAGCTGGGAATTTCCAAAGAAGAAGCGCTGCGTCTCATCGAGCAGGCGTGGGAGGAGGAAGCGCAATGAAAAAACAGGTATCCGTATTCGGATTGCATACGCGTGCGGCGCTGAACCGGCTGCTGCTGGCAGCGCTGGGGTTGCTGGCGGTCGAGTTGATCCTTGCCGGGGTGTGTATCGCGCGCGGAACAGCGCTTACGCTGTCCGGCAGCAGACTGGAAACTGCGCTGCAGCATTCGTTCCGGGCCGGGATTATCGCGCTTCAGGTGCTGCTGGCATTCAGCCTCGGTTCAAACAGCCGGTACGGCTATACGCTGCGGCGGCTGCGGATATCAGAGCGCTGCGTCTTTCTGTGGAGCTGCGCATGCAACGCGCTCTGCTATGCGGTCTTGTGGTGTGTGCAGATCATGGCGGCTGTGGGCGCGGCATTCTGGAACGCAAAAAGCGCCGTGTATTCGGCTGGCCCGCAGGGCGTGTTCGTGGATTTCTACCGCAGCGGCTTCCTACACGGGCTTCTGCCGCTAGCAGACGGGTATGTATGGGCGCGCAACGCACTGTTCGTGCTGGCGCTGGGCTGCGTGACCGCGTGCATACAGCTTGGGCTGCGCAGAAAAGGCAGCCGCAGCTGGCTGGTCTGCATGGGGCTGACGTTCCTGCTGGTGCTGAACCTGTCAGTCCAATATACGGCGGGCAGAAGCACGGGCATTTTCCATGCGCTCACGGCGCTGCTCGTTGGGCTGGGCTTTCTGGGATCCGGGCTGACACAGGCGCATAACGGAAAGGACGGGCTGGCAGATGAAGTGGAGTAAACGCCTTTCGCGGTACACGCTGCCCGGAATGGGGCTGAAATGGGACGCTTCGTATTTCGGCCTGCTGTTTCTGGCGATGCTGTTGGTCGCGCTGTACACGTTTCTGCGGGACTATCAGGAAGCGCTGCACGCGCTCTATATATTCCGCTACGGGACGAAGCTCTTGCGGCAGGGCGCTGTCATGCCATCCCTGAACACGCTCATACGACATAAGCTCGCCGTCTTCTGGGCCTATGCGGGCTTCTGTGCGCTGCGTGCATTTGCCAACTACTGGTCGTTTTTCACGGAAACGAAGAGCATTTACCTCATGAAGCGACTGAAAGATCCAAACGAGCTGCGCAGGCGCTGCATTGCGATTCCTGCGGCAGCCTGCGGCGCGGCGCTGGTTCTGTTTTTGCTGCTGTTACTGGTGTTCGTTCTGATTTATCGAAACGGCGTTCCGGCGCGCTGCATGCCGCCGGAGGAAACTTTGAATATCTGGGGGGCGTTTTTCTGATGCTGGAACTCAAAAATCTCTGCAAGCGCTACGGCCAGACGCAGGCGCTGGACAATGTGCAGCTTTCTGTCGGGCCGGGCGAGATCGTCGGGCTGTTCGGTGAGAACGGCGCGGGCAAAACGACGCTGATGAAGTGCATCTTAAAGCTGATTGCATATGATGCAGGTGAAATTACGCTGGACGGCGAAGCGATCACGCGGCAGAATATCGGCCGTTTTTCCTTTGCCACCTGCGAGCACAGCTTCTTCCCTGCCCTGACTGCCAAAGCCCACCGGGAATTTTATGAGGAGCACTTTGAGACGTTCCTCGGCAGGCGCTTTGAGGGGCTAATGGACTTCTTTCAGCTTCCGATGGACAAGCCCATCCGCAGCTTCTCGACCGGGCAGAAAAACCAGTTTGAAGTCATCATGGCCCTGTCGCAGGGCGCGGATTATATCCTGATGGACGAACCGTTTGCGGGAAACGATATTTTCAACCGGGAGGACTTTTACAAGGTCCTGCTCGGCATTCTCGAGCCGCATGAGACGGTGATTCTGTCCACGCATCTGATTGAGGAAGTGACGGGCTTCATCGGGCGGGCCGTTCTGCTGCACAAGGGCCAAATCGCGGGCGACGTGCAGACAACAGAGCTGGACGAACAGGGCAAAACGCTGATGGACTATGTCAAGGAGACGTACAGCTATCAATCTGACCGCGTTTCCAGAGCGCTGACCGAGCTGACCGGCAAGGAGGACGAGGATGCGTAAAACGCTGATGATCTTTCTGGCGCTTGTACTGGTGTGCGGCCGCGGCGCGGCATTGGCTGCGCAGGCGGTCATTGCGCCGCGCGAGGAAATTTTGTTTCAGGAGCACATATTCTCCGGCGACCCGGCTGCGGCCGATGGGCTGACCGTGCAGCTCAAAACCGGTATGCGGTACAAGCTGAACTGGGAGAGCACTGTGCAGTTTTCCGCGCAGGATTATCGCGCGGAGACGAGCTTCCGCTTTCTGCCCGCCGGACAGGCGGAGCAGCCGGAGATGAGCTACCGCGGCGTTGAGATCAATTTTTACCACGACGCGGCCACGACCGGCAGCGACGATGTCTTCGGCTTCTCAACGGCGTATCAGTCCCTGCTGGACACACTTTCGCCTGGCGAAAGCGGTTCCATGACGATCCGGTTTGCAGACTATTACGACGAATATCCGTTTGAGTTTTCCATCGATCTTCCGGGCGTTAATTATGACCCCCTTGTCAACTGGCAGGACGCCTCAGCGGACAGCGAATGGATTGGTGAACGTGCACAGGTCGCGCTGGGCTGCTTTTTCCGCATCCCAGTTCTGCCAGATGAATATATCGAGCTTGGTATCGACAAGAATATGGACGGCAGCGGCTCTGCCCGGAGCATCTCCAGTGTCAGAGAGGGCGACCGGTTCTGGATGAACACGGAAAGCGTGGTGACGGATGACGCCTGCTTCTTCTGGTTTGGCAACCGGACAGAGCAAGACCAACTGGTCGATACGAGCCGCATTCCGGGCGGCTATGGTGTCTATATGCTCCCCTATGGGCCGCTTGCCCCGGATTCCGAGGCCAGCGCGTTTTACGGCGGGAACGTAAACGAGGTCTATACCGATCAGCTGACCTGCTTTTTCCCGGTCGACCCGGAGACGCGCATCGAGCATCTCGGGCTGACGCCGGACAAAACGCGGCTGCTGCTCCATACGGTTGAAAATAATTTATATTATGTAATCTTAATCGACTGCAAAACAGGTGACACTCTGCAAAAGCTGGCGGTATCGGATTTTGAGCCGGAAGATGATTATGTAAACATAACCGAAACGGAGGAGTTCGTCTGCATCCAGCAGACCCAGGGGCGCATCTGCGTCCTGACGCAGGATGCGGACGGACTGTACCAGATTGCGCTGCGTTCCGATTATTTGCCCGATGATCTGTACGCGCCAGTATATGCGACTGTCCGAGCGATGGCCTTTGACGGAAGACGGCTTGTCATTGTAAACAACGACGAGACAGTTTTGTCTAACGACGGGCCCAGTGCTGCAGCCTATCTTGCCGGAAGCACCGAGGCGCTCATCACGCCGGACGGCACCTATGTTGACAACTGCGGGTTTGTTCTCACAGTTTTTGATGAAACAGGACTGGCCTACAGCGGTGGATATGTAAGCAGTCTGGAAGGCTGCAATTATGTAAACGGAAGAGCCATGCGATACGAAGACTTGATCCAGCCGGATACGATCACGCTCAGCTGGCAAGCCGACACGCCATAATATCCGCACTTCCCTACCCTCTGTCCATCCGGACAGAGGGCATTTTTATTTTGGGGCTTGACAAATACAACTCTTTGTGTATAATAATATTAGTAATGATTATTATTTCTATTTTAGGAGGATATCCAATGAAAAACAATTCCAACACACTCGGCCTGCACAATATGAACGGGCTGTCCGCAGACGACAAGCGCACCTGCGCCCTGAATGACATGAACTGCCGCGCCGGTCAGCCGGAGCAGACTGCGTCTTTGCAGGATATGAACGCGGTGAACGAGCAGCCGGACATGGCCTGCAGCATCACGAACATGAACTGCCGCAAGGACTGACACACCACCTCCCCCGCCTGTATGCGCAAGCGTGCAGGCGGGGCTTGTATATCTGCCCGCTGTTCACGGAAAACTATGCAAAAAAGGAGGTTTTTCCATGAACAAGAAGCAGAAAAAAGAGCCGTTCAGTCTGAAAAACATGAACGGTCTGTCCCACGACGATGCGCGCACCTGCGCACTGGACGATATGAATTGTCTCAGCGGGCAGGAAGAACACCGTTCTTCCCTGCAGGACATGAACGCCGCCCGAAGCAGGCCTCACAGAAAGTATCACCTGACAGATATGAACGGCGAGGACGGGCGGTAGGTTTCCAACGCGCCAGTTGTAGGGGGCGATGCCCACATCGCACCGGCAGAACGCACCGTTTTTACGGAAATCTGCAGAGAATTCGTAACTTTCCAGCGGGCCGATGTGGGCATCGGCCCCTACAATCGTTCTAACAAGTGTATTCCGCCCCTACGCAAATATCCGAGATCCTGCGAACTGCTCATTTTCAAACATTCGTAAAATGATAGGAATGCCCCAGATCGTAGGCCATTTTGTCGCTCTCGGAGATAAAGTCCATAAACCGGTTAGCGGCAGAGGTCGGCGCAACGTCGCGCAGCGTGCACATACAAACGGAGCGCGGCGGAATCTCAAAATCGGTGTGCAGCGGCAGGATGACGCCCCTGCCAAGGCCGGACTGCGAAAATTCCTCTGTTACGCAGGCAACGCCAAGGCCGATGCGGGCCAGCGAAATGAGCAGATTGTGCGACCCCAGTTCGATCTCCGGTTTGATGCTCACGCCGTGTTGCTGAAAAAACTGCTCAACATAGACGCGGGAACTGGCCTTGCGTTCAAGCAAAATCAGCGGGAAGGATGCAATTTCTTCCATAGAATGCACATGGTCAAAATCACAGTCATAATTCGGCGCAGCAACGAAAAGTTGATGTGTATCGAAGCAGTGCCGGACGGAATACGCGTCCTTATCCTTCGGTTCGCTGGCAAACGCAATATCAACCTGACCGGCGTGCAGATAGTCGAGCACCATCTGGCTTGTGCCATTCAGGATTCGGATCTGGATAGCAGGATAATTCTGGTGGAACGCCTCAAGGCGCGAAACCAGATAGGTCTTCGTGACCGTATCGCTTGCACCGATGATGAGTTCACCCGTGAGCAGCTGGCGCGACTGCGCAAGCTTTTCTTCGCCGCACTGGATGAGGCCCAGACCGTGCGAAACATAGTCAAGGAGAAGCTTTCCCTCACTGGTCAAGACGACACCGCGCGTGCTGCGCGAGAACAGCCGAACCTGCAGCTGCTCTTCCAGCTGCTTGATGGACTGGCTGACTGCCGATTGTGAAATAAAAAGATTCTGCGCCGCAGCAGAGATATTCCCCATGCGGGCGACCTCCTGAAAGACGCGGTATAATTCCAATTTAACGGCCATAGCTGCCTCCTGTCATTACTTATATTTATGAAGCTAATAGCAATGATTAAAAACATCTATTTTACTTATTGCTTGATTCCGATTATAATAGCTAAGACTTAAATTGTCCAGCACGAAGTTCATATCGTTGCCAATATAGTTCCGGATGTACGGCCCGGATGTCTCTACCGCAGCGCCAAAGCTGCGACTATTGGAAGTTCGCTCACGCAGGGCTTTGCGGTCCTGCGCGCGGCTTTTTATCATTGGCAGCAGGTTTTATTCCCGCTGTCTATTTTATTATGTTTTTGGAGGAAGCTATGCAGGAGTTGAAGGATCGCATTGTCAAGGAGGGCAAGATTCTGCCCGGAAACATTGTAAAGGTTGACGGGTTTCTCAATCACCGCGTCGATTGCGCATTCATGGGACGCATTGCAGATGAATTCAAAAAATATTTTGATCTCAATAACGTAGATCTCATTCTGACCGCAGAAGCCAGCGGCATTGCCCTTTCCGCGATCTGCGCGTACCGGTACGGCAAACCCATGGTTTATGCGAAAAAGGCCAAGAGCGACAACATCGAAGGCGGCCTGTACCAGAGTGAGATTTTTTCCTATACTTACAAGAAAAAGGTCACGCTGCTCGTCTCCAAGGAGTGGATCCATCCCGGCGACCGCGTGCTTGTGATCGATGATTTTCTTGCGCGCGGCGAAGCGCTGCGCGGTCTGTGTGAAATCGTGCAGGCTGCAGGTGCTGAACTGGTCGGTATCGGCTGCGCCGTTGAAAAGGGCTTCCAGGGCGGCGGCGACAAGCTGCGCGCGGCGGGCGTGAACCTGCACTCGCTCGCTATCATCGAAAGCGCGGAGCCAGGCCACATCGTATTCCGGGAGGAAGCATAATGGAGACTGTTCTGATTCTGGACTTCGGCGCGCAGTACAGTCAGCTGATTGCACGCCGTGTGCGTGAGCAGAACGTATACTGCGAGGTCAAGCCTTGCTCCATCTCCCCTGCTGAGATTGAGAAGATTGCCCCCATCGGCATTATTCTCTCCGGCGGCCCGCAGAGTGTTTATGAATCCGTTTCCCTGCGCGTGGACCCGGCGCTGTTTGCGCTCGGGATCCCCGTTCTTGGCATCTGCTACGGATGCCAGCTCATGGCATATTCGCTGGGTGGCACTGTTGCAGCAGCGACGGAAGCGACCGCCCGCGAATATGGCAAGACGCTGACTGAGTTTGACACACACAGCGCAATCTTCCAAGACCTCCCCGCGTCCAGCGTGACGTGGATGAGCCACGGCGATTATATTTCCCGGGTACCGGACGGCTTCACCGTCACAGCGAAGACCGCCGTGTGCCCCACGGCCGCGATGGCGTGCCCGGAGAAGAGGCTGTACGGCGTCCAGTTCCATCCGGAGGTACAGCATACGGTAGAAGGCAGTGAAATGCTCCGCCGGTTCCTCTATACCGTCTGTGGCGCGTCCGGTGATTGGACGATGGCAGACTACCGCCAGACTGCGATCCGCTCCATTCGTGAAAAGGTTGGCTCCGGCCGCGCGCTGCTTGCGCTGTCCGGCGGCGTAGATTCCTCCGTTGCGGCAGCGCTCATGGCGGAGGCTATCGGCAGCCAGCTTACCTGCGTGTTCGTCGATCACGGCCTGATGCGCAAAAATGAGGGCGACGAAGTAGAAGCCGCGTTCAACAAGTGGGATATTCAATTTATCCGCGTCAACGCCGAAGAACGCTTCTTATCGAAACTTTCCGGCGTTTCTGATCCGGAGACGAAGCGCAAAATTATTGGTGAAGAATTCATCCGTGTCTTTGAATCGGAAGCAAAAAAAATCGGTACAGTTGACTACCTTGTACAGGGTACAATCTATCCGGACGTGATCGAGTCCGGCCTCGGCAAATCCGCCGTCATCAAGAGCCATCACAACGTTGGCGGCCTTCCAGATTATGTTGACTTCAAAGAGATCATCGAGCCGCTGCGCATGCTGTTCAAGGACGAGGTACGCCAGCTTGGCCGCGAACTCGGTTTGCCTGAGTACCTGGTCATGCGCCAGCCCTTCCCCGGCCCCGGCCTTGCCATCCGCGTAATCGGCGATATCACGAAGGAAAAACTCGATACGCTACGCGACGCGGATTTCATTTTCCGCGACGAAATCGCCAAAGCCGGTCTTGACCGCAGCCTCAGCCAGTATTTCGCCGTGCTCACCTCCATGCGCTCCGTCGGTGTCATGGGCGACGGTCGGACGTATGATTATACGCTGGCCCTGCGCGCAGTGAATACAAGTGATTTCATGACTGCAGATTGGTCGCGCATTCCCTACGACATCCTCGACCGGATCTCCGTCCGCATCGTCAACGAAGTCCGTGGCATCAATCGCATCTGCTACGACATCACCAGCAAACCGCCAGCGACGATTGAGTGGGAATGATTTCATTAGTGAACTACCAGACCTCTTTAAACGAGTCTGAGTGGCATATGGATAGATTATCTTAAAAATAATAAAAAGGCATTACTGACTTTTACGGTCGGTAATGTCTTTTTGTATTTGTATTTATTTGCTTAAATCGCAAAGTGTATTTTCAAGCTTGTTGGTTCGGATATATCACTGTATATATAGTAAGCATAAAAAGGCTCTGCTGACTTTCTGTGAAAGATGAGCGGCAGAGCCTGAATTTATGAAATGAAAACGAAGGCGTTGAGCAGATGAACGATCAGGGGCGTTCAGGCCGGATTTTCTTTGTTTTTCCGAAAAAGCTGTTGCCAAACGACGTTTAGTGTGCTAAAATGCAGCTGATATATGGAAAAAGCGTGGATCGAGGCGTCCTGCCCGAAAGGGCCGGGTACAGAGAGGGCGGAACTGCTGGAAACCGCCTCCCGGTGGGGCTACAGGGCTTTCTCTCGTGAGCAGCCGTTTGAACGGGTCACTTCCCTACTAGGACGCGCCGGTTATTGCCGCCGTTATCTGGCATAAAAAGCAGCGCAGATTTTTTCTGCGAACAGCGGGTGGTACCGCGGAAGCATGGTCTTTCGTCCCGATCTCGGGCGAAGGGCTTATTTTTTTGTATTATCACGAAAAGGAGTATTCGTTTATGAAGGAACAACTCGAAAAGATCCGGCAGGAAGCGCTCGGCGCGCTCGAGAGCGTCAAGGACGCCGGAGAATTGGACGCGCTGCGCGTGCGCTTTCTCGGCAAAAAAGGTGAATTGACCGGTGTTTTGAAGACAATGGGCAAGCTGTCTGCAGAGGAACGTCCCGTTATGGGACAGGCTGCGAACAATGTCCGCGCTGCCATTGAGGAAAAAATCGAGTCTGTCCGTGCCGAACTCAAGGAAAAGGCCATGGAAGCCAGGCTGGAGGCCGAGGCAATCGACGTGACCATCCCCGGAACCCCTGTCCAGCTGGGTCACCGGCATCCGATGAACAAGGCGCTCGACGAGGCCAAGGATATTTTTATCTCCATGGGCTTCAAGATCCTCGACGGCCCGGAGGTCGAGCTTGCCGACTATAACTTCACCAAGCTGAATATCGCCGAGAACCACCCCTCCCGCGACCGCAGCGACACGTTCTATGTGACAGATGACGAAGAAGTCCTCCTGCGCACGCAGACCAGCCCCATGCAGATTCGCGCCATGGAAGCCATCGGCCAGCCGCCGATCCGTATTTTGGCTCCGGGCCGCGTGTACCGCAAGGACGAAGTTGACGCGACGCACTCCCCCATGTTCCACCAGATTGAAGGCCTTGTCATCGACAAGGGCATCACAATGGCTGATCTGAAGGGCACACTTGAAACGCTCATCAAGGCCATGTACGGGCAGGACTCTGTCGTCCGCTTCCGTCCGCATCACTTCCCGTTCACGGAACCCAGCTGCGAGGTTGACGTGCAGTGCTTCAACTGCCGTGGCAAGGGCTGTTCGACCTGCAAAGGCGAAGGCTGGATTGAACTGCTGGGCGCCGGCATGGTACACCCGAAGGTGCTCGCGGGCTGTGGCATTGACCCGGAAATCTATTCCGGCTTTGCCTTCGGCATCGGCCTTGAGCGTATGGCCATGCGCCGGTTCAAGATCAGCGATATGCGCATGATCTTCGAAAACGACATTCGCTTCCTGTCTCAGTTCTAAGGAGGGTACGACATGAATATTTCGAGAAAATGGCTCCGTGAATTCGTTGACATCACGGCTACTGACAAAGAATACGACTCCGTCATGACCCTCGCCGGTCAGAAGGTCGAGACGACCGAGCGCATGGACGCGGAGATCAAAAACGTCGTCGTCGGCAAGGTCCTGTCGATGAAAAAGCATGAAAACTCCGACCATATGTGGGTCTGCATGGTAGACTGCGGCATCGGTGAGCCGGTGCAGATCGTGACCGGTGCGCAAAACGTCCATGAAGGCGATCTGGTTCCCGTCGCGCAGCACAATTCATACCTGCCTGGCGGCATCCACATCACAAAGGGCAAACTGCGCGGCGTTGAGTCCTGCGGCATGCTGTGCTCGTATAAGGAACTCGGTCTGACAGAGCACGACTGCCCCGAGGCGTATGCAGACGGTATCTGGATTTTGAACAACGAAGGCTGCAAGGTCGGTGAGGACATGAACGTCGTCATCGGCAACGATGATTCCATCGTCGAATTTGAGATCACAAACAACCGCCCGGACTGCTACTCGCTCATTGGCCTTGCCCGTGAGACGGCTGCCGCATTCAATGTGCCGATGAAGCACCATGAGCCGGTCGTCAAGGGCGGCGCAGAAGGAAATCTCTGCGATTTGCTTGATGTTGATGTGCAGGCGGACGATCTGTGCCCGCGCTATACGGCCCGCATGGTACGCAATGTCAAGATTGCGCCCAGCCCCAAGTGGATGCGCCAGCGTCTGCGTTCGGCGGGCATCCGCCCAATCAACAATATCGTTGATATCACGAATTATGTCATGGTCGAATACGGCCAGCCGATGCACGCGTTTGACTACCGCTATGTTAAGGGCGGTAAGATCGTCGTCCGCCGCGCAGCCGCGGACAAGACGCTCACGACGCTTGACGGCAGCGTGCGCGTGCTCCAGCCCGATATGCTCGTCATTGCCGACGAGACGAAGCCGGTCGGCCTCGCAGGCGTCATGGGCGGCGAAAACAGTGAAATCGTAGCCGATACGGTCGATGTCGTATTTGAATCTGCCAACTTCCTCGGCTCTTCCATCCGCAAGACAGCGCTGGCACTCGGCATGCGCACAGATGCTTCTGCAAAGTTTGAAAAGGATATCGACCCGATGCTGACCGTTCCCGCTGTCAACCGTGCGTGCGAACTGGTCGAACTGCTTGGCGCGGGCGAAGTCATGGACGGCATGATCGACGTTCTGAACTACGTTCCGCAGCCTGTCACCGTTAAGCTGGAGCCGGAGCGTATCAACGCACTGCTCGGCACAAATATCTCCGAAGCCGATATGATCGAATATCTGCACCGTGAGGAAGTTCCCGTTGTAGACGGCATGATTCAAGTCCCGTCGTGGCGGCCCGATCTTCGCGTGATGGCTGATATTGCTGAAGAGGTTGCCCGTTATTACGGCTATAACAACATTGAAACGACACTCATGCGCGGCGCGACCACCATGGGCGGCTATTCCGACGAGCAGAAGCTGGAAAACGCCGCCGGTGCGGCGGCAAGAGCGCTGGGCTACAGCGAGATCATCACGTATTCCTTCGTCTCCCCGTCCTCGTTCGATGCCATCCGCCTTCCGGCGGACAGCCCGCTTCGCAAAACGGTCAAGCTCGTCAATCCGCTCGGCGAGGATACCTCCATCATGCGCACGGTCATTCTGCCGAGTATGCTGGATATCCTCTCCCGCAACTATGCGTTCAAGAACAAGGGCGTCAAGCTCTATGAGATCGGCAAGATCTATCTGCCGGTCGAGGGCCAGAAGCTGCCGGACGAGCCGAAGCGCATGATCTTCGGTACGTATGGCGAGCATGAGAATTTCTTCACGCTCAAGGGCGAGATCGACGCGCTGCTCGAACAGCTGAACGTGCATCCGGCGGCGTATATCGCCGACACGAAGAACCCGAGCTATCATCCGGGCCGCTGCGCCGATATTATCATCGACGGCAAAAAGCTCGGCGTGATCGGTCAGATCCACCCGCTGGTCGCGGAGGGCTACGGCATCGACGGCGAGGTCTACGTCGCGGAGCTGGACTTCACCGGCCTGCAGGCTGCGCTTGCACCGGAACGTGTGTTCCACAGCCTGCCCAAGTTCCCGACCGTCAGCCGCGATCTGGCGCTGGTGTGCGACGAGGCGATGACCGTCGGTATGCTCGAAGCCTGCATCAAGAAGGCGGGCGGCAAGCTGCTGCGCTCCATTCAGCTGTTTGATATCTACCGCGGCCCCGGCATTGCCCCGGGCAAAAAGAGTGTCGCGTTCAGTCTCGAACTGCGCGCAGACGACCGCACGCTCACCGATGAGGACACCACGGGCGTCACGAATGCCGTTCTGGAAAAACTTAAAAACGACCTCGGTGTTACCCTGCGATAAATCTGCAAAAGGACGTGCCGTGTGGCACGTCCTTTTCGTAAAACGAACCCCCGGCAGATAGCTGGGTGTACGTAAGACAGTATTGCGCTAAGATTGACGAAGCGGCACAAAACCGCATGGAGCTGATCATGCGGTCGCTGGCAAA
>OIWU01002737.1_pt1 | contig 14510 bp, 8 predicted proteins | sample 1587711 | NCBI WGS metagenome assembly OIWU01 (sample SAMEA3888909, study PRJEB22519) | human gut metagenome | biome: human gut; feature: human-associated habitat; material: faeces | place: Denmark | collected 2010 | reverse complement strand
GCGGACTGGTCCTCCGGCAGGACCACGGCCCCCGCCGGGTAGTAGCACCCGCCTATACGGACCACGGCTCCGTCCTGACGGAGCTGGTTCAGCAGCTTCAGCGCGGCGCTTTTGGACACGCCCAGCAGGTCCATGACCTCCTCGCGGGTCAGGGAGCCGACTGCGGAGAGACGGGCCAGCACGGTCTGACGCTGGCTGCCCCGGCGGCTGAGGCGGCTCAGATCCCCTAAACTGAGCTGTTCCAGCCCGCCCCGGATCAGGGCAGTGCGGATCACGGTGGAGAGGCGGGCCAGGTCCATGGGCTTTCCGGTGCCGGGGGTCAGGAGGACACGGTCCTGGGCGGGGTTCTTGCGGTGGCCGCAGACATCTCCCAGCAGGCGGCTGAGACGGCTGCCTATGGGGATTTCTCGGTCCGGCAGGCGCAGGAGACCCCGGTCCAGATCCACCTGCGACCATGTGAGATTCAGAATTTCTCCGGGCTGCATCTGGAGCTTCCAGCCCATCCAGAGGGCCAGTCCCACCACGGAGCTGCCCTCCTGCTGGACGATCCGCCAGAGGAGGTATTCGCTGTCCGGCGGCAGCTCCGGCGCGGCGCTTTGGCGCTCCTGAAAGTATTGGGAGAAGGAACCCCGGAGGGTGGACACCGCCATGCCGCTGACCCGGGCGGCGTAGGTCCAGTCATGAGTCTGAAGCTGGCGGATGACGAAGTCCTGGCGGAGATCCTTGAGACTGACCTTCTGGCCTTCGGTGTCCAGCGCGGTCCGGGCCAGCCGGGAGACGGACTCCGGCGGCATGGGCCGCTGATATCGGTCGGAAATGATGACGTGAGGGTCCCGCTGGGCGTACAGGCGATGGCGCTCCCGGAGGCAGTCCTCCGCGGAGGGGGCCAGCGGGACGGTCCGATCCGGAAGGGTCAGGGCATTGTCCTCAAACTGCACCTGATCCCAGGTGAGGGCGGCGATCTCCTCCCGGCTCAGGCCCTCCAGCCACGCCAGACGGAGAATGGCCCCTTCCGGGCTGTACGGGAACCGAGTCAGTATCCGCTCCATGGCCGCCGGGTCCGGCCGTTTGAATGTATACCCCATTCCGGGACCTCCCCTTCTCCGCCGGGGGTCCCGGCGGGAAAAATCAAGGCCGGTGAGGCGTATACAAAATAACCCTTTTGTAAATATTCGCCCTCTGACGAGGGCCGCAGGCCGCCCACGGAACCAAACGAATCGGGGTGGAAGCGAAAAAAGCCGCACTGAATGAGATCGGTTTTGAAACTTTCAGGACCGATCTCATTCAGTGCGTTCAAAGGGGGATTTCCCTTGCTTTTTCCGCTGCTTTTCAGTAAAATTAGGTTGTCGATGTGGGGCGGCGCTTTTCTTTTGGCGCTGCGCAGATAACAAAAGGGTTATTTTGTCTAACAGAGCAGCCCCAGACGTTCCAGCCGCCGCAGATGCTCTGCGCCGGTGGTCAGCAGATAAATCCGGGTGGTCTCAATGGAGCTGTGGCCCAGAATATCCGCTAACTGTACCACATCCCGGCTGGCCTGATAAAAGGTCCGGGCAAACAGGTGCCGCAGATTGTGGGGGAAGACCTTATCCGCCGCCACGCTGGCAGCGCGGCACAGCCGCTTCATCTCCGCCCAGATCTGCACCCGGGAAAGACGTTTTCCGCCTCCGGTGAGGAATACCTCACCGGAGGTGATTTTTTGCCGTTTTACGTATTTTAAGAGCTTTTTGCACAGCTTCTCCGGCAGCAGGATCGTGCGGACCTTACCCTTCAGGGCCACCACCGCCTTTCCACGGCGGAGGGCCTCCACCGTGATATACGGAACTTCGCCCACCCGGATGCCCGTAGCGCAGATAGTCTCCATCACCAGTGCCAGCCGCTCCCTCCCCAGCGTTCTGGCGGTGCGGACCAGCGTGCGGTATTCTTCCCGGTCCAGTTCCCGTTCCGCCTCCCGGAAGCTGCGGCGCTGGAGCCGCAGCGCCTTCACTTTACATTCCGGCCAGCCCATAAAGGCGAAAAAGCGGTTGATACCTGCCAGCATGGCGTTGACGGTGGCGGGGGCGTATTGGGCTGTGAGCTGCGCCTTCCATGTCAGGACCAGCCCCCGCTCCACCGCGCCACCGCTCCACCGGGCAAAGGCCCGGACTGCCCGAAGATAGTTCTCCGCGGTTCCGACGCTGTATTCCTTCCGCAAAAGCTCTGCCTGAAAAGCTGTCAGCCGGGCGGGGTCGATCCGGCGCAAGCGCTCCTGTGTCTCCATCTGTATCCTCCCATTCTATTGACGGCGGTCTCTGAGAACCGCGTTTTCTCTCTGATCTATGCAACAGCATACTCCCTACAGCCGCCGCAGACAAGAAGGCCGCCCTGATCGGGCGGCCTTCAGCGTGTCGAAAAAGTCTTTTCTCCCCGCTGAGCAAGTTTTCAAAACTTCATAAAAGTTCTGAAAACTTAGGATTTTAATGGCGCGGGGAAACAGACGAAGTGCCGCCGGTGGCGGATCAAGCGAGTCTGTTTCGAGGAAGGCTCCCAATCAGCGGATATAAAGTATCCGCTGATTGGCTTGAGCCGACGGTGTATCCCTTCTTGGGTTTCCCGCGCACACCCTTCACCCGCAAGGGGTATGCATCATCCGTAAAGCGGCGGAGCCGCTAACGGCTGACCTACCTTACCGTCGCGGAAAATTTATCACTTTATCGACAGCCTCAGCCGGCGGCCTTTGGCCGCCGGCTCTTTTTTCGGACAAACCACCCCCGGCGCGTCTTGACGGGCAAAATCCTGCATAGACTGTCCCGAAAGGGGCGATGGGATGCTGGAAGTGCTGAATACCCTCCTGTGGGGGCTGGGGACGCTGGCGCTGATCTTAGGGACCGGAGCGTGGCTGACCCTGCGGACAGGGGGCTTTCCCCAGCGAAATTTAGGGTGGGCACTGGCCCTGTCTTTAGGGCGGGAGGCCCGGCGGAAGGGCCGGGGCGGCGTGTCCCCCTTCGGCTCTCTGATGACAGCGCTGGCCTCCACGGTGGGCACCGGCAACATCGTGGGCGTGGCGGCAGCGCTGGTATCCGGCGGGCCGGGGGCGCTGGTGTGGATGGAGCTGGCGGCGTTTCTGGGACTGGCAGCCAAGTTCGCTGAGTGCATGCTGGCGGTGAAATACCGCCGTGTCCGCCGGGACGGCACCCGTTGGGGTGGGCCTATGGCGGTGATGGAAGCCCGGCTGGGCGCTCCGGGCAGATGGATGGGGAAGCTGTTTGCCGTATTCGCCCTGTTGATGGCCTTCACCATGGGCGCTTTGGCCCAGTCCGGAGCCTTGGCGGACACCTTCTCCGCCGCCTTCACCCTGCCCCGCTGGCGGGTAGGACTGGTGACGGCGGCGCTGGCTCTGACGATCTTATTGGGCGGCATCCGCCGCATCGCGGATATTTCCACGGTGCTGGTGCCGGTGATGGCGCTGCTGTATTTGGGCGGTGGACTGGCGGTGATCCTGGGAAACCTCCGCCGCCTGCCGGAGGCGGTGACCCTGATGCTCCGGTGCGCAGTGGCGCCGGAAGCCGCGCTGGGCGGGGCCTTGGGGATCGTCACCCGCCGGGAGGCCCTCCGCTGGGGTGTTGCCCGGAGCGTTTTTTCCAACGAGGCGGGGTTAGGTTCCGCCGCCATCACCGCCGCCTGCGCCGACACGGAGGATCCGGTAAAGCAGGGGCTCATCAGCATGACCGGCGTGTTTTTCGACACCATGGTGATCTGTGCCGTTACCGGTCTTGCCATCTGCTGCTCCGGCACGCTGGGAGCGGCGGATGGCAATGGGCGCCCCCTCACCGGCGCGGCGCTGACCCTCCGGGCCTTTGAAACGGTGCTGGGGCCGCTGGCCCCGTGGCTCATCGGCGTGGCGTTAGGGCTGTTTGCCTTTACCTCCGTGCTGGGCTGTGCGGTTCAGGCAGAGACAACGGCATCATACCTGCTGGGACCGGAGGCGGTACGGCCCTGCCGGGTGCTGTACGGACTGGCGGTTTTTGCCGGGGCGGTGATCCCCATGGCCACGGTCCTTCAGCTGGCAGATCTCGCCAACGCACTGATGGCCTTTCCGAACCTCGTCTGTCTGCTGCTGCTCTCCGGTGAGATCGCCGGGGAATGCGGGAGAAAGGAACGGTAAAAATGGCAGTCAACAGGAAAGCGAAACGGGTAAGAAACCTGCAAGGAAGAATGTTCTCCGAAACCGCAAAGGTTCTGAAAATGGCTCCAGTGGTGCAAAAATGCTTTTTTGTGCCGCTGGAGCTGTAAATTTTCTGTGACGGCGTTGCATTTTTGTGATTTCGTGGTATGATAACCGTGGTATAAAATTTTTGAAAAGGACTGATACCATGACAAAAATCGACATCGTCTCCGGCTTCCTGGGTGCCGGTAAGACCACACTCATCAAAAAGCTGCTGGCGGAAGCCTACAAGGGCGAAAAGCTGGTGCTGATTGAAAACGAATTTGGCGAGATCAACATTGACGGCGGCTTCCTGAAGGAATCCGGCATCCAGATCTCTGAGATGTCCGCCGGCTGCATCTGCTGTTCTCTGGTGGGCGACTTTAACAAGGCTTTGAAGGACGTGGAGTCTCAGTTCCACCCCGACCGCATCCTCATTGAGCCCTCCGGCGTTGGCAAGCTCAGCGACGTGATCGTGGCGGTGGAGAACACCGTAAAGGACGTTCCCGAGATGAAGCTCAACAGCTTCGTCACCGTGGCGGACGCCACCAAGGTGAAGGTCTATATGAAGAACTTCGGTGAGTTCTACAACAACCAGATCGAGGCCGCCGGCACCATCATCCTCTCCCGGACTCAGAAGATGACGCAGGAGAAGCTGGAGGCCGCCGTGTCCATGCTCCGGGAGAAAAACGCCGATGCCGCCATCATCACTACCCCTTGGGATGAGCTGGATGGCAAGGCCATCCTCTCCGCCATTGAAAAGGTCTCTCTGGCCGATGAACTGCTGGAGAAGATGCGGGCCGAACATGAGGCCGATGAGCACGAGCACCATCATCATCATGACGGCGAGGAGTGCGACGATCCCAACTGCTCCTGCCACCACCATGACCATGAGCACGAGGCGCATGAGCATGAACATCACCATCATGACCATGACCACGAGCATGAACACGAGCATGAACACGAGCATCATCATGACCACGGCGAGTGCGATGACCCCAACTGCTCCTGCCATGACCATCACCATCATCACCACGCCGATGAGGTGTTCACCTCCTGGGGTAAGGAAACACCCAAGGTGTATACGCAGGCGGACATCGACCGTATTCTGACGGCGCTGGATTCTGGCGACTATGGCGCCATTCTCCGGGCCAAGGGCATCGTGAATGGCACCGACGGCGCATGGATCGAGTTCGACTATGTGCCGGAGGAGCATGAGATCCGGGCGGGCCATCCCGACTACACCGGCCGCCTGTGCGTCATCGGTTCCAATCTGAAGGAGGAAAAGCTGGCAGAGCTGTTCGGCCTGTAAGCGAAAAAATTCATGGCTGATATTCCTGTATATCTCATCGCCGGTTTTTTGGACGGCGGCAAAACAGATTTTATCAACGGCATTTTAGAGGACGGCTTCGCCCGCGAGGACAAAACCCTCCTGATCTGCTGTGAAGAGGGCGAGTTGGAATACGAGCAGAAGGCTCTGGACAATGTGACGGTGGTCACAGTGGACGAGGAGACCGCTCTCACCTGTTCCCAGTGCAAGGAATGGGAAAAGCAGTACAAACCCAAGCAGGTCCTCATTGAATACAACGGCATGTGGTCCATGGAGCGGCTGTACCGGGAGGTGCTGCCCGCCAACTGGGTCCTCTATCAAGTGATGACCTTTGTGGACGCCAATACCTTTGAGACCTATGCCAAGAACATGGGCCAGATCATGATGGAAAAAATCACCAACGCCGACCTGCTGGTGTTCAACCGCTGCACCGATGAGCTGAAGGCCGCACTGCGGAAGCGGAATCTGCGGATGGTGAACCGCCGGGCGGACATCTATCTGGAGGACCTGGAGGGCAACAGCGAGGACTACAACAACGGCGAGGTCTGCCCCTTTGACCTGGATCAGAAGGTCATCGACATTCCGGACAACGACTACGGCGTGTGGTATGTGGACGTGATGGACTACCCCGACCGCTGGGCAGGGAAAACCGTTCACATGAAGCTGCTCATGTGCCACTCCAAGAAGTATCCCGGCACCCACTGCCCCGGCCGGTTTGCCATGGTCTGCTGCGAAAACGACGTGCAGTTCATGGGCCTGGTGGCCAAGGGCATGGATCTGAACAAGTACAAGAACCGGGACTGGGTGGAAGTCGAAGCCCGTATGGCTTTGGAAAATCACTCTGCCTACAAGGGCAAGGGCCCGGTAATGCACATCATCTCCATCAAGCCCTGTGAAAAGCCCGCCAACGAGGTCGTGACCTTCTGATCTACTGATATTCAAAAAGCACGTTTCCTTTTGACGAGGAAACGTGCTTTTCTTCTTGCATACGCTTCTTATATTTGTCACCGTGCAAGCCATTGGCAAATCAACCGTTATTTCAGTGCCGTTGTGCCGCTCAGAATTGCTGAGGAGGGTCTGTTGTTCCGGTATCACCGCGGCCTTGATTTTGCGCAAAATCGCCCTCGTTTTAAATACGATTCGTATTTTTTGTTTTCAAATCGACATTTTGTATTGTAATTCCGCAAGATTTTTTCGGGAATCCCGGTTTTCTCTCCGCTTCGCAAAGCTCGCAAAATTTCGGGAATACTTGCAAATTTCAGGCAAATCCATATAATAGAGGTATTCTGATATGAAAGGACTTTACGTTTTGAAAGAAAAGCGGATCTATAAAAGAGAACTGCCCCTCTGGGGGAGTCTGCTGGCCGCCGTTTTGCTGGCAGGCTGTATCACTTTACTGGCCCTGTGGTGCCAGCCAAACGCCCTGCGGACGGTGCTGGCAGGGTTCAAGGCCCAGCCCCTGCTGATTGTTTTGAACGCTCTCCCCATCGGACTTTTGCTGCTGGCCTTCGCCTTCCTGTTCCGGAATGTCTTTTACAGCGGGGCACTGGTGAATTTCTTCGTCTGCGCGCTGTCCCTTGCCAACCGGGTCAAAATTGAGGTCCGGGATGAGCCGGTGTTCCCCCGGGACTTCTCCCTTCTGCGGGAGGTGGGCAGCGCCATCCAGTCCTATGACATCCGCTATCCGGTGAAGGCCATCGCCGTGGTGGTGCTGACCACCGCGCTGCTCATCGGCCTTGGGGTCCTGTTCCCCAGTCGCCCGGTGTCCCTCGCCGCACTGAAGGCCAAGCTGACAAAACGGGACACCGTGGCCGTGTTCCCCGGCCGCTGCTGGCCGGAGCGAATCGTGGGCGCGGTCCTCAGCTTTGGTGTTCTGACTGCGCTGATCTTCACGGTGTACGCCAGCAATACCCTCTATAATTCTTTCCGGGTCAGTAACGCCTACTATGTCCCCTCGGTGTTCAACGAGCTTGGTTTCCCCTACTGTTTCTGCCACCAGTTCACCACCTATCCGGTGGACAAGCCGGAGGGCTTTTCCAAGTCTGAGGCCGCCGGTTGGGAGACTGGCGGGCAGACGGGGCTTGGCAAGGACGTCAGCGTGGTCCTTGTGATGAACGAGGCGTTTTCCGACCTCACCGACCAGCCCATGTTCAACTGGACGGAGGAAACCGATCCCCTGCCCAACCTCCACGCTTTACAGAAGGACCCTCACACTCTTTCCGGTCACATCGTGGTCCCCGGCTTCGCCGGAGGCACCGCCAATACGGAGTTCGATGCGCTGACGGGAATGCAGACCAATGCACTGTCCGTCACCGCCACCTCCGCCATGCGGGTGGTGAACCGGAATCTGGACAGCTTGTTCCGGGTGTTCGGGGCGGACGGCTACCGCACCTCCTTCTACCATCCCGGCGACGCCTGGTTCTATAACCGCGAGAACGTCTACCGCTGGCTGGGGGCGGAGCACGAGGTATTTGCCAAGGACATGAAAGATTTAGAATACAAGGGCCGCTGGGTCACGGATGACTACATGGCTGGTCTGATCGAGGAAGAATTTGAAACGGCGGTCAGCGAGGGCCGCCCCCTGTTCAACTACACCACCACCATCCAGAACCACATGAGCTACACCGCCGACAAGTACGGTGACGGCCACACGTTCGCGCCGGTCTCCACCACGGCGGACATCTCCCCGGAGACCCGCTCCATGCTGGAGGTCTACACCGAAGGCGTCCGTGATGCCGACGCCATGCTGGGCCGGCTGACGGCTTACTTCGCAGAGCGGGAGGAGCCTGTGGTGCTGGTGTTCTACGGCGACCACCTGCCCTATCTGGGGGACAACCAGAAGGGCTACGCGGAGTTGGGATCTGAGGTGTCCATTCCGGAAAACGAGCGGGAGGACATTCTCTGCTCTTACAAGACCCCCTATGTGCTCTGGGCTAACGACGCCGCCGCGGACACGCTGAACTGGAGCGAGGCCGTGGCCGCGCTGGACCTGCCGGAGGACGGCGTTCTCTCTGCTTCCTTTTTAGGCAGCGTCCTGCTGGACCTCACCGGCCGCGCCGGGGAAAGTCCGTGGTTCGACTTTCTCTCCTCCCTCCGGCGGATCGCGCCGGTGGTGCAGAAGAAAACCTATATCCTGGCGGACGGCTCCGTGCTGCCGCAGCGAATTTTGAACGAGCAGACGGATGAATCGTCCATGGAATTAAAAGACGCCGTCCGCAAGTGGCGCTGCTGGAGCTATTACAAGCTGAAATACGCGGACGTGGGTTAGACCCACCACGAATATATGGAAAAAGCGGTTCCGGAACTTCCGGAACCGCTCTTTTGTATCAGCTTTTCGCTTCGATCTTCGCTCCGCATTTGGGACAGGTGATAACGATCTTCCCCTTCCCAACCGGCACCCGGCAGATGGCGCCGCACCTGCAGGTGAAGTACTTGTGCTCCTTATCCGCCCGGCGGGCCTTGGCCCCGGCGGCGTTGTTCCGGGCCTTCCAGATCCAGCCCATAAACTTCTGGTTCTCCGCCCGGCGCTTGGTCAGGTTTTTGGAGAACATTCGGAACAGAATAAACACCATCATCACCCAAAGGAGGGATTCGCAGATTCGGGCGGGGATCCATAGCCGCAGAAGGCTGAAAATCAACTGGGCCACCAGAATCACCAGGTAGCCCCGAAGGAGCGCCTGATTCATCTGATCCATGCCGTTCCGGCCGTACATGAACCGCGCCACCGCGCATCTGAATTTATAGAACATACGCCTGCTGCCTCTTTCCGTCGGCTCCCGCGGAACCGTAACTGTTTTTACCTTACATATTTTAGCGGATAGGTCAGAGAAAGGCAACGGTTTAGCAGCGGAGTTTACAAAAAAGTAATTTCTTTCCAAGTCATTCCGTGTTAAAATGACATACAATATGAAAATACACAAAGGAAGTGTTTGGTTTATGGCAAAGAAACAATTCAAAGCGGAGTCCAAACGGCTGCTGGACCTGATGATCAACTCCATCTACACCCACAAGGAGATCTTCCTGCGGGAGATCATCTCCAACGCCAGCGACGCCTGCGACAAGCTGTGCTATCAGGCTCTGACGGATGACAGCGTGAAGCTGACCCGGAAGGACTTCAAGATCGACCTGTCTGTCAACAAGGACGCCCGGACCATCACCGTTACGGATAACGGCATCGGTATGGACAAGGAGGATCTGGAGAACAATCTGGGCGTCATCGCCTCCTCCGGTTCCTACAAGTTCAAGCAGGAGGTGGGAGATGACACCAAGGACACTGACGTGATCGGTCAGTTCGGCGTGGGCTTCTACTCCGCCTTCATGGTCTGCGATCAGGTGACGGTCCGCACCCGGAAATTCGGCAGTGACACCGCCTATCAGTGGCAGTCCTCAGGGGCCGACGGCTACACCGTCACGGAATGTGATAAGTCCGATGCGGGCACTGAGGTCATCATGCACCTGAAGGATGATACCGAGGACGAACATTACAGCGAGTTTTTGGAAGAATGGAAGCTCCGGGAGCTGATCAAAAAGTATTCCGACTACATCCGCTTCCCCATCCGCATGGCGGTCACGAAAACGAAAAAGGTGGCCTCCTGCATGTCCGACAAGCCGGACGAGGTACCCTATGTGGAGATGGAGACCCTGAACTCCATGGTCCCCATCTGGCAGCGGAAAAAGGCCGACGTGAAGCCGGAGGAATATAACGAGTTCTATCGGGAGAAGTTCCACGATTTCGCGGACCCCCAGCGGGTCATCACCGTGTCCGCTGAGGGTGCCGTGACCTACAAGGCCTTGCTGTTCATCCCCGGCACCACTCCCTTCGACTTCTACACCAAGGAATACGAAAAGGGTCTGCAGCTCTATTCCAGCGGCGTTCTCATTATGGACAAGTGTCCGGATCTGCTGCCGGAGCACTTCCGGTTTGTCCGGGGCGTGGTGGATTCCCCGGATCTGAGTCTGAACATCTCCCGGGAGCTTTTGCAGCATGACCGCCAGCTGAAGGTCATCGCCGGAAATCTGGAAAAGAAGATCAAGAGCGAACTGGCCAAGATGCTCAAGGACGAGCGTGAGGCTTATGAAACCTTCTGGAAGAACTTCGGCCGCCAGTTGAAATACGGCGTGGTCAGCGAGTACGGCATCCACAAGGACCTGCTGCAAGATCTGCTGCTGTTCTGGTCCTCCACGGAGAAGAAGCTGGTGACGCTGGATGAGTACGTCTCCCGGATGAAGGAGGATCAGAAGGTCATCTATTATGCCGCCGGTGACACCGTGGATAAGATCGACAAGCTGCCTCAGCTGGAGGCTTTGAAGGATCAGGGGGTGGAGATCCTCTACTTCACAGAGGAAGTGGACGAGTTCGTGGCCCAGACCCTGCGGAGCTACAAGGACAAGGAGTTCCGCTCCGCCATGGACGGTGCATCCGACGAGTCCGCTCAGGAAAAGGCTAAGGAGGAGGCCGACACCCATAAGGATGTGTTTGCCTTCGTGAAGGAGACGCTGGGCGACGCGGTGGCAGAGGTGAAACCCTCCACACGGCTGAAATCGCACCCTGTATGTCTCACCGCCGGCGAGGGCCTGAGCTTTGAGATGGAGAAGTATTTCCAGCTCATGCAGCCTGACAGCAGCATCAAGGCCCAGCGGATTCTGGAGCTGAACACGGAGCACCCGGCCTTCACCGCTCTGGAGAACGCCGTGACCGCCGACCCGGAAAAGGCCAAGATCTACGCCAAGCTGCTGTACGATCAGGCGCTGCTGATCGCAGGACTGCCGCTGGACGATCCCTCCGGCTACACGGATCTGGTGTGCGGATTGATGAAGTAAGTCTGATAAGACAGACCTTGCCTCGGCGTGTCTTGCAAGACACGCCGGAGACAGTAGGGCGAAAAGGTCTTTTCGCCCTGCTGCCAATATTTTCAGAGCTTTTGTAAAGTTCTGAAAATATTTAATTTAAATAGCGCAGGACACCCTTCTTGGGTTTCCCGCGCACACTCTTCCTTACCATTGCGGAAAATCTACCATTTTATCGAAAGACTCCCCCCGGTGTGTCTTACAAGACACGCCGGGGGCCTTTTTGCTATTTCTCGCTATTTCGGCAGTTTAGCGCGCAAAAACACCTCCGCGTAGAAAATCCACGTAGAGGTGTTTTGTCTGTATTCGGCGTTTCTCAGCCCCACAGGGCGGAGAGGGACGGGATAATTTGCTTTTTCCGGCTCATGATCTTGGGCAGAAACACGCTGTTCTTTTCCTCGCCGGTGATGTTGAAGGCCTGACGGATGGTTTCCGTATCTCCGGAATACAGCAGGTAGGAGCCTTCCACCAATACGTCCGTGATCATCAGCAGCACAATGTCCAGACCGTTCTTCTTACGGATGGTCTCCATCGTGGCAAGGAATTCCTCTTTCCGGGCCATAAGACGATCGGAATCCAGACAGGTGATCTGGCTCACCGCCAGATTGTGACCGCCAATGTGAAATTCCTTGTAGTCGGTGCGGATAATGGACTCAGCGCTCTTATCCTCACCGGTCGCAGCGGAGAAAATGGTCTGCCCCAGCTCTTCCAGAGAGACATTGGCAATACGGGACATCCGGTTGGCAATGTCGATATCCCGCTGGGTGCAGGTGGGAGATTTGAACATGACCGTATCCGACACGATGGCGGCAGCCATGAGGCCCGCCATTTTAGCAGAGGGCATCAGCCCCTTTTCCTGATACATATCCGCAACGATGGTGGTAGAACTGCCCACCGGCTCATTCCGGACATAAATAGGATTGTTGGTCTCAATATCCGCCAGACGGTGGTGGTCCACGATCTCCAGAATGTCCGCCTGATCCAGACCGGGCACAGACTGGGCCTTTTCGTTGTGGTCCATCAGGATTACCTGCTTGCGCCGGGGACGCAGCAGATGGAATCGGGACAGGGTTCCCACCACGTGCTCATTTTCATCCAGAATGGGGTAAGCCCGGAATCGGCTTTCCAGCACGGTATTGCGCACGTCATCGATATAATCGTCCAGATGGAAGGAAACCAGATCGTGGCTCTTGCAGATGCGCTCAATGGGCAGAGAATGGCAGATCAGGTGGACTGCCCGGTACGCGTCATAAGGCGTAGAGATGATGCAGGTATCGGTGTCCAGCTCCAGCAACTCCCGGCTGACCTCCGCCTGGCAGACGATGACGCAGGTGACCCGCAGCTCCAGTGCCCGCTTGATCATGTCCGGCTGATCGCCGCAGACCACGATGCTGTCCGGAGAGGAAAACAGCAGGTTTTCCCGTCCCGCAGGCAGGGCGATGGTGACCTCGCCGGAGATCTCATCCCGGATCTGGCCGCCCTCGTTGAGGACCTTTCCCTCCAAAACGGAGAGCAGGTTATAGACCGGCACGTTCTTGACCGTGGAATTGCGGACAGCCAGCATATCGTAGCTGGCCACGTCACCGGCGGAAAGCATACCGTAAAGCGTACCGTCCTCATTGGCCACAGGCAGTACGGAGATCCGGTCCGCCTGCATCATCTGCCAGGCCCGGCTGATGGTAGCGGCGGGAGACAGGGTGGGCGGCGTATCGAAGTCCAGGTCCCGGACCTGCGTCCGAACGTTGTTGATCAGCTCCGGCGGCTGGGCACCGAATTTGTCCAGAACGGCTTTCGTCTCATCGCTGATCTGGCCCAGGCGGGCGGCGCAGTACTGCCGCTGCCCCAGAGCGTTTTTCAGTGCGGCGTAGGCCATGGCGGATACGATGGAGTCGGTATCCGGGTTGCGATGGCCGGTAATGTAAACTTTGTCCATTCCACAGCTCCTTTCGGATCGTTTCTAAATTCTGTTTCTCTCATGATTATGAGAGTCCGGCGTGAAATTGTCAACAGTGCCTTTCACCAAATGGACCGTGCGAAAGTACAGGCTCACAACCCATTTTGTATAGTTCCGGACCATTTACAGGATCAGAAGCTCCTTGGGTGCCAGCGTAATGTCCTGACAGCCCTGTTCTGTGATGACGATCACATCCTCAATGCGAACGCCCAGCTTCCCCGGCAGATAGATCCCCGGCTCCGCGCTGATGACAGCGCCGGCAGGCAGCGGCTTGCTGTTGGACGGCGTAGCATTGGGATTTTCATGGATCTCCACGCCGACGCTGTGGCCAAAGCTGTGGCCAAAATAGGGACCGTATCCGGCGTCCGCGATGACCCGCCGGGCGGCGCCGTCCACCGCCGCGCCGGTGACGCCGGCCTTTGCCGCGGCGATTCCGGCAAGCTGGGCCTTGAGGACCGTGTTGTAAACAGTCTCCATCTCCTCCGTCACATGGCCCACAGCCACTGTGCGGGTCATATCAGAGCAGTAGCCGCCGAATTTGCAGCCGAAGTCCATGGTGACGAACTCCCCGGCCTGAATGGGCTTCTCACTGGGAACACCGTGGGGCAGGCTGCCGTTGGGGCCGGAGACCACGATGGGATCAAAGGACTTGTCCTCCGCGCCGTAGTGCAGCATTTTATAGAGCAGCAGTGCGGCAATTTCCTTTTCCGTAACGCCGGGACGGATCTCGCCGAGAATGTCCGCCAGCGCTTTTTCCGCGATCCGCTGGGCCTGGATCATACACTCCAACTCCGCCTGGTCCTTGACGGCCCGCAGCGTCCACAAAAGCTCCGTGGCGGGGACCAGCTCGCAGTGGAGCTTCTCCGAAAAGCGGCGGAAATCCGCCGCCGTCATATATTCATCCTCATACCCCATGCGGGTGATGTGTTCCTTCTCGATGACCTCGTTGATGAGGGCGGAGTAGGGATGTTCCCGGTCCGTTTGCCGGATCTCTGCATCCCGTACATGGCGGGCTGCGGCCTCCGTATACCGGCTGTCGGTGAAATAATAGTTGTGGTTTCGAGTGACGATGGCCACACCGTCCGTCCCGGAGGAGTGAAAACCGGAGGCGTAAAAGCGGTTGGCCTCGCAAGTCAGCAGCACAGCGTCCAGGCCGTGGGCCTCCAGCACACCGGCGATTTTTTTGAAATGGTTCATAA
>OIWU01002732.1_pt1 | contig 14531 bp, 12 predicted proteins | sample 1587711 | NCBI WGS metagenome assembly OIWU01 (sample SAMEA3888909, study PRJEB22519) | human gut metagenome | biome: human gut; feature: human-associated habitat; material: faeces | place: Denmark | collected 2010 | reverse complement strand
TTCTGCAGGTGGATATAGAGGTTTTGCGAGGGGTCTTCGTAGTTCATGTCCATCGGCACGTCGAATTCGACGCCGCCGACAAGGTCGACGGTCTTTTGGAACGCCTCGAGGTCCACGAGCACGTAGCCGTCGACCGGGAAGCCAAACAGGTCCTTGAGCCTGGCGGCCAGGCGCTCCATGCCGTCCTTGCCGCCGCCGGCATAGACGGAGTTGATCTTCATGAGTCCCCCGCCGCCGGTCGCGACCGGCGTGTCGCGCGGGATGGACAGGAGCGCGACCGTATGGTCGTTCGCGTCGAGATGGGCGATGATGATGGTGTCGGTGCGGGTGCCGTCGTCGTCGGTGCCGCAGATGAGGATGTTGTAGACGCCGTCCTGCAGGGCCTTGGGCTGCTCGGTGGGGACGTCCGGCTCGGGTTCCTCCTCCGGCTGCTCCGTCTCATGCGGTGTGACATGGATGACGGAGGGTTCGGCCTCGTCCGGCTCGGATACCGGCTCCGGATCCGGCTGGGAGAGGCTGGGGCGCTGCACGGGCTTTACGAGCAGCTTCCAGGCGGCGAACACACCGCCCGTCAGCGCCAGCACGACACACACGGCGATGATCGCCGCCCGCGTGCCGCGCGGGAGCTTCTGCCGCGGCGCGGCATGGGCTGCGCGGCGGCGATTGCCAAACAATTTCATTCAGAGTTCCTTTCGGGCTTGCAGGAGCCAGTCACGCGCGTGGATGGAAGTCTCGCACACGGCCGCCCGCTCTTGCTGCAAAAAGGCGATGGTCCGCTCGAGCGCGAGCAGCACGCCCGCGTCGAGATCGCGCGCCGCGGCTTCGCGGATGGCGTCCACGCCGGGATAGGTGCGGATGCGATCCAACGCCGTCAGCAGATGAACACCATCCGGCCGCTCCCGCTTCTCCTTCGGGATATAATCCGGGCTTCTTTCCGAGAGGCTGCTGATCACGATGCTGTACGTATGCCGGATATCGAAGCCCAGAGGAGCCGTATACGTGCGCCCCATCACATACAGGTAGTCCACAAGGAACCAAAGGAAGACCGAGACCAGCAATAGCTCAGCCCACAACCAAGCGTTTTGCTTGCGCTGGTTCCAGATCAATTGTAATAAATGTCGTATCATATCTTTCTATTATTTTAGTATAGCTATCATCCAATGCGGGAGATTAATGAACATTCTCGTTGAGAGCCGAGATGATACGCATCCGTGAGGCTCGCCAAGCCGGGATGCCGGCGCTCAGCAGGTTCAACGCAAGACAAGCAAGGAACGCATAAAGGAAGATCAATGGATTGAACATCATCTCCGCATTGACGAAGGTGCGACCGATACCCATCGATGCCGTGCCCGTATCTAGCAACCAATCGGACAAGAGCAGTACGGAGGCGTATGAGAAAAACAAACCTAACACACCTCCCAGCAAGGTCTGCAACAGATTCTCGTAGAGTACCTGCGTCAGTAATTCCGAGCGTGTCGCCCCGAACGCCTTCCTCACCCCGATCTCCGCCATACGTTTACGCATCCGGCTTTGCGTGATACCGCTCATGTTGATGGCAGGGATCAGCAAAAGGACAAGAACGATGATAACATATTTCAGGACCAGTTCCCGTACATTCGGCTCAGAGAAAGCGTCCTCGCGAGCCAAATCACCCAAATGGGTATCGGGCGCACCTCCGATTCTCAGCAGGTGCGTGCTCTGTGATTCGTTCAGGCGAGCGATATTCGCCTCGGCCTCGGAGTGGATCGCGCCAAAGTCGGCGGACGAACTAGCAAGGATATAACAACGGAAACCCCCGATGAGACGGTCGGAACTATCATCATACAAAGAATTGTCCGTGGTATAAGGCAGCCAGACATCGCCATAGGCAGACTCGGCCAGCAGGGAGACATCCCGCACGACGGCACGGATGGTATAGGGCACGTAGCTGATCTCGACCGTACGGCCTACGACCTCAGTCGTGCCATAGAGCCGACGTGCCACGGACTCGCTTACCACAGCATCCATGATGCCACTTTGCACTTCTTCCTCGCCATAAGGCTTACCGGAGAGGAAACGAAAGTTGAAGATATTCCAGAACGCCGCGTCCGTAAAGGTCACGTCGCACTTGAACTCCACCGTATGATCCGCCACTGCCGCCAAGCGTTGCACGCCATGATAGGCCATGCCCACCTTCTCGGCAGAGCGCAAGGGATAGAAACAATCTTTTACCACCCGGGAAGCAAGAAGGTAGCAGTCGTTATAAGATTCGTTCTCTTTGTAGGAGGCACGGGTATCACTGACGTACATCATCCGGTCCCGATAGTCTTCCGGTGAGTAATTGGCGGTACGTATCTGCCATACGATCACGATCACCATGATCATGCAAATCGCCAAGGCCGTACCGAAAATAGAGACTCCGGAAAGGAGCTTGTTCTCTTTCAATAAGGCCCAGGCTTGTTTTAGATAGATCTTGTACATATTCATTTGATTTAATTATACGATTCAGTCGGTGGGAGACGGGGCATTATCTGTTATCCGTCATACCGCAGCGCCTCGGCCGGCTCCATCTCGGCGGCCTTGCTGGCGGGAAGCCAGACGGCGAGCAGGATGACGATAGCCAGCAGTATCCATGTCAGGATATTCACCAGCAAGAAACGGAGCGGCAGGATCGCCGGCCAGTAAAGCTCCGGCAAGGTCCCTTTGGGGATGTCCAAGAAGCCGACCATCACGAATTGGGCCTCTATCAACAAGGCGAGCGGGGTAGCCATGAGTAACAGGCATATGCCCTCACGAGCCATCTGGCTACGTATCTCTTCACGGGGCGAACCGATCGCCATGCGCAACCCGATCTCTCCCCGGCGCATCCGCACCCGGTACCAGAACGTACCCATCACGCAAAGCAGGATATTCAAGCCCAAGAAGGCCATCAACGCCATACGGACCCGGTAATCGTAGGTAACGCCAAAGGAATAATCGGTATCGGCCTTGATCCGTTCATAGGAGGTCAGGCGTTTCAGGTAGAAGTTCCCCACCCGAAGCTCACGGCTCATCTTCTCCCGAAACGTATCGGCGAAACGAGGGCCTGCCACGGCAGGATCGATCCGTATGAAATAATTCATCTCGGGGATCTCCTCCGCCGAGGGACGGATCGCCAAGAAGGCGGCACCTTGGGGTAGGCTATTGTCAAAACGCTTGATATCCTCTAAGACACCCTTTACGATATAAGTCGGGCCCTCCTCGTCGAAAGGGTCTTTCACCTCACGCCCAACGGCGGATGCCTCTCCAAATACCTTTCGCTCCACCATCCGGGTGGTTACTATAGCGCGGGGGTCTCCCCAATCAAAATCGGATGTAGATACCGGACGGCCGTCTTTGGCGTACGAATGGTTGAAGACCGACAGGAAATCCGTGGTAGGATCTATCTCATACCTCATGACCGCTTCCCGCTTACTCGTATCGGCCGCGTTCGCCAAACCAATACCGTAATAACAGCCCGTATAAGGCGTGGAGTAACACTCCGAGGCCGCGCCCATCGCCTGCACTCCCGGATAATCGCACAAGCGGTCTTTTATCCGCTCATAATTTCCCAGCATGGCGATCGAGTCGCTCTCGGCGACTCGATAGTCGGGGGAGGTTTCCGGCAAGAGGCCCATCTCTACCTGCCAGACATCGGCGTAGCCGCGTCCGGAGGGGAGGCTACGGTTATAGATCTCCACGAAGAAGTAATCCGCCATGTACCACGCCAGGCAAAAGGCGAGCAGCAACTCCACGCACACCCACACGTTGCTACGCCAGCGGTTCATCAATTGTATCCAAGTTATTTTCCACATATCTTTCTTCCCTCCATTTAAGCGTTCAACGAATCAACGATAGGTCGCCTTGACGCACGCCAAGCGGGCCACAACGCCGACATCAGGTTTAACAGGAAACATACGCACAAGGCGATCAAGAAGACCCACGGGTTGAACAACATCCCCATGGAGAGCGATACGTCCACGCCATCCGGGGCGGCATCCGAGAAGCCGTTGCCGATCTTGAAGACCCACGAACTGGCGAACGTCACCAACAGGAAGGAGAACAGGAGTCCCACCAAGCCGCCCAGCAGCGTATACAGGAAGTTCTCCATCAAGACCTGCCCGATCAACGCCCCCTTGGGAGCCCCGAAAGCACGCCGCACGCCCAGCTCGCCCAGACGCCGCTCCATACGGGAATCGGCCATGCCCGAGAGGCTGACGGCGGGGACGAGCAGCAGGAGCAGGAAAATCACCCCATAACGGCTCAAGTCTCCCACGATATCCGGCTCCACGTTCGACCAATACCGGAAGATACTCTCCCAATGGCGATCCGGCTGCCCAAGAAGGGAGAACTCACGTTTGCCATCCACGTTCAACGATTGGTTGAAGCGACGCACGTTATCCGCCACCGCCTCCCGCACCTTGCCGATATCGGCCTTGTCCTTCACGAGCATATAGACCTTCAAGGGGCCTAGCCCGGGCATACGCGCCTCCGAGTATCGGACCCGCTCCTCGAAGTCGGGCACTTGGGTATATGGGTACCAGACCTGCGAGAAAACCCGATCCATCAGGTAAGATACGTCATCCACCACGCCCACCACACGAAATGAGGTAAAGTCGAGGCTCAAGGTCTGCCCCACGGCACTACCTTCTCCATAAAGCCTCTTGGCCAGTGAGCGGGCGATTACCGCCACGGGCATCCCCGACCGGAAATCGGCCTCGGTGAAAGGCTTGCCCTCCAGGAAACGGAAGGAGAATACTTTCCAGAACCCATCGTTTACCCCCATCTTCATGACCGGTATCTGCACGGGACTGCCCACCGGCTGCACGAAAGCGGAGGCGGCGTCATCGCAACATAGCGCCAACGCCTCCAAGCCGGGCACCCCCGCAAGGCACTCTTCCACGAAGCGGGGCGATACCGGGCCACTGCTCGTGCCCCCTTTCTCATTCTTCAGCGCAGCGCTCTTCACGGTCAGCAACCGGTCCCGGTCCATCTCCGGATAAATAGAGGCCATTTTCACGTAAAACACGATGGACAGCACCATCACCAGCGAGATCGCCAATCCCGTCCCCACGATATAGACCGAGCTGAACAGCCGTTCTTGCCGGATCAGGGCCCATGCTTGTTTTAAGTAGATCTTATACATATTCATTCCATTTAAATATTCTATCAGTCGGTGAGAGACGGGGCACGCCCCGTCTCTACAACCGGGTGATAACCGTTCTCGCACCTTTTAGGCTACTCCCCAAGTAGCCTAAGATTTCAAGAGATGGTAATTTTCAGTAATGCCATATTTAAAAATATAAAGCGCTGTTTATCAAGATGATGTAAAAGATTCTTGGTAGGGCTCTGAATTGCCGTGGGGTCTGTTTTCGGGCCACGAAATAACCACTAGAAAAGATAATCATAGAGATGGATATATTGACAGGCAAGTGCTCGGATAGGTTCATGGCGCATGTTCTGAAGCGACGTGACCAAGAGGCCGTCCGCTGGTACGTGCTCACGCTCCCTACCGCTGGTGGCGGGCGTGACAGGATCAGCCCCTCGAAGGGGCTGGACGCTGAGCTTTCCCGCCGTGAGCGTCGTGGGGAGGCCTTGTTCGAGTATTTCTCCCCCTCGTATGTCGAGGCGAGGAAGGTGGGCGGCAAGATGGTCAACACGAAACGGCCCCTGCTGTACAACTACGTGTTTGTCCACGCCTCGGAGGACGAGATCTTCCGCCTGAAGCGTACGCTTCCCCTGTATAATTTCCTCCCCCGGGTTTCCTCCGGTGGGCGGTCTTATTTCCCCTACCTCTCGGATCGTGAGATGGATACCTTGCGTTGGGTCGCGGCTTCTTACTCCAACGAGCTTCCCGTATACGTGCCAGATAGCGGCCGCTTGTTGAAAGGCGACCGTGTGCGTATCACCTCCGGCCCTTTTACCGACATGGAGGCGGAGGTGGTGGTGCAGCCGGGCGGTGGGCATAAGGACGTGATGGTGCGTATCCTCGACTGTCTGTGGGTCCCCTTGTTCGAGGTGAGAGCGGGGGAGTATGAGTTGATCGAGCTGAACACGGGGGGCAAGCACGTGTATACCCATTTGGACAACGACCGTCTGTCGGAGGGCTTGCACGATGCCTTGGGCCGTTACCATGCCTCCGGCGTGGTAGTGGATGAGGATGCCTGTCTGGCCCGTGAGGTCCTGCGTGGCTACGCCTCTCTCCGTGGTGAGACCGACGTGATCCGTTGCAAGCTTTACTCTTTGCTCCTTCCTGCCTATCTGCTTTTGGGCGAGTCGGATGAGTTCGATCGTTTGCTCTCCACGATGCGCAGCATGCTCCCGGTGATAAAAGCGCCGCAATCCCGTGCCTTGTTGCTGGTCACGCTGTACGGCTGTACGGACAGCAGCCTCTACCAGCGCATGGCGCACGAGCTGGTTGACCCTTGGATGGAGGAGGCCTCGCCCAAGAGGAGCAAGTCCGTGTTGATACGTCGTTTACGGGATTACGACCGCTGGTTCGGGCACGGGAACGGCGATGAATAAAAGATATGAGAGAAGAGAGAGAGACATGCGGCGTCCCTTCGGGCATCCGGCTGATGAACCTGTTGCGTGAGCGTTTGACAGAGATCATGGATCGTGAGCGTGCGAACCGAAACTCAATACACCTGTACTGCACGGGTCCCTACTGGGTAGCGTTCGAGCGTTCGGCCTACCAGCTGCATCGTGCGTTCCCGGATAGCGAGACCACTCCGTTGCGCCTGTTCGCCTACCCGTTCCCGATCGTGATGGTGTCCGTTACGGATCGCTCGCTCCGCTCATATACTCGCAAGCATATCTTGAGAAGAGACGGGTCGGATTACAAGCTATTGACCGTCCCCGGGTTTCCCTTGGCGGACTACCGTGAATGGCACGCCGGCGAGGTGGAGGGATTGCCCCGGTTAAGCGAGAATTAGATAAGGGCAGAAAAGAAACGGTCGGATCCCCCGGATGGCAATGGCCGTCTCTAGCGGCTAGGAGACCCCTTGGCTTTGGCCGATAGGCTGACCCCGCTTTAACATATACCACTCCGGCCGTCCGGTGGTCCGGCCCTTTTATAATTGAGAATTGAAAATTGAGAATTAAAGAGATGATAATAGCGGTAGATTTCGACGGTACGATCGTCGAGCACAAGTATCCGGCGATCGGGCGTGAGCTTCCTTTCGCCATCGAGACGTTGAGGAAATTGCAATCGGATCGGCATAAGCTGATCCTTTGGACGGTCCGTGAGGGAGTGCTCTTGGAGGAGGCGCTGGCCTTCTGCCGCGAGCGCGGGCTGGAGTTCTACGCGGTGAACCGTGACTACCCGGAGGAGGAGAGAGACCGGAACAACCACTTCTCCCGCAAGCTGAAGGCGGACGTTTTCATCGACGACCGCAACCTCGGCGGCCTCCCGGACTGGGGCACGATCTACGAGATGGTGACCAAGGGACTGAGCTATGAGGACTTGACGCGTAAATACGAGTCGGAATACGAGCCGGAGAAACCCAAAGGTTTCCTGTCCCGCCTTTTCCGTTAAGTCCGTGTCATCCGTGTTTAAAGAAATAAAAACGATAACAAAATAATATGAAGATCAAAAGACTACTGTTCCTATTCTCGCTGCCCCTTTTGCTGGCGGCGTGTACGTCTTACAAGAACGTGCCCTACCTCCAGAACCCGGAGGCGGTGAACGATTTCGGGGAGATTCTCCCGTTGTACGATGCCAAGATCATGCCGAAGGACCTGTTGAGCATCACGGTCAACACGACGGACCCGCAGGCGGCGGCCCCGTTCAACCTGACGGTGCAGACCCCGTTGAATGCGGCCCTGACGAACATCAACACGACGACGCAACCCACGTTGCAGCAATACCTCGTGAACAACTCCGGCGAGATCGACTTCCCGGTGATCGGTACGCTGAGGGTCGGCGGCTTGACGAAGAACGAGGCGGAGAGCCTGATCCGTGAGAGATTGAGGCCTTACTTGAAGGAGGCGCCCATCGTGACGGTGCGCATGGCGAACTACAAGATCTCGGTCTTGGGCGAGGTGGCCCGTCCGGGCAGCTTCACGATCGGCAACGAGAAGGTGAACGTTCTGGAGGCGTTGGCGATGGCCGGCGACATGACGATCTATGGTGTACGTGACAACGTGAAGCTGATCCGCGAGGACGAGAGCGGGAAGCGCGAGATCATCAACCTTGACCTGAACAACGCCGGAATCGTGACCTCCCCGTATTATTATTTGAAACAGAACGACATCCTTTATGTCACGCCGAACGAGACGAAGGCGAAGAACTCCGATATCGGAAACAGCACGACGTTGTGGGTGAGCTCGATCTCGATCTTGGTCTCGATCGCCGGCCTGTTGGTGAACATACTTAAATAATTGAAAATAGAGAATTGAGAATTGAAAATTTAGAGAGATGGTGGACGATGGTATAAATACAAGCAATAATAACAATAACAATCCGGAGGGGGAGGAGCGTGAGATCAATCTTTACGCCGTGTTTTTCAAGTATATGGTTTATTGGCCTTGGTTCGTGGCGAGCGTGCTGGCCTGCTGCATCGGGATGTACGTCTTCCTGCGTTACCAGACGCCGGTGTATAACGTCACGTCGTCGGTGCTGATCAAGGAGGACGATAAGAAGGGGGCAAACGCCGCCAGCGGCTTGGCTGCGATACAGGACCTTGGCATGCTCTCGATGACGAGCAACTTCGACAACGAGGTCGAGATCCTGAGGTCCCGCACGTTGATCAAGAAGGTGGTGAGTGACATGGGCCTGTATATCGACATGGAGGAGTCGAACGCCTTGGGCTTCAACCCCCCGTTATACAAGAACTCCCCCGTTAACGTGTTCATCACCCCCGAGGAGGCGGACCGTCTGGTGGCCCCCGTCGAGCTGCGCATGCGCTACACGAAGGAGGGTCAGCTAACGGTGAGAGCGGAGTACAAGATCGACAAGGATGGTGACGAGGAGACGATGGAGCAGGGCTTCGACAGGCTCCCCGCCATATTGCCCACCCCCGTGGGGGTTTTCAGTTTCACGGGCATGGATTCCATACCCGAGTTGGAGGGCGGGGAGATCGAGCTGGTGGCCCACGTCCATACGCCCACGTCCACTGCCGAGGCTTACGGCAAGGAGTTGAGCGTGACACCCTCGTCCAAGACGACGACGATCGCCAAGGTATCCTTGAAGAACACGGTGCGGCAACGAGGCGTGGACTTCATCAATCGCCTTGTGTCGTTCTACAACCAAGACGCCAACGACGAGAAGAACGAGGTGGCGCAGAAGACGGCTGAGTTCATCGAGGAGCGCATCGGCATCATCAACGGCGAGCTGGGCACTACGGAGAGCGAGCTCGCTGCCTTCAAGCAACGCTCCGGCCTGACGAATTTGACGAGCGACGCCCAGATGGCTTTGCAGGAAAGCTCGAGGTATGAGCAACAACGTACGGAGAACGCCACGCAGATCAACTTGGTGCAGTATCTCCGCAATTATATCGACGATCCTGCGAACATGGACGAGGTGATCCCTGCCAACGTGGGCCTGCGGGATCAAAACCTCACCTCTGTCATCGACCAGTACAACACGATGATCATCGAGCGCAAGCGCCTGTTGCGCACCTCTTCGGACAGCAACCCGGCCATCATCAACATGAACGCCGGCATCGAGGCTATGCGCCGCAACGTGAGGACGACGGTGAACAGTGTCTTGAGGGGTCTCCAGATCGCCAAGGCGGACATCGACCGTCAGGCGAGCAAGTTCGAGAGCCGCATCAGCGACGCCCCGAGGCAGGAGAAGGAGTTCATGACGATCTCCCGCCAGCAGGAGATCAAGGCCACGTTGTACATCATGCTGTTGCAGAAGCGTGAGGAGAACGCCATCACGCTGGCAGCCACGGCAAACAACGGCCGCATCATCGAGGAGCCGCTCGCCGATGAGCGTCCTGTCGCCCCGAAGAGGATGGTCTTCATGCTTGCGGCGTTGATCTTGGGCCTGGCGATCCCGGTGGGCATTGTCTACCTTCATGACCTGTTGAAATACAAGATCGAGAACCGTGAGGACGTTGAGGCGATCACGGGGGTGTCGATATTGGCGGAGCTCCCGTTGGTCAAGAAGACGGGTGAGGGCTCGATCGTGGTGCGTGAGAACAAGAACGACCTGATGGAGGAGATGTTCCGGGGGTTGCGCACGAACCTCTTGTTCATGCTAGGCAAGGACGAGCGTGTGATCCTTTTCAGCTCCACGCAACCGGGCGAGGGCAAGTCTTTCGTTGCTGGCAACTTGGCGGTGAGCTTGGCTTACTTGGGCAAGAGGGTGGTGGTGGTCGGCATGGACATCCGCAAGCCGGGCTTGAACAGGGTGTTCAATATCTCCCGTAAGATGGAGGGCATCACGAACTATCTGAGCGACCCTGATCACGTGGAGTTGTTCGACATGGTCCAGCGATCCGATATCAGCCCTAACCTCGATATCCTCCCGGGCGGTCCCATCCCCCCGAACCCGACTGAGCTGGTCGCCCGTGACGTGCTGGAGAAGGCTATCGCCCGGTTGAAGGAACGCTACGACTATGTCATCTTGGATACGGCCCCTATCGGCATGGTTACGGACACGGCGATCATCGGCCGTGTGGCCGACATGTGCGTGTACGTCTGCCGTGCGGACGTGACACCGAAGGCCGGTTTCAGCTACATCAACGTGTTGCGGCGTGAGCGTAAGTTCCCGAAGCTCGCGACGGTGATCAACGGCTTGGACATGACGAAGCGCAAGAACAGCTACGGCTACGGTTACGGCAAGAAATACGGCTATGGCAAGGGATACGGTTATGGCTACGGCTATGGTTACGGTTTCGAGGCATCCTCAAGAAAATAGTAGTACTGTACCCTTTATAACTAATCATAAAAATAACAATTTTCGGACGTTTACTATATATATAATGATGCTAAACCTAGGTAATTTTATAGCGGACAACGTAACTCATCGTGCGGAAAGTATGTTTGCCGCCGATATTGAGAATAATAGAGAGACTCTTTCAAAAGAGATTGAAGGAAAAAGTCTTTTAGTGATAGGAGGAGCTGGGTCTATCGGTTCATCTTTTATAAAAGCGATGCTCCCTTTCAAGCCATCCAAATTGGTGGTGGTAGATTTGAATGAGAATGGACTGGCAGAACTTACCCGCGATCTCCGCAGCACTGAAGGAATGTATGTCCCGGAAGAATATAGAGCTTATACGTTGAGTTTTGCCGATCCTATCTTTGAGCGTATTTTCCGTGAGGAGAAGGGATTTGACATTGTCGCAAATTTCTCGGCCCACAAGCATGTGCGCAGCGAGAAGGATAAATATAGCGTGCAAGCACTCATTGAGAACAATGATATAAAAGCAAAACGCTTTCTTGATCTTCTCTCCGTTTACCCTCCCAAGCATTTCTTTTGTGTCTCGACTGACAAGGCCGCAAACCCTGTGAACATCATGGGAGCGAGTAAACGGATTATGGAAGATATGATAATGGCCTATACCTCGAGGTTTAAGGTCACTACCGCCCGTTTTGCGAATGTCGCTTTTTCGAATGGCTCATTGCCCAATGGATGGATACACCGTGTCATGAAGAAACAGCCTCTTGCAGCTCCGAATGACGTGAAGCGTTATTTCGTCTCGCCAGAGGAATCCGGCCAGATTTGTATGTTAGCCTGTGTCCTTGGCCGTAATGGTGAGATCTTTTTCCCGAAACTGGGGGAGGAGCAGATGCTAACTTTCTCTTCCATATGCGATAAGTATGTCGAGTCAATGGGATGTCAAAAGAAAGTCTTTTCTTCGGATGAAGAAGCAAAACACTTTGCTGCGGATATGCCATTCGACAATAAGGAATATCCTGTCGTTTATTTTGGCTCGGATACGACCGGTGAAAAGGCATACGAGGAATTCTATGTCCCGGGCGAGAGATTGAACATGGATCGCTTTAGCAGCCTTGGAGTTATAGAGGAGGTACAAAAACGGCCGTTGAAGGAGATCGATGCGTTCTTCGTTGAATTGGAATCCATCTTCGCCAGTCCCTCTTTCACGAAAGAGGAGGTCGTGAAGGCTATCCAACGTTTCATCCCTCATTTCGAACATGAGGAGAAGGGGAAAAATCTGGATCAAAAAATGTAAGGAATCAAGATATGTCTGATTATGCGAGAGTCGTGGACTTTATCCACGAGATGTATGGCAGCTCGGAGTTCGTTCCCTTGAGTGTGCCTAAGTTCATAGGTAATGAGAAGAAATACCTGAACGAATGTATTGATACGACATTTGTCTCAAGCGTTGGCAAATTCGTAGACCGTTTCGAGGAGGAGATGGCCCGTTATACAGGGGCTAAGAAAGCGGTGGTCTGTGTCAGTGGAACGAACGCTCTCCATATGTCTTTGCTTCTTGTCGGGGTTGAGCGGGATGACGAGGTGCTTACCCAAGCCTTGACCTTCGTCGCTACTTGTAATGCTCTTAGCTATATCGGCGCTCACCCTGTTTTTATTGACGTGGATCGGGAGACGATGGGACTTTCTCCCCAAGCGTTGCGAGTTTGGTTAGAGAAGAACGCAAAGTTAAAGAATGGTGTTTGTCATAACAAGCGTACGGGCAGACGGGTGAAAGCATGTGTTCCTATGCATACTTTCGGGCATCCGGTTAAGCTGGATGAGTTGGTGGATGTTTGCCGGGAGTGGCATATAGAATTGGTGGAGGATGCGGCAGAAAGTATCGGAAGCCTTTATAAGGGACGGCATACCGGTATCTTCGGTAAGGTTGGGGCCATTAGTTTCAACGGGAACAAGACCATTACGACCGGAGGCGGTGGGATGATGTTATTCCAAGACGAGGAAATGGGTAAGCTGGCCAAGCACATCACGACTCAGGCAAAGGTTCCTCACCGCTGGGAGTTCTGTCATGATCATATCGGTTATAACTATCGTATGCCAAACATCAATGCGGCTCTTGGTTGTGCCCAGTTGGAGCATTTGGATGAGTTTGTGGCCAGCAAGCGGAAAGTGGCTCAGGAATATGCGTACTTCTTTAAGGATATACCGGATATTGATTTCTTCGAGGAGCCGGAGGATAGTTATTCCAATTATTGGTTGAATGTGGTCATCCTGAGAGATAAGAAGGCGCAACTTGAATTTTTGGAATATACCAACGACCATGGAATCATGACACGTCCCATTTGGGAATTGATGAACCGCTTGCCGATGTTTGAGAAATGCGAGAATGATGGATTGGAGAACACCATCTGGTTTGCGGATCGGGTAGTGAATATACCAAGTAGTGTGAGATTGTAAAGATGCATAATCAAAAAGAAAACGTATTGGTCTTATAGACCAATTTGAGGATATTGTTTTTTAATATTCAAAAGAACAGTTTGAAGAATGAATGTCTATAATATTTAGATGATGGAAAAATTTAGAATAGGTTATTTTGCAGACGGTCCTTGGGGGCATCTTACGTTGGATAAGCTTTTACAAGATGTCTCTTTAGAAATAGCCTTTATTGTACCTCGCAATGATACCAAGGATTCTTATTTAAAGAGTAAGGCAAATGATTATGGAATAGATTATTTAGTCCCTGTTAAAGTAAACTCTGAAGAGTTCTACCAGCGTGCAGAAGCTTATCATTGCGACTTATTTGTTTCAATGAGCTATAACCAAATTTTTAGAGAACGTATTTATAATCTTCCTAAATATAAGACTATTAATTGTCATGCAGGTAAGTTGCCATTTTATCGTGGTCGGAATATCCTTAATTGGGCATTAATAAATGATGAGAAAGAGTTTGGTATCACCGTACATTATGTTGATGACGGTATTGATACTGGTGATATTATTCTTCAACGTACATTTCCTATTACCGATGAGGATGATTATGATACTCTCCTTAAGGTTGCTTATGCGGAGTGTCCTAAGATATTGTATCAAGCGATAAAAGAAATTCAGGAAGGAACCTCTCTTCGTATTCCACAAGATATAATTTCTTTATATGGAGCATATTGCGGTATGCGTCAAGTGGGGGATGAATTGATTGATTGGGGGCAGACTTCTAGGGAGATATTTAATTTTGTTCGTTCTATTTGCAAGCCGGGTCCTATGGCTGCCACTTTTTGTACAAGAGCTCGTGTATTGGTAAATAAAGTAGAGTATAATGCTAGCTATCCTGTTTATAAGGGTATTCCTGGTCAAATTATAGGTATGGATAGTGGTTGCCCGATTGTAAAGACTAAGGATTCTTATGTTAAGATTCTTCAATATGAATCAGAGTGTAAATTGAGAGTGGGAGATAGATTAGCATCGAAGTAATGGATAATCATACTATTGTTATAGCCGAGGCAGGTGTTAACCATAACGGCTCTATTGATATGGCAAAGCAACTTATTGATGCTGCGTCTGAAGCGGGTGTGGACTATGTGAAGTTTCAGACCTTTAAAGCGGGGAATCTTGTGACTAAATCTGCTGCAAAGGCTGAATACCAGAAGCGAAATATAGATGATAATGATAACTCCCAGTATGCCATGCT